>ERZ772972.1054-NODE-1054-length-10091-cov-2.470108_pt1 | contig 10091 bp, 7 predicted proteins | sample MGYA00580673_ERZ772972 | MGnify/ENA primary metagenome ERZ772972 (study PRJEB29015, sample SAMEA2738051) | human oral metagenome | biome: human oral; feature: human-associated habitat; material: saliva | place: China | collected 2229 ... | reverse complement strand
TCTCACTTGCACTGATAGAAGCGGATAGCCATTCACTCTCATAAAGTGAATCTGATTCTGATATGCTGAGAGATTCAGATTCAAAGATACTCCAGTATTCAGACTCGGAAAGACTCTCACTCGTGCTAATAGAAGCGGATAAGGATTCATCCTCAAGAGCCAGCTCAGATTCTGAATCTGACTGATCGATACTGTGAGAAGAAGAGTCTAAAGAATAAGTCTCTAATGAATCCTTCTCCCACAGCGAATCTTGAAGAGAACTCTCGCTTGTTGAAACAGAGTCACTATCGAAATGTTCAGCAGACAAACTCATTGAAGTCGAAACGCTCATTGATAAACTTTGGCTGACATTTTTTATCAGATCATCTACTACCAAGCTATTATTGGCTTGAAAATCCTCAAAGGCTTCCATGATAGACATTGGCTCTGCCAGTGATTCTAATTCCTCGTTAGGGTCTACCACAAGCTGATTTTGATCTTGTGGTTTTCGGTTAATCGGTTTTAAGATGGCTGCATCCGGATCATAATAATTATCATCCTCCGTCACCAATCGTTTAAACTTCGATATAACGCGCTTAAACCCCTTTGCTTTTGCTTTATTATTCTTACCCATAAATATACATTTTCTCCCGAATGCAGTTATATCCTTATTATAAAGTCTATGGCACAATCTGTCAAAACTTTAGCCAAAGAAAACCTCTAATTTCCCTGTAGGCTGAACATCGACATAACTAAGCGCCATATTTTTTATAATTTTAAGATTCATGTCTGCATTCATTCTCTTATATGACTCAAAAGCCTCTTTATGAAACTCATATACAGGATTCTTTTGCGCATAACCTTGACTAACCACTAAAGTTTGAAATTGTTGGAGATAGTCAACTTGCTCCACCCAGCAATCATCCACTGCTCTTAACACTGCGATGCGCTGAAGCTGCCCAAATAGTTCTGAATCCTCAATTCTATCGCGTTTTCGCTGATATTCTTCAATGAAAAGCTTAGATAGGAACTTCTTAACTTGACGAATGTTTGTCACATCTAAATCTCTTGGAATGCCTTGACAATAGTAGCTAATATTATCCAAAACAAATCGATACAAATCGGCCTGCTCTTTAAATGGATGCTTCTTCATATAGGCGTCCATAGCATCTGATAAAACAGATAAAAAATATTCTAGTTTAAAGTCAGAATGAGCAATAATGTCATTACGCTTATTATAAATGATTTGCCGTTGAATTCGGATACTTTCGTCATACTGCTCCGTTGATCGTCTTGAAGCAGCTGCCGCATTATCGCTGTTTCTCTGAGCTTCTGTCACCTCATATTTAATACGAACAGATTTTAGATGAACCTTCTGTTTTTCCTCTGGCTTGGCGACTTCTTTTTGATAAAAATCATTGATCCACTTACTGCCCGTCTTGGTAATAATATCATCTTCAAGTGAAACAAAGAATTTACTTAGTCCAGGTGCGCCTTGACGGCCTGCACGACCACGAAGCTGCAAGTCCACTCGTTCACTGGACATTCTCTCTGTTCCAATAACCGCCAGTCCGCCTAATTTAGCAACACCTTCTTCTAGGATAATATCCGTTCCCCGACCAGCCATAGAAGTTGCGACGGTTACCGCAGAACGCCGGCCAGCCTGTGCAATCATCTCTGCTTCTTTTGCTGCATTGTAGGCATTTAGCACGTTATGAGCAATTCCTTCCTGCAGCAGGAGCATGGAGTAAATTTCTGACATTCTTACCGATCCTGTCGCAATCAGAACTGGCTGCCCTTTTTTATGTAGTTTTTTAATATAATCCAAAGAAGCATAAAGTTTTTGAGGGATAGTTAGATAGATTTCATCTGGATAATCAATCCGTTGATTGGGTTTTCTAGTTGGTACAACGACCACTCCCAAGTCATACACCTCACGAAATTCATCTTCACAGACCTTCCCTGTACCCGTCATCCCCGCCAATTTAGGAAACATCTTGAACAAATTTTGATAGGTAATAGAGGCCATAGAACGTGTTTCTAAGGAAATCTTCACGCGTTCTCTCGCTTCCAAGGCTTGGTGCAAACCAGATTGGAGTTTATTCCCTTCTAAAACTCGCCCTGTTGCCTCATCCATCAGCTTAACTTCGCCATTTTCTACAGTATACTGACGATCTTTTTCAAATAAATGATTGGCCCTTAAGGCCAAATTAATTTGGCGGATCAGTTGGTAGTTATTTGGATCGTAGGCATTTTGTACACGGAAGTATACTTCTGCTTCCTTAACACCTTTTCTCGTCAACCAGACTGAAGTCCGAGTCGAATCTAGCTTAAAATCTTCCTCTTCTTTCAAGGTCTTAACAAATTCATCGCAGGAAAGAAACAGATTAGACTGGACCCGAGGAGAACCTGATATAATCAGAGGCATCTGAGCACTATCCAAGAGAGCTGCATCAACCTCATCCACTAAACAGAAATAGAACCTAGGCAAGAATTTCTTTGCTTGAGAGGTCGCTAAATTTTCTTCAAGGTAATCAAATCCCAGCGCACTATGTGTTGTATACACAATATCACTTTGATAAATCCGCTGCTTTTGCGCAACCTTCAATCTTTTAGCTGGATTTTCTGAAACACCAATCCCAACTGTCATTCCTAAGTAATGAAAAACAGGAGCCATTTGTTTAGCATCGCGTATCGCCAAATATTCATTGGCCGTAACCAAGATGGTGCTGTTTCCAGTTAAAGCATTTAAGTACAAGGGCAGAATTGCTGTTAGTGTTTTTCCCTCTCCCGTCCTCATCTCGGCAATCTGATTGTCTTGCATGACTAAGGCACCTAGGATTTGTTCATCGTAAGGGTAGAGCCCCAAGACGCGCTTAGCCGCTTCACGAATGGTGGCATAGGCTTCTGGTAAAATTTCCTGCAGCCTTTCTCCCTTAGAAAGACGGCTTTTAAACCATTGAGTTTTAGCCTGCAATTCTTCATCTGACATGGCTGCATAATCGTCAGAAAGCTGATTAATCTTTTCTAAGATTTTTTTATAACGCCTTAGTTTAAAGGAATTAGCTAAATGTAATTTTTTAGGCTTCATTCTTTCTCATCCACTCTTCCGTTTTCTCCAAGTCTATTTTTTGAAGCAAAAAGGACTGATCCAACAAATAATCAATTTTGGTTAGTACCCGTGGCCTATTTTTCAGATGGGCATACTCTTTTACTCTAGCTGAATTGAAGCGTTCCAGTAGCAAATCTCTAAATAAAGGATAATTCACCCTATTTCGATAGCGATCAAGAACATGCTGATAATCCAATTCTGACATAAAATCATCAGTCACTAAAGCATAGGCATTTTCAAATTGCTGGGAGTAAAGTAAGGCTGCGATATTTGAAATCGGTCCATAGCCAGCAAAAGCGACCTTTTCAAAAGAATATTCTCGAGACAGCTTTTCAATTGTTCCAAGCAAGATTTCGAAGAACTCTTTTTCCATATACAAAAGAGCGTCTTTATAGGAAGAATTGACTACCAACAAATTTGGAAAATGCTCCCGAACAATTTCTGGAATGTAGCCCGTCCGATTGAAATCAGGCTCTGTAAAGCAAACGTAAATCGTCTCTTGATTGACGTCCTTATGCAACAATTTCGAAATCCAATAGCGATCGATAGTATAATCTGCCACACCTTCTTCAGCAATATAGATGCTTTCAAACAAGAAACGATGGCAACCTGAACTCACTAATTGAATTTTATAATGATGGGTATTATTAGGAACACGAACGCTCATCGTCTCACCCTGCTTAATGATTTGATTAAAAATCTCCTCATCACGCGCATTCATAAATTCAATCTTCAAGTAGGTCGAATTTTCAGGAAGAGTCTCCAGATGGCTGCCAAAGATATATTTTTCTCCTCGCTTCAATTCAGGAAGCTGGCTTGTATTGCGCAAGGCCTGATAGTTTGCTTGCGAATGCCATTCATGAATGACTGTACCAGACGGCATGAACTGATTCTCATATAAAACATGCCCATCTGCTAGCAGCTTCACAGACGATCCATATAGATACTGTGATACACTTTGCATATCCCAATAAGCAAAATAGATTTCTTCCTTGTATCTCACGAATCAAACTTCCTTTCAAAACTATTCACTAATAAAGTTTTATATTGATTAAAGAACCATTCGACAATTCCTTGCGTATCATCATTGTGTCGTCCAGTCAATCCCTTACTAATGATATTGACGCGATAAGGTCGCTTCCCTAGCTCTTCTAGCATATCAGGGTAGGCCGTACCATCGTAGTCATCATGATACATATAAGACACAATAAATTTCGTCCTTGAAAAATCAGCCTCTTTGAATGCTGTCCAGAAGTGCTCATTAAGTTGAGCTGTTCCTTCCTCTGATAATTCTCCTGTTGTACGAAGCACCAAATCTAAAGAAGTAGGAAAACCTCCAGGACGAATCGTGGATTCATTCTCTGCAATATCGCCTAAATTTACTAAGGGCTTACCGACAATCACTGCATGAGGCTCTAACTTGGAAGCATAATACAGGGCTCCAAAAGTCCCCATTGATAGTCCGGATAGGGTCAACTGGTCTCTTGTAAAGCCCAATTCATCTAAACAGTGATGAATGACCTGAACAAGCTTTTGCTCTAGCTCTTCTGAGCCGAGATAGAAAGCACCACCCTCAGAACGCGGATCTCCAATCAACAAGAAAGGCGCTCCCAAATTGTTCATCATCCAGTATCCCTCAAATCCTTCAGCTGGACGATAACCAGAAAAATAAATATTGAGAGGTGGCTTCAAATCACCAGGATGGAAGTAGTAAATCAATTCCTCCCGATTTTTATCCACGACACGATTTCCACCGATCAATAAATCACCATAACCCAAATGAGACTGGCGATGATGGAATGGTCCAATTTTCACAATTCCTTGCCCCTTCACTTGAACACTGACGCTTAGGTAATAAGAATCGCTGGTATCCAAAACGAGAGGCTTATCAAAAGATTCTTCATCATAAATCCATTCTTGCATGGGAGAATTGCCAACTGGATAACCCTTGATGACATAACGAATTGCGCAATCTTCAGAATTTCTGAACTCTGGCCATAAATCCAAAGGGGCGTCTGCGCTCAGAAAGATATTGTACTGATAGGTTGCTACAGTTTGGTAATCCTCACCATATTGGCCACACAGACGGAGATAGTTAGTTCCTTCATAGTTAATCTGACCTGAGAAGGAGGGATTGACAGCTAGATGATTAACACTGAGCTTGGTACCACTTTGCTTGGAAGAAAAGCCCCGTGAAAATAGATACAGCATCTGAGCTGGATCTTCAAAAGTAGACTGAACGGCCCTTTTGCGTAAAAGGAATCTTTCCAAAGTTTTTGTAGTGATCTGACAGCGCTCATGATAAAACAAGCGATAAACCTGAATTAAGCTATCCAATACTGTAATGTACTCAAAATGCTCAACAGTATCGACCAATACAACATCATAGGGCTTAGCAGCCTTCGGTTTCTTCCCATCCTTTTTTAAAATACCAATATCTTCGGGCAAGAGAGACATGATATCTTCTGGTTTAACAAATGTCCATGCGATATTACTAGGAATTTCATATTGGTACTGCCAATTCTCATTGGCAATCTGTAGGACACTAATTCTGTTCATTTAGCTTTAATTCCTTTATCGTATTTTTCCACATTTCGACAATTTCTCCCCTTGTATACAGCTCAATCCTCTTAACCGAATGTACCAAAGACTGATTCCAGTGTTCCAAATCTGTGAGGTAATACAAGAGGGCGTCTTTCAGGCTGGAAATATCATCCATGATCCAACCATTTTCGCCATGCTTCACATAGGAAGAATTATACAAATTCACTTGAGGAATCCCTCCGCTGATACCTGCAATTTGAGTTCGGATATCTGCTGGGCTTCCCAAATCCAAGATGACGCGAACATACTTCAGAGCCTTCGCCAAATCGGTATCACTATGAATCACTACAGTATCAATTCGCTCTCTGAGGCTATCATCATCTTCTAAGCGTGGATCACCACTCTTAGCAGCCTTATCCTTGTCAACAAGGAGCAATTTTTCTGCATACTTTGTTGATGACAAAGATTCTTCAAGAAACTGTCGAATAGAAGCTTCTCGACCAAAATCTTGACTCTGCGTCCCAACCAATAAGTCAATCCACTCGTGTTGCAACATCATATCAAACAAGGAAGTAAAGACATATTGAAGATGATGTTCTGGTAAAGTATCGAAATTGACATAGATAATCAACTCTTTTTTCCGCTGACTATGCCCAAGATTCAACTGTGTGTCATAGGGTGGAATCTCATAATAAGCAGGAAGTTGCTCTTCTTCTACTTCTCCCACTTGTTCTGCAATCTTCACGATTTTATCTAAGCTATCTACCACAAAAAATGGGGTATCTTTTAAATCAGAGAATAATTGTTCTGTATTCGTAATCGGATAACGATTGCCAAAGAAGGACAAAACAACAAGATGATCCTTCTTAATCTGTTGGAAAAAATGATTATGCTGCACATCTGCTGAAACAATAATTGAATCATCCTTGGTTAAAACAGAAGCCAAATGCTGCTCCAGCTTTTCCCTAACGAGTTCCTCAATATTCTGATAGACATCCTTAGCAAATGTGCCCTGTGCCTCAGGATTGATAATGACCTGCTGGTTATCAGCTGTCAAAAATTCTCTGAATTGCCATATTCCTTGTGCATTCAGATAGTCCTGATAATATGGCTGATTATGCTCAAAATAGATAATACTGGAGACAAAGCCACGGTCATCAAAAACAAGCTGATAATCTATCTGATTATTTTCAAAATAGGTAATATCAAAAATATTACCTATTTGTGAAAAATTAATCTGAGCATGAGGTAGGTGATCGACGTGAACATCTACAATAAAAGGAGTATAAAAGATTTCTGCTCCCTGCGGCCATTTCAAATCATCCAAGCGAATTTTTCGTGCAGGCACATCTGTCAGACCTTGTATGCTATCAAATAGGTTCCACATTTCATCTGATGAAAGTCTTTGTTGATAAAAGAAAGTCCGAATATGAGGTGAATAATTCAAAATCAGGACAGAGTTGGCTTCTCCTGATTGTTGAAACATCCGCAATAAATTTACGGCATCGTCAAACATCATATTTTTCGGTTGCAGATAGAAAGGTAGGGCAGTAGAATACCATTTTCGATCTTGTTTATACCAAGAAGGTACAAAGTAAAACATATCCCTCTATTCTCCTTTTACTTCTAGTTCTTTATGATAATAAGTCCCGATTCTTAAGATTCGTATTTCTTCACGCAAGGGCAAGAGCATGCTAATCAAAATGACTAGTGTGCTTGGCAAGGTCAAAAAGAAACTTGGTAAAGGCAAGAAGAAATTAATAAAATAGGGCAGGCCGACATACATGATGAGATAGATAGCACCTATATTTGATTGCAAAGAAATATAGTGTTTTAACACTTTTAAGGTTTCTTTCCCAGGCTGAATATAGTCAAAATATTCTCCCTGACGCTGCAAGCGTTTCGCTGTCTCTTCCGGTTCCAAATTGATATAGGCAAATAAAATAGCCAAGAGATAAATTGCAACTAGGTAAATTAGGAGACTCAGAGGTTTTGTAAAGTCAAATACATTCCCAATTTTTAATGAAAAGCTTTTTCCCGTCCAGTCTACTAATAATTGGACTAACATCAAGACACTTGTTGCATACATGATGGGCATTCCGCCAGAAGGAATGAACTTAATCGGCAAATAAGATTTATCATTGTAACGACTACTTAACATGATCCGATTGAGAGGCAATCGTATCTCCGCTTTCTCACATACAACAGCAACAAAAGTCAACAGAAGATAAGCGATCACCGCAGCAACTAACATCATTCCGCCTCGGAGAGAAGACAGAGATTGACCAATCAAGATGATTAATTGATTGGCAAACTGAAGCAAAATCCCTGTGATAATGATGATGGTTGACCCTCCCACTCCCTTACGAGTATTGAGACTTGATAACCAGATAATGATAAAACTACCTGTCACAACTGTGGTTAAAACTGCTGCATTATAGAGCCAGTCATCCACGAGAAGTAGAAAACGACCATTTCCTCTATAAGCCGTGTACATAATGGCGAGTCCCTGCACAATCGCAAAGAACAAGGTTAGCATTTTCTGAAAGAAATCCGTCTTTTTGAGAGACCAAGATTGTATATTCCAGCTTTTCTTTAGGTTCATGACTTGCCACACAATCATGGTCGTAATCCAAGGCCCTAAGCCTAAAGAGAATACTGAAATCTGAGAAACATCAATTCCTGCCAGCAAATACAAAGAGGCCAAGGGATTGTCTTCCTTTATCCGAAAAGCCTAAACCTTCTATACTACTGTTGTAGCCCGGAAGTAAAATATGTCTCCCTAATACATAGATAGCAATGATAAACATTGTAAAGAAGACTCTTTTTGTAAAAACATTCTGACGCTTCTTTTTCTTAAGACCAAAGTGCTCCATTTATTATCCTTTATTTGTATTTTGGACTTGCCCAGAGTCCTCTTTTCATACATAAACTTGTCTTTTAAGCCAAAGACTTAAGAAAGCAAGCCCATTCCATAGAATTATAGATAAGGAATCAACTTGCTTTCTATATTTGATTACAAAATAGGGGAGGTTCGTCCTTTACTCAAAATCTGATTGAATTTTTTCCACCATTTCCTGATAGTTCTCATGTGAGAATACTTGCTCTGAAATCCCTTCTGTTTGTACATTATCAAAGGCATAAACAGGCTTACCAGACTCTTGAAACTCCCTAATCACAGTGTCGAATTTCTGGTCATGATTGATATCTAGATAAATGTCACTGCTCGCAAGTAGATCTTTTAAAGGATAGGGTAAAATCACAGGATGCAAGCGAACATTTTCATAAGCCATCAGTTTGAGTAACTTATCAGACATCTGTGTATAGGCAGCAATATGAAATAGACAGTTTGGTAATGCATTCACCAAATCTTCAATTCCCTCTAGCCTATCTGAGTTTGTCAAGGTTACACAGTGGAGAGCAAAGCCTTCATCCCTCTGTTTAATAGCTTTCTCGACATCAAATTCATCTGTCTCGATAATGGTCGACCAATCAAGAGAATTGTAAAACCACCATACTTCACGCAGACGCATGTTGGAAACAGTGTTCCATGGTTTTTGACCAGAAATATAATGCAAAACAGCAGGCAGTGGGGACAGCGGAATTTCGAAAATCCAGTCATGCTTATCTAGCGCAGCTCCCATGTCAAAACCGATTTGAAAATTGTAAGTATCTTCCAAATCAAGTTTTTTGCCCTCAAACATCAAATTCAAGATAGACTGATCACCTTCAGTAAAATTGGCTAATTCTCTATCTGTCAACTCGACCAATTGTTGAGCCATGTTTTCTTCACGCCAACGCTTATTATTGATGAGCATCATTCCAGAATTAAAGCCAAAGCCTACTCCATATGTCGCGCGAGTCGTTGCTACATAATAATCCTCCAGATCTATCTCAAAAAGATGGTCCAGATTTCGTGTCACAACAATATCACAATCTAAATATAAGACTCTATCTGCTTCAACATAGTTCGGTATAAAATAGCGCCCGTAAGCCATGTAGTTGATGTGAGCATAGGTTCCAGCTTCCCATTTTGATTTCACCTGATCGTCAATCTGATCATTAAACAATTTCACATCGTTCAACTGACTGCCAGCTGCTTCCACCTTCCGACGCGTATAATAGAACCATTCTTGAGGAATATCCTGATTGAAAACATAAATATCTAGATTTTTATGATGACAGCAAAGAGATTTTATGGTCGTTTCAATCTGTCTGATATACCCATAATCTCCCGAAACCCCAATGGCTTTTTTATTTTCCAAAATACTACTCCCACTATGTTCATTATATTCTTTAAAAAAATCACTATTAGAGCTTATTATACCATAAATTCCGCCTTTATTCAAACACCTTCTTGAAAGCTAGACCTAACTTTTCTAGCCTTACAATAGAGGTGAAAGCTAAGCAGGCAAAAAGAAGAAAGCTTGCTATAAGCGCTTCTAATATATCCATC
>ERZ772972.1050-NODE-1050-length-10127-cov-7.431295_pt1 | contig 10127 bp, 8 predicted proteins | sample MGYA00580673_ERZ772972 | MGnify/ENA primary metagenome ERZ772972 (study PRJEB29015, sample SAMEA2738051) | human oral metagenome | biome: human oral; feature: human-associated habitat; material: saliva | place: China | collected 2229 ... | reverse complement strand
TTGGCTGAATGATCAATCGATCATCGGAAATGCTTCCAAGACTGATCAGATCTGCATGTCCGCTTTCTAGGACAACATCTTTCTTTGAGTGGTTAAAGTAGGCTTTGAGAATATCATCTTCATATTGCCATTCTACTGCTACCACATCCAGCTCAACCTCTTCTAAGCTCCCCTTGCCATGCTGAATCATGCCCGCTACTTCTTTTCGTAGCTGGATCAATTCCTTCATAAAGTTTAGCATGTCATTGTCCTCTGACACGCGCTCCCATGGCATGACACGGCGGCAATCAGGGTCTGGACCACCGATGAGGGCTAGCTCCGTTCCATAATAAATACAGGGCGTTCCTCGTTGCAGATAGAGGAAGGCGAGAGCAGACTTGACGGACTGGAGATCTCCTTTGGCCGTCGTCAAGATGCGCTCTGTATCATGGGAGTCCAAGAGGTTAAACATCACCTCAGAGATTTGTTGCCTATAGTACATGGACTGGCTATTGATTTCCCAAATGAAGCGTTGCGTCTCCTTATGCCCCCGCAGAAAATAATCCTTGATACTTTCAGAGAGAGGATAGTTCATCACCGCATGGAACTCATCACCCTTGAGCCAAGGTTGGGACGAATGCCAGATTTCTCCGAGGATATAGAGGTCTGGTTTCTTGGCTAAGACCGCCTTACGGAAATCCCGCCAGAATTGATGGTCAATTTCATTGGCTACATCCAGGCGCCAAGCATCAATATCAAACTCTTCAATCCAGTATGTCGCAACCTTCAAGAGATAGGCCTTCACCTCAGGATTAGCCGTATTGAGCTTAGGCATATAGCCCGCAAAGGCAAAAGCATGGTAAGACAAGTCGCGACTATTCCACAGATTTTCTGAGGAGACAGGGAACTCTTTAATATGGAACCAATCCTTGTAAATCGAATTCTCCCCGTGTTTGACCACATCCTGCCATTGGGGTGAATCATAGCCAATATGGTTGAAGACAGCATCCAGCATAATCTTCATCCCACGCGCATGGGCCTCTTTCACTAACTGGCGGAAGGTCTCCTTATCACCAAAATGGCGATCAATTTCAAAATAGTCAATGGTATCGTACTTGTGGTTGCTTGGAGATTCAAAAATCGGGCAAAGATAGAGCCCTGTAATTCCTAACTCCTGCAAATAATCTAAGTGATCAATAATGCCTTGCAAATCTCCACCAAAGAAATCCAATACTTGAGGAGCAATAGAGGCATCCCAAGGACGAACACCTTCTGGTGAAATGGCTGGATTCCCATTGGCAAAGCGTTCTGGGAAGATTTGGTACCAAACCGTCTGCGCCGCCCAATCTGGAACAGCACAACCATCAATCTCATGGATAAAAGGAAGCTTAAATCCGTTCATGACGAATTCAAGGTTCTCCTTGTTATAGGAATCCACACCTCGATCTCCGTACAAGACCTTCTGTCCTTTTGTATCTTCTAATTCAAAGAGGTACTGGATCCGAGCATGGCCAACAGATACCGACACTTGCCAGTAATCAAATAGGTCGTCTGTCGTCACTTTATCCATTTCCTTGGATGCCTCATAAAGACCCTCTATAAAAATAAAAGGATCCCCGTAGTGCAAGACAATCCGTTTGATATCTTCTTTCTTGGTCCTGATGCGAATGTGAAGATGGCCGTCCTTATAAAGATAGGCATACTCCGATTCAGGCCGATGATAAATAGCTGTTAATTCCATCTGACTAGTCTCCTACTATACTCTCTTTTCATCATTTACCGTTTTATGCAAACGATTCCATAAACTATTTCTAGTATACTACTTTATAAAAACGTTTGCAAGATTCTGAGAGATCATTTTAGATTACTAGCTTTTTAAGATTGTAATGCAACACAAAAAGCCCAACAATTGGGCTTAAAGATTTTTGTTGAAGCAATGACTTTACCTTATAAGCATCACTTTATACTGTTTCCTACTAAAATATACTACAGATCTATATTTCTGTTAATAGTTTATTGAACAGTTGTTCGAGCTTACTAGTATCTCCATAAACTGTTCCATCCATATATAAGTGATAGATATCATCATCTAAACCAATTGAAATTTCACATTCATAACCTTTCATCAAAGCTAAAGAACGTATAACTTCTCGTTGAGTACGACCATTTCCTTCTCGAAATGGGTGAAAATAATTTAGATTATCTAATATCTCAGCTAAACTTTTACAAATCTCAATTTTATTATTTGCGTTAAGTAGATAGTTTGAAAGCAAAGTATTTAAAAATTTTTCTGCCATATCAAAAGACTGAACTGGCATAAAAGCATTTCCACTTTTAGAGATATTTACTTGACGGTATTGACCTGCCCAAGTATACATTCCTTCAAAAAGAAACTTATGAATCTTTAAAATATCTGAAACAGTATTTACTTCAATTGGATTAATAAACAGTTTTAAACTTTGGCTTGCTACTAAACGATATTCTAATTCTCGTGCTTTATTATCATTTTTCTCATTAAATTTATTTATGAGAACAGATGAATGGGGATAGGTATATAAATTATCAGGGTCTATATAATCATACCCATCATATATTTTTCTGACCATTATCCAACTCCTAATGCAACTGCCTCTTCTCTCAGTCGCTCCACGTCTTCTACCGTGGGATGCCATCCTTCAATCATATTGGTGCTCAGAGCAAACCAGACGCTCTTAAAAACCTTTTTGTTGTCAAAAACCACACCCATAATCATCATTTTTTCTTTATCTACATCTAAGGTCATATTCTACCTCCGTCCTATTATTATAGCATATTTTCAATCATTTTAGTTCTCCAATTTAGAACTTGCCCTACACAAAAAGCCCAACAATTGGGCTTTTTCATTAGCAGAATAACTGATCCTTATTCCTTACTTGTATGCCTCTTTCCAAGACTTAGCGCTTGCTCTTCCGACATCTGAACAACTCTAGAAAAATTGGTATTGCGAGGCATATTGTCTAAAGAATACCAGTAAACATCCGCACTCCCATTTCTGGCTACATAAACTACTGGAGCCAGTTGACGAGTTGGCGCTTCAGGCTCGACAGGTTGAACTGGTTGGACTGGCTCTACTGCTTGACTCGGTTGAGGGGCTTGACTTGGTTGCGTATCTACAGAAGGACTAGCAGGTTGTGGTTGACTACTTGGTTCTGTCGGCACTAAAGATGGCTTGGCAGTTCCCTTCAGATAATCAATAGTCGCATTCTTAGAGTAGTTGTCCAAGGTAACGGTGGTGATTCCATAAGCATCTACTGACTCTTTGGGACTACTTAGATGGATGGGTAGAAGGTTGCCATCTCGATCAATTCCTACATATTGCAAGGTCACCTGCCGAGGAATTAATTCATCTCCAGTATAGACCGGAGTCACCTTATAGTCTAACCAGTAATTTGGGTGGGTAGCCAGCCAGCTATCGAGTCGTTTCTCGTAGTAGAGCATGCCCTCCACATTACTATCCGCTGTCCCTTTATAATTCCCCGTATTGGTCCAGGCAGTTAGAGGAACCAGATTTTTTCCTTCATTGGTCAGACCACTAAACTGATAGCCGATCAAATGCCCTCTATGGAACAACCAGGCCTTCTTTCCTTTATTTCCATAAGCAATCTTATAATTGTGCCAGCCAACTGGATTGTAGGTAAGCCGTGGCTCTCTTTTCTGCTTTGGTTCATCCTTATCTTGTAACTGTATATGAGCTGAAGTTGCCCGACCTAAATGGTCAAAATCACCTAGAACGAGTTGCTTGTTACCAGTAAAAGGTAGCAGATTAAGACTTTGGTAGTCCAATACTGATTGTTGAGCTTGAACTCCTTGAACAACGACCAAGGACATAAAAATCGAGACTATCGCAACAATAACATTTTTCAAAAACCGTTTTGTAACCATAATAAACCCCCGTATTACTACCTAGTATTATTATATCAGAAAAAAAAGTTACAAATAAATAGCTTTTAGAAATTATTTTATGCTATTTTTTATTACTACCAGACTATCTGGGATTTCAAAATATATTTTTAAATTCTATTCATCATTCAATTTGAATGTATGATAAAATAACTAAAATAATGCTAAAAATCAACGTTAAAACGATAAATGCCACGCAAAGTAGCAAAAAAAATGAGAATGCAACCTCTACTTGCTTGTGCTGTAATAATCGTTTATTCTATACTAAAATCAGTCATATTGCTACTTTATGACAAATTAAATCATAAAATATAGAGGAGGTCATACAACATGACATTTGCTGAAAAATTAAAATCCATACGTAAACAAGTAGGGATGTCACAAGAACTTTTAGCTGAAAAAATCGGTGTATCAAGACAAGCTGTAACAAAGTGGGAAACTGGTGCTGGAATTCCAGATATCGAAAATATGATATCCATCTCAAACCTATTTAACATCTCTATCGATGAGCTAATCTGTAATGAAAGAACTACTCTTAAGACGAGCGAATATCTTTTTGAGAGTGTCACAGAGTATGATATCGATAAGATCAAGAGCTATGATATGAAATTTGGAGGCGCAGAAAAGTTTGTATTGTCTGGATACAACGGAGAAAAAATTCGAGTTCGTCTGGTATCTAACCTTCTTCCTACACTTCAAAATGATTTTAAAGTAAAAATTGATGATAGTAGAAAAAGAATTGACCTTGATGTAAAACGTTACAATGGTGTAACAGAGGCAACGGCTAAAGAAACTGTCAGTATCTTTGTGCAAATCCCAACTCCTTATATTAGTCACATTGAAAGTGCGGTTCGTGCAGAATCTGTAGAAATTCACTCCCTAGAATGTGACAATATCGAACTTGACGTTAAGACATCTCGTATTACCCTAGAAGATATTTCAGGTAAAGTAAAAATAAACTGTAATCTTGATATGGAAGTATTATGTCATTCATTAAACGGTGAAGTTGAAATTAACCAGATTTCAGCAACATCCAGAATTCGTATTCCTGAAAACAGCCTATTTACTGCTGTCACCAAAGGGATTGGAACAAACATTTATTATGAAAAAAATGGACAGAAAACAGAGCCATTCGATTCACCCGATTCAGATAATATAATTGAATTGAATGGTATTAAGAGTGAACTGGTTATCTATACAGCTGAAGAAAGAGGGTAACTAAATGAATGTAAATTATTTAAAAAGATACATCATCAGTTCTTATGTACTTGTTTGGGCACTCATTATTTTCGTAGCAGCTCCTGCAAGTTTAGTATTTAAGGTTCCACCAGTTATCATGTGGATTGTACGAAATATCGTCGCATGGTCTCCATCATACCTGCTTTTATTTGGATGGAAGTATTTCAGGACTGATGAGAAAAGAACAACTTTCCTTAAGCGGTGTTTCTCTGCTAAAGTGTCGTTACTCCCACTTCTATCTTCATTTGGTCTTACATTTGGGCTCAGTATTTTATCACTCTTCATCTACTCACTTATGACCCAAAAAACAATGCTCTCCTACATCAATCTAGGAACCGTATCATTGCCACTAAGTATATTCTTATCATTTACATCAGGTCCGACTGGTGAAGAATTAGGTTGGCGTGGTTATATGAGAGAAGAATTTAATAAAAAGTATCATTTTTTAAAATCCTCTATTTACCAAGGCCTAGTCTGGTGTTTCTGGCATACACTTCTGTGGGTTGTAGATTCAAAATTTACGGACTGGCGTGCCGTTCCTTATATTATTGCTAACATAGTTGTGATTACATCTATTACTATTTGTATGAATATTATTTTGGAAAAATATAATAATCTGATTTATTCTATTTTCATGCATTTTGGCTTTAATATCGTTTATGTATTTTTGGATACCGATATCGGATTTTTTATCATTTTGACCTTACTATACCTACTTATCACACCGATTGCAATTCATATACGAAATAGAACTGTGAACAGATTATAATGGGGATAAGCTTTCATTAACTGTACAAAATTTTGAGTTTAAATGTTCTCCTACAAATTGTCTGTCTAACTGGTTGAAAACATAAAAAAGCGAGATAGATCGTAAAATCAAATGAAGAGAACACCAAAAAAAATCATCTGTTGGTGTTCTCTTCATTTTTAGATTTCTGAAAAAACCTCTTGTCCACGGATCAGTAGGTACCCTTTATCTCTTTTTTCATGAACATTATTTTATAAACAGCAGATTACATTCTTAATATATATGGAAATATACAACTGTTCTATATCAACTTATATTCATACCACTCTTCATCTACTTTCTGAAATCCCAAAGCCAAAAACATTCTTTGACTTTGAGTATTAAAAGGATATATTTGTGCAGAGACCTTTACCATTTTTTGTTCTTTCGCCAGCTGTATCATTTCAGAAATACATCGTCTTCCAATCTGTAAATTCTGATACTCTTTGCTGATAACTATAGAAAGTTCCGAGTTATCTTGGAGTGTCACATCTCCAACTAACACTCCTTCATATTGGATATAATAGCAAGAACCATGTGAAGTTAGGTAATCATACATTTTATGAAGTTTTGTTAGATTGTAAATCTGATCAGTATTATCTACTTGTTTGCAAACCTCACTATCTTGATACCAAAGAAGAGAGATGTCATCATTCCTATAATAAGGAATAAGCGTTATCTGATCATCTACTTTTCTATTCATCTTTATTTTTCCTTCATCATAAATAATTTCTATTTACATTTAGCTTAATCTCATCAGAAAAATAACCGATCCTATCTCTGATGGATCTACTCACGAATTACTTTGATTTTAATTCTATTTGCAATGAAATAACTTAAGAAACTTATGATAGTAATTAGTCCAATAACAAGAGGTAAAATAAAAGTGAAATACATTTCAAAGCCTATCTTATTTTCTTGTAGTAAACCCGTTCTCCAAAGTCCAATTGCTAAAAAAATAGCTAGGCCCATCACAATCAAGGTTTGAAGGAAAGTTCTTTTCAGCATTTTTTTCTTTGCCTCCCCAACTTCATCTTCTGAAACTTCATAGATATCGAGTTCCAAACGATGAATCACCTGCTTTTGTTGGTACAGGGAGTAGCAAAATATTAGAAAGATGACCACACTGACACAATCCGTAGTGAACATAAAATGAGCAAATTTATAAAGATAGTGTCAATTTTATATTCTTTAAAATCACTCTTATATTTCCTCAATTCCAGCGCTCTTCAAATATTGAAAAGTTCTATCATAATAAGCTCTGTTTCTTGATGGATCTTCTTCTGAACCTTCAGGAACATATATAATCAATCCCTGTCTTGCTCTGGTTAGCAAAACTCGATAAGCATTTTTTAGGTATCTCTGCCTTTGTTCCTGATTGACATGATTCCACTTCGTGCCTCTGAACTTGAAATAATCAAAACCTTCAGTCGTATATCTAAAATCAGCATCCCATGCTAGTATTGCATAATCAACCTCTAAACCTTGCACTTTAAATTCAGACGCGGTCACCTCTAAGTAATACGATGAATCAACATTGTCCTTCCCATTCAAAAACCACCCTATATGATTTATATCTGATGGAACCCATATACCTTCAGCTCGCAATCTTTTTCCTTCTGAGCTTGCTAAAAGTCCATATCTTTCTGTTCCACGAGCCTGATCTTTCACCCATTTTTTTGCAATTTCAAAATCTCGTGTCAGAAAAATCGGATATGATTGTTTAAGCTCGCAATAAACATTTTGAGCTTCTTCCGCCCTTTCATCTAACAACAGTTTCACAAAAAGAGCTAACTTTTCGCTTCTGAACGAGCGTAACGAAACACCTAGATGCAAATCAGAAATGCAGTAATACTCTCGTCCATGCAATAATGTCGAGATATCTGATTTTCCTACGTATTCTATATCTGTTATTTTATCCGACAGATATATCTTCCAGTCTGGATAATTATCTGCCAAAGTTTCAAACCAATCCTGAATTCCTGCTTCACCATTATATAATTCTTGTCCACCACCTACAAGACAAACTATAACGGCCCAATCTCTATGTCGATCCATAATGCTAATCAAAAATTCAGGTTCTGACTGATTAAAATCGGGTATCCCTTTTTTCCGCTTCATAAAATCAGTGAGCGACTCTTTATTCCATACTCTTTGAGCCTCATCAAAAATTGCAACCTTCTCTACTGGTGCCATATCCGTAGTCAAAGCCTCATCTCTAAACTTATGAATAATTTGAATAAAAGCTTTCGTTTCTCGAAGGGCACTTTTCTTAGTTATGCCTTCTCTATCCGCGCGATCTATTGCGAGTGCATTTTGCAAAACATCAACCAGTGGACCATTTCCGGAAAGAAAAACAGCATGTTCATCTTCATTAAAATGATGACGTTCGTTTGCTATATTCAAGCCAGCAAGTGTTTTTCCAGCACCAGGGACTCCTGTAACAAAACATATAGCTTTCTCGTTGTTTATCTTACACTGATCAATTATATTAGAAATTGCCTCTGTTGTTATCGTTAAATTCTTTGCACCAGCATCATTCCTAGAAATATCTTCAACACCATGTTTTCTATACAATGCTTGCGCAGCTTCAATGATGGTCGGTGTAGGAGCGTATCTTGAATTTATCCACTCCAGTGCAGATAATGACGTATCATTAATTATCGAAATAGTTTTTCGAATAGTACTGCCAATATTGTCTTCATTACAAAAAAGAGTGTTATAAATATTATCTGCCATACAGTAATAGTCATTCTGTTTCTCTGCCGCCTTCGTTGAAACATTGATCGGAACAAGATACCTTGCCCTACTTTTATCATGAAAGTATTTCAAATCCAATGCATAATCCATCACCTGATCTGTGGTAGTTTTCTTGTACTCTTTATCTCCCACTTTAAACTCTAGGAGAAAAATAATCCCCTCTATTATGCATATCACATCTACTCTGTGTCCCATTCTTGGTATAGTATATTCGAAAATAATGTCACCTTGAGAAAATTTGACTAATTGTTCCTTTAAAATTTGAATCTCCGATCTCCAAGCCATCTTTTGGAGATCGGTAGTCTCAAACTCGTCATTAATCAATAATTGACCGAGAACAGACTCATCATCCTCTAATATAAAGTTGGTTATAGAATTAAAATAGTATGCTCTTCGGCTCATAAGTATCTCCTTAGTTCTTTGATAATGCTTTATTAAGCTGGTTAGCTAATTTCTTTGCTATAGCTTTTGCCATTATAGGCGGCACCGCATTTCCCACCTGCTGATATTGCTTATCCTTTGTTCCACAAAAAATGAAACTATCCGGAAAGGTCTGCAAACGAGCTGCTTCTCTTATACTTACTGCTCTGTCTTTTGTAGGATGCACCCACATTGATTTACGCACATTGACAACGGTACCGGACGGCTCATCGTATTTTAAACGAAGATAGATCGTGTTCTGGGTTCTTGTAACATCTGTATAAGTGTTTGTTTTCATTTCATCAGATAAGGAATGAAAATTTTGTCCCTGATCTAACGCTTTAAAACGCTCCATAGCTGTTGGTGTCGTTTTCGTTATAATATGATTATGCAATATCTTAGAATCACGAAGTGCCTGAGCCAAATCACTTAAATCAGTTTTAGCTTGTAGCTTTATGCCATTTTTATCATCAGATACATTATAGACCGGCTCAATATCTTCTAAATCTTTAATCGCGTCCGCAACTGTCCTATATGGACTATCTTTAAATTTTCCTTCCGGAAGTTTCACTTCATCAGTAATATCTTTACGAATACCCATTACTACAAAACGCATTCTTTTTTGCGGAGCTCCAAATTGAGTTGCAGAAAGAACATCTGCCGAAATTGCATATCCGTCGTCATCATTGGTCCCCTTTAGCTTTGCCTTTAAATAATCAAAAACTGCATATGAACGTATATTAGCTATCAGTCCTTTATTGTCGGTATAGCTATCGACCACAATATCGTTTTCAAATATTTCCTGCGCCTTACTTATCATTCTTTGGTACATAATTGCCGGTTCAATTAGTATCTTGATCTGAGATTCTTCTATTTTTCCAGCGTAATAATCCAGCATTGCATTAAACGCAACATTATCAGCGTTGATAATGAAATCATCTTCATTTCGCTCGGTGTGCTTTTCTGATATTTTTATCAAACGCGGTCTGTGCTTTTCCAATAC
>ERZ772972.1049-NODE-1049-length-10132-cov-6.098442_pt1 | contig 10132 bp, 7 predicted proteins | sample MGYA00580673_ERZ772972 | MGnify/ENA primary metagenome ERZ772972 (study PRJEB29015, sample SAMEA2738051) | human oral metagenome | biome: human oral; feature: human-associated habitat; material: saliva | place: China | collected 2229 ... | reverse complement strand
GTTGCCGGACGCCCTTTTCACTATCTTTCTTCGGGAATCAGGAGCAGCAGTGGCAGACTTCGTGGATCGCGTGACGCTGCACGCGGCAGGCGGCAACGGCGGTAATGGCGTTGCCTCGATCAAGCGTGAAAAGTTCAAGCCGCTGGCCGGCCCCGACGGCGGCGACGGTGGTAACGGCGGTTCGGTCATCCTGGAGGTGAGCGAGCAGGAGACGACTCTGCTCAACTACCACCGCAGCCCGCACCGGCGCGCCGATAACGGAACGCCCGGCATGGGTGACTTCCGCCAGGGCAAGACCGGCGCGGACATCGTGCTGCCGGTCCCGGAGGGCACTGTCGTCAAGTCTACGTCCGGGGAGCTCCTGGCCGACCTGACGGGCGCGGGCGCGCGCTTCGTGGTCGCCGAGGGTGGTCGCGGCGGCCTGGGCAACGCGGCGCTCGCTTCGAAGGCACGCAAGGCCCCGGGCTTCGCCCTGCTGGGCGAGCCGGGCGAGGAACGCGACGTTGTCCTGGAGCTCAAGTCCGTGGCCGACGTGGCCCTCGTCGGCTTTCCGTCGGCTGGCAAGTCCTCGCTGATTGCCGCCATGAGTTCGGCGCGCCCGAAGATCGCCGACTACCCGTTCACCACGCTCGTGCCAAACCTGGGCGTCGTGTCGGCCGGCGACACGCGCTACACGGTGGCTGACGTTCCCGGCCTGATCCCCGGCGCTTCCCAGGGCAAAGGCCTGGGCTTGGACTTCCTGCGCCACATCGAGCGCTGCGCGGTCATCGTGCACGTCCTGGACACTGCTGCCTTCGAGACGGATCGTGAGCCCGTCGAGGACCTGCGCATTATCGAGGCCGAGCTGGCGGCCTACCAGGGCGACTTGACACAGGTCGAGGGCTACGTTCCGCTCATGGAGCGCCCCCGCGTCATCGTCCTGAACAAGATCGATATTCCGGATGGGCGCGATCTGGCCGAGATCACGCGGCCCGACCTCGAGTCCTTCGGCTGGCCGGTCTTCGAGGTGTCCGCCGTGTCCCACGAGGGGCTCAAGCAGTTGTCTTTTGCGTTGGCTGGCATCGTCGAGGAGGAGCGTGCGAAGCGCCCCGCCCTCGAGGCAGCCCGTCCTGTCATCCGTCCCAAGGCGGTTGGCCGCAGCGTCGAGATGACGGTGCGCAAGACCCGCAAGGACGGCGAGGAAGTCTTCCAGGTGCGCGGCGACAAGCCCGAGCGCTGGGTGCGTCAGACGGACTTCGCCAACGACGAGGCCGTGGGTTACCTCGCAGATCGCCTGAACGCCGCAGGCGTGGAGGACGAGCTGATGAAGGCGGGCGCCGTCGCTGGTGACACCGTTGTGATCGGCGACCTCGATGGCGGCGTCGTCTTCGACTGGGAGCCGACCCTCACGACCGGCCCCGAGCTGCTGGGATCGCGCGGCACCGACCTGCGCCTGGAGCAGAACGCTCGCCCGAGCCGCAAGGAGCGCCGCGAGGTGTACCACCAGGTCATGGACGCCAAGAGCGCTGCCCGTGACGAGCTGTGGACCGAACGCGAAGCCGGCCATTGGACGGACGCCTCGGATCAGTCATGAGCGGAGTGAGCGCTGCCTCCCGTATCGTCGTCAAGATCGGCTCATCCTCGCTCACCCGCGAGGATGGCGGTCTTGACCTGAACCGAATCGATGCCGTCGCGCGACTCGTGTCCCGCTGGCGCGGGCGCGACCGTCAGGTCGTTATCGTGTCCTCGGGGGCCGTGGCCGCCGGTCTGGATCCCCTTGGCTTTTCCGCCAAGCCCAAGGACCTGCCGAGTGTGCAGGCAGCGGCAGCGATGGGCCAGGGGCTGCTCATGGCTCGCTGGACCGCAGCCTTCCAGGCCCACCACCTGGACGCCGCACAGGTCTTGCTCACCACGGACGACGTCATGCGACGCGACCACTACACGAACGTGCGCGCGGCGCTGACCCGCCTCCTCGGCCTCGGCGTCGTCCCGATCCTCAACGAGAACGACGCGGTGACCACCCGCGAGCTGCGCTTCGGCGACAACGATCGCCTGGCCGCCCTGATCGCTCAGATGATCAAGGCTGACGCGCTCGTACTGCTCACCGATGTTGACGGCCTGTACACAGCGCCCCCGGATCACCCGGGCTCGGAGCTGATCGAGCGCGTCGAAGGCGCGGACGACCTTATGAGCGTCCTCGTGACCGGCGCGGGTTCGCGCGTGGGCACGGGCGGCATGGCAACGAAGGTGCAGGCAGCGATGCTGGCGACCGCCAGCGGCATCGGCGTGCAGCTGGCCAGCGCCGACGCACTGCCGCGTGTCCTGTCAGGCACGCGAGTGGGCACTTGGTTCGCCCCGGCCGAGCAGCGCCCGGCCTCCCGGCGCCTGTGGATTGCCCACGTGGCTCCCTCACGCGGGGAGATCATCGTGGACGAGGGCGCGGCGCGTGCGATCACGGCGGGCAAGAAGTCGCTCCTCGTGGCCGGTGTGCACTCGGTGCTCGGGCATTTTGAGGCCGGTGATGTCGTGGACGTGGCCAGCCCAACGGGCCTCGTTGCGCGCGGCGTGTCCGGCTACGACTCCGACACGCTGGCGGACATCGCAGGCTCGGGTACGGCCGACCTGCAGGCTGCGGGTTATGAGCACCCCCGCCCCGCGATTCACCGCGATGACTTGGCGGTGTTGGGCGACGCATTTTCTGCCCTCAGCGCAGACTGACACGGTCGCGATGCCACGCGTGTGACATGATGGGCGAGTGGATACTGCTGCAGATATTTCCCAGGTGACTGACGCCGCCCGCGAGGCGGCGCGCGTGCTCGCGAACGCGACAACCCAGGTGAAAAACCGCGGGCTTGAAGCAATTGCGGCGGCGTTGATCGAACGCTGCGACCAAATCCTGGCCGCCAATGCCGAGGACGTGGCGCGTGGCCGCGCCGAGCAGATGAGCGAGGGTCTGCTGGACCGCCTCGCCCTGACGAAGGACCGTATTCGCTCCATCGCTGACGCGGTCCGCGAGATCGTGGCTCTGCCCGACCCGATCGGCCAGGTCGTGCGCGGAGCACGCACGGACATTGGTCTGCGCGTCACGCAGGAGCGCGTGCCCCTCGGCGTCGTTGGCATCATCTACGAGGCCCGCCCCAACGTCACGATTGACGCAGCGACCCTGGCAATCAAGGCCGGTAACGCGGTCATCCTGCGAGGCGGGAGCGCCGCCCAGGCCTCGAACCAGGTTCTCATCGAGGTGTGCCGCGACGCGCTGACATCCGTCGGCCTGCCCGCCGACGCAATCCAGACCGTCGACCAGTGGGGCCGCCCAGGAGCGCGCGCCATGATGCGTGCCCGCGGCGCCATCGACGCGCTCATCCCGCGCGGGGGAGCGGGCCTCATCAACGCGATCGTCGAAGAGTCACGCGTTCCCGTCATCGAAACGGGAACCGGCAACTGCCACCTCTACGTCGACGCTTCCGCGGATCTTGAGGCCGCGGAGGCCATCATCATGAACGCGAAGACCCAGCGCGTGGGCGTGTGCAACGCAGTCGAGACGCTGCTGGTCCACGCCGACGTCGCTTCGCGCTTCCTGGTCGCAGCCATCACGCGCCTGACCACCGCGGGCGTGACGATCCACGCTGACGCCGCCACCCGCGCCATCGTCGACGGCCAGCCCTCCATCGACGCCGACATGATCGTGGACGCCACCGAGGCGGACTGGGAGACCGAGTACCTGTCCATGGACCTGGCCGTGCGCGTCGTCGACAGCGTCGCGGCGGCCACCGAGCATATCCGCCGCTACTCGACCGGACACACCGAGGGAATCGTCGCCTCCAACGTCGCCGCTATTCGCGCCTTCCGAAGCGGGGTCGACGCCGCCGCGATCGCGATTAACGCCTCGACCCGCTTCACCGACGGCGGCCAGCTCGGCCTCGGCGCCGAAGTGGGCATCTCCACCCAGAAGCTCCACGCACGCGGGCCCATGGGCCTGGCGGAGCTGACGACTACGACCTGGATCTACGAGGGCGAAGGAACCATCCGCTCGTGAGCACGCAGGAGCACGAACTGGCCCAGGCCTCGGGCACAGAAGCGATCGAAAAGACCACGGAAGCGACCGCGGGTGTGACCGCCGCACCGGCGCTGCCCCAGCACCCGCCGCGCGCCCTGCGCAGGCGTCGGGCGATCGGCATCATGGGCGGTACCTTCGACCCGATCCACCACGGCCACCTCGTCGCAGCCTCCGAGGTCATGGACGTGTTCGGCCTCGACCAGGTCGTGTTCGTACCGGCCGCCATGCAGCCCTTCAAAGCCGGGCGGCGCGTGACAGCGGCCGAACACCGCTATCTCATGACCGTTGTCGCCACCGCGTCGAACCCGCGTTTCGCGGTGTCGCGCGTCGATATCGACCGAGGCGGCACGACCTACACGATCGATACCCTGGCCGACCTGTCGGAGGAGTACCCCGACTCGGACTTCTACTTCATCACCGGCGCCGACGCGCTGGCGCAGATCGCGCAGTGGAAGGACGCCGACAAGCTCTTCGAGCAGGCACACTTCATCGGCGTCACGCGCCCCGGGCACAACCTGTCGGACCCCGGCCTGCCGCACGAGTCCGTATCGCTGCTGGAGGTCCCCGCCATGGCGATCTCTTCCACCGACTGCCGATCGCGCGTCGAGGAGGGCAAGCCCGTGTGGTACCTCGTGCCCGACGGCGTCGTCCAATACATCAACAAGTACGGACTCTACCGGTCCTAACACAAGGAGAACAGTGAGCCTTCCCGACGCTACCTCCGAGCTGGCGACCCTCGTCGCTCGCGCCGCACACGACCGCGGGGGCATCAACCCCGTCCTGGTCGACGTCACCAGTAAACTCGCCCTGGCCGACGCATTTGTCGTCGTGTCCGCGCCGACCGACCGCCAGGTGCGCGCCATCGCCGAAGACATCATGGACCGCGTGTGGGCCGAGCACGGCCGACGCCCCACCCACATCGAGGGGCGCGCGGAGGGCACCTGGGTCCTGCTGGACTACTCGGAGCTGCTCGTCCACGTGCTGTCCGACGAGGAACGCGACTACTACGCGCTCGAGCGTCTGTGGGGCGACTGTCCGGCTGTGTCGATCGACGTCGATACCGAGGAGGCCCGCGCGGCCGCTGCGGAACGTGCGGCGGCGCACGGCGTGGAGTCCGAACAGTGAGCGCATCGCGCATCGTTCTGCTGCGTCACGGCCAGACGGACTTCAACATGCAGCGTCGTTTCCAGGGACGTATTGATAAGCCCCTGAACGATGCAGGGCGCTCCCAGGCGGCGGGCGCCGCAGGCGTGCTGGTTTCGCGCCTGTGCGAGCCCAGCGCCGAGGTCGGCATGATCGCCGCCGAGACGCACCGCAGCTACGACGATGGGGGAGTGCGCATCGTGTGCTCGCCCCTGGGACGCGCGCGTGAGACGGCGCGTATCCTCGCGCGCGTGTTCGACATCGCCGGATACCCTTGCGAGGGCCCCATGCCAGACGAGAGACTCACGGAGCGCTTCTACGGCACCTTCGAGGGGAAGACCTACGAGGAGATCGCCCGCGAGCAGCCCGAGGCCTACCGCGTGTACCGGGACACCGGAGAGTGCGCTGGTGCCGAGGTCGAGCGCTCCGAGGTCGTGGGCGAGCGCTTCCGCGACGCTGTCCTCGAGGCGGCGGCCGCGTGCCCCGCTGATCGCTCTCTTATCGTCGTCTCGCACGGCTCCGCTATCGCGCGGGGCATCGTTTCTCTGTTGGGCCTGGACCCCTCGGACTTCAACGGGCTGCGCGGCGTGGACAACTGCCATTGGTCGGAGCTCGTCCCCGTTGGCGTGTCCACCGCCAAGAGTGCTGCGCGTACCGGCTGGCGCCTGGCGTCGCACAATATCGGGGCCCGCGAGGACATCCTGGGGGCCTGAGTGGCCTCCGGGGGCCTCGTTTGCCCCGATAACTCAACGATTTTCTTCCATGTGATGAGCGACACTTGATTTTGATTTGCGCTTCCTTCTGTGAATTGGCTATTATTTATCAGGTCGCCGGGGCGACGAACTAAATAAAGGGGCTATGGCGCAGTTGGTAGCGCGCTTCCATGGCATGGAAGAGGTCGGGGGTTCGAATCCCCCTAGCTCCACCGAAAAATCCGACACTCGATTGTGGGTGTCGGTTTTTTTATTGATTGACGAGGCCGGCGCTGGCTTCTTTTTCTTGGCTTGCCTCTCGGTGTGGGTCGGATTTTCGTCGGCTTCGTGGTTGCTGACGTGCTCGCCATGCAACGTTATTGGTTGCGGTGAGGTGCGCAGTCGGTGGTGCTTACTGGGCCTGGGTGGTGGAGGTCATGGCGATACCCTCGCGCAGGGGAGGGGTGGGTGGTTATCGGGCGTTGTGGTTGAAGGGCGAGCCTCTGCGGGCGTATCGGGACCCTGTGTTGATTGCTGTTGCTCGGGGGTTGGCGACTTCCGACTGTGCGTGTGGATTCACTCGTCATTGGTAGCCATGGTCAGAGTTTGACTTGCGAGCCGGTAAGGTCTCGCACGGTAAATATAACGTTTTGGTATCGACATGTGGGATGTTCAAAATCTGTCAAACTGAGAAAACGTTGCAATTCCGGCGAATCACCTGTAATCGATTACTGGAAAAAGCTTGAAATAGTGCGAACCGCATGGAAAGATTTACCTGTCTCTGTTCCATAGTGTTAGGCCGATAGTTAATGTCGTTCCAGCTCACCCGCACTCACACGTCGGTGGTGCTCGCTGCCACCACGATCGCAGCGTCCCTCGTTGTGATCCCCTCCCTGGCTGAGGGAAACAGCGCCACCGATGATCCGTTCTGCGGCACCCTCGTTGGTGCCGACGCTCGCATCAACGCCGAGTACAACCCGCTGCTCGCGAAGTACGCTGCCGCCGCCTCGGGCACCTCGACGGGCACCACTGCTGCCCCGGAGCGCGAGGCTCAGCTGCGCAAGGACCTCGCCGACGCGCAGGCCGCGCTTGAGGCTGCTCAGCAGGGCGCCAAGAAGCCCAATCCCTCGGTCGGTGACGGTCCCGCCGCTGACACGACCGTTGATCGCGGTCTCGACTGGGTTGACTGGTCCAAGGTTGACTACGACACCCAGGCCAAGATCATCGAGGCCCTCATCGTTCAGAAGATGAATGCCTACCGCGCCAGCGCTGGCCTGCCCGAGATTGTCGTGTCGGACACGGTCACTGCCGATGCTCGCTCGTGGAGCAAGTACATGTCCGACAGCAACGACTTCAGCCACGATCAGTCGCACAAGCACCTGGGGCAGGGCGCTCTCGACGGTGCGGACACCATGTCCGATGCTGAGAACATCGCCTACAACCACCTTGAAGACTTCAGCGGTGGCGGAACGAAGACCCCCGCTCAGGCAGCGGCCGACATCTTCAACCAGTGGAAGAACTCTCAGGGCCATGACCGCAATATGCTCGGTGCATCCAACGTCATCGGTGTTGGTGTACACATTGCCAAGCACAGTGACGGTACGCGCGTCTACGGCACGCAGAAGTTCTACGGCGTCACCGGTGGCTCGCCGAACCTGTCGCGCTTCCACACGACCGGTGATACCGCCTCGGCCTACGGCTTCGACGGTAAGGCCTTCAACTCCGACAACACGAACTACGTGTCCGGCCTTGCCGGATCCGGTGATGAGCAGCGCGCCAACTCCTGGGAGAAGAAGATTGGCGCCCTCCCCGGCTCTGCTCTGCCTGTGGATGTCTCCACTCTGCCCGCCAAGAACGGCGCCGCGGCTCCCACGACCCCTGCTCCTGCTCCCGTTGACGACAAGCCCTCGGTTGACGCCGACCAGGCCGTCGCCGACGCACAGGCTGCCGTCGATGCAGCCCAGAAGGCTCTCGATGACTACCTCGCATCGGTGACCGATGAGCAGCCGACCGAGAGCATGGAAGAGATTGACGCGCAGCTCGATGCCGTTGCCGACTCGATCGCTGCTGAGACTTCCGTTCGCCCCGAAAAGGATGGCGGCGTCACCCTCGAGGGCGCCGGTCAGAATGGTCGCTACATGACGGCCGAGGAGTATCGCGCTGAGCTGACCAAGTGCACGGTCGCGGAGGTTCCGAACCCCTCGATCGGCCAGCCGACCACGCCTGAGCCCTCCGCTCCGGCCCCCGGCCCCGAGACCCCCACCACGCCTGAGCCCTCCGCTCCGGCCCCCGGCCCCTCGACGCCTGTGACGCCGCAGCCCTCTGCTCCGGCCCCCGGCCCCTCGACGCCTGTGACGCCGCAGCCTTCTGCTCCGGCTCCGGCCCCGTCGGCCTCGACCCCGTCGACCCCTGCTGTTCCGGCACCGTCTTCGCCGGCTCCCGGTGGCTCGGGGACGTCGGCTCCCTCCAAGACCCTCCCGCAGACCATCGCCTCCACCGGCACCTCTGCAACGTGGGTTGCGGTCGGAGCGGTCGCGGTCCTGGTTGCTGGTATCGGTGCGCTCGTCGCATCGCGCCGCGCCAAGAACTGACGCCCTGTTGGAAGCCCCCGCTGGTGATGAATCGCCAGCGGGGGATTCCCCTATGCCTGCCGCCTCCTGGCGATGACAGGGCGCGCGGTCCTGTGAGTACGTGGATGAGACGATTGTGTGCGTATACTCGGTAACTGGATGTCGCGAAAGCGATGTTTCGCTGACACGTATCGCCATGCCTGTTCCATTGGAGGAGTGGGTGAGGCGGTAGCGCACCTATCGAGAGGAACATACATGCGTGCCACGAACATGCGTCGAAGCATGGTTGCGGCGCTCGGAGCGGCGGCTGTTCTTGCGGGCGTTGTTGTGCCCGCCTATGCGGCCGATCTGGATCCGGTCGTCAATCCGAAACCGGCGCCCACAGCAGAGCCCACGGCCGACCCTCAGCCCGATCCCCAGCCTGACCCTCAGCCGGATCCCCAGCCGGATCCTCAGCCCGATCCTCAGCCTGACCCTCAGCCCGATCCCCAGCCTGACCCTGCGCCCGCTCCCAAGCCCAGTTGGAAGCAGGACGGTTCCGGCTGGTGGTACGACCTGGATAACGGCAGCTACGCGCGCAGTGAGGTGCGCATCATTGATGGTGCGACCTATCGCTTCGATGGAAGTGGCTACATGGTTACCGGATGGTATGGCACCGGCGGCGCGTGGGAGTATTACTCGCCCTCGGGCATGCAGGTGCGCGGCTGGGCCCAGGTGCAGGGTTCGTGGTACTACCTCGATCCCGCCAGCGGACTCATGCGTACGGGCTGGCAGCGGATCGATGGAAGCTGGTATTTCCTTGGCGCTTCCGGCGCGATGGCAACGGGCTGGGTGAGCCAGGGGAGTGCCTGGTACTACATGGCTCCTTCCGGCGTGATGGCGACGGGGTGGAACATGATCGGCGGTTCCTGGTATCACTTCGCTGATTCTGGCGTGATGTCGAGCGGCTGGACGAAGGTTGGTGGCACCTGGTACTACCTGCGTGGAGGCGCGATGGCGACGGGCTGGGTGAGCCAGGGGAGTGCCTGGTACTACATGGCTCCCTCCGGTGCAATGGTGACGGGATGGAACTCGATTGGCGGATCGTGGTACTACTTTGATTCGGCGGGCGCCATGACGACCGGCTGGCTGAATCTGGGTGGAACGTGGTTCTACTTCAATGGCTCCGGCGTCATGGCCACGGGGACGCAGTGGATCGGGTCGGAGCGTCACTGGTTCTACGATTCGGGTGCCTGGTGGGGCCTGTATCCGGCGCCTTCGAATGGAGGTGGCTCCACGAGTCGTGGTCCGTTCCGCAACTGTTCGGAGGCCTGGGCTGCGGGAGCTGCGCCGCTGCATCGTGGTGAGTCGGGCTACAGTGCGGACCTTGACCGTGATGGCGATGGCGTCGCTTGCGAGGTTCGTCCTCGCTGACGCCGTGAGTGCACAGTGGACCCCGGCCTCGTTGTGACGAGGTCGGGGTTTCCTGGCTCTTCGCATGTAAGGGTGTGGGAGGTGTCGGAGTGGGCCGGGGTGCAGGTGGTGGCGTGGGCGGCGTGCCCGTCCTGCCACCAGTAGGGCCCAGCTGCGCATGGAGGGGTGCGGCGGTGAGTGGTTCGGTGTGCCAGTTCCGCGTTTGTTCTTGTATGTTGGGGCACTGCACCCGATCCGTAGGCAATGCACCTCTTCTGTTCGGGTGCACCGCCACGTAA
>ERZ772972.1045-NODE-1045-length-10154-cov-2.307951_pt1 | contig 10154 bp, 9 predicted proteins | sample MGYA00580673_ERZ772972 | MGnify/ENA primary metagenome ERZ772972 (study PRJEB29015, sample SAMEA2738051) | human oral metagenome | biome: human oral; feature: human-associated habitat; material: saliva | place: China | collected 2229 ... | reverse complement strand
TTCTGTGATAGGGCTGACCTTCAGTCAGCTTCCGCATTTTGTTGGGTTTCTCCCCACGAGGACGTGGGGTTACTCAAAGGTGTCGCTTTCAGCGACAAGAGGGTGCGTCCCTCTCCGCTTTGGAGTTGGGGACGCACCCTGATTGTTTTCGCCACAAGGGGCGGAGGAGGAAGTCGGATTATTTCACCACTTGCTTCTTACCATTCACATAGATGTCGTTGTTTTTGATTTGGAGCGTTTGGCCAGCGATCGCCACACAACGCTTAACATAGTTCTCACGACGATCCACAGGACGAGAAATTATTTCTCCTACCTCCGCATTCTGCTTGAGTATCTGCTGCCCTATACCATAAATCTTGGCAAAGGCTGCGCGTTGCTCTTGAGGAGAAAGCGAGTCACTGGGTTCGTTGATACCGAGCGCCTGCGCACCCGTGGAATATACAAGCCCATAATAGTCTTGATTCTGGAAGTTGCTGGCTACTGTGTCACCCGAAGGATAGTTGAACACCACGATATCCCCAACTTCCACTCGTCCCAAACCTTTCACACGACGGTAGTCCCATTGTGGCCACTCGATATAACTCTTTCCACCTCCTAACCATGCAGGAAGATTGTGCTGAGTGAGTGGCATCGTGAGGGGAGTTTGTGGGATGCGCGGACCATAGCTCAACTTAGACACCAGGAGATAATCACCAGTCAACAACGTCTTCTCGAGCGAAGAAGAGGGGATGACAAAGTTTTGAAAGAAATATTGGTTGATAAAGTAGATGGCTACGAGTGCAAACACAATAGCATCTACCCAACTCATCACCATGCGCACGATGGGATCAGGACTATTGCGCCACCAACCCCAGTTGATTTTGCGGCTGATGTAGAGATCATAAATGAAGGGCACTACGAGAAGTCCCCACCATGAACCTACCCAAAGGAGGAAAAGAAGATAAAGCGCGGTGACCACTCCAAAGAGCGTCCATTGACGGCGCGTTGCTTTTGGCATTGTGAACATAAATCGAGGATTTATGATGGATAGAAATGATAAAGAATATAGAATCTTCGCCAGCGACATCGAGCATGCTACAAAAAACATTTTGCACGCTGCACAACACGCTAGGCAAGAATCACACGCTATATGCTAGAAGTTGAAAAGGTCATCAATAGTGAGCCAACCTTCGTGCTTAGCCACATATTCAGCAGCAAGAACAGCACCGAGGGCGAAGCCTTGACGCGAATGCGCATCGTGCGTGATGCGGATGCAATCGGCAGGAGAATCGTACTCGACAGTGTGAATACCAGGCACTTCGTCGCGGCGGATGGCATCAATACGCAGTGTTTCGGGAGCATTTTCTTTGCTTCCCGTGACAGAGCCATCGGCTTCCAGCACTTCACCCTTCACCCAGGTGTTCTTGCGATCCATGCGATCCACGATTTGCTCTGCCAGCGTAATAGCAGTGCCAGAAGGAGCATCCAATTTGTGCACATGATGTGTCTCCGTCATCGTCACATCATAGTCGGGAAATTGGTTCATGATGTGAGCCAAATACTTATTCACCGCACCAAAAATGGCTACTCCGAGAGAGAAATTCGATGCCCAGAGCAGAGTTTTACCCTCGTTTGCGCAAGCGGCTTTGAGTTCTGTTTCGTGGGCAGCGAGCCAACCGGTGCTTCCACTCACCACTTTCACGCCTTGCGCCCAAGCCTTCTGGAGGTTGTCGTAAGCCGCGGTGGGATTGGTGAATTCGATGGCAACTTCCGCCGAGCGAAAAGCATCGCTATCGAAGTCGTTGATATTATTCACATCGATAATAGACACGATTTCGTGGCCACGCTTCTTAGCGATGTCCTCAATCATGTGGCCCATTTTGCCATATCCTATGAGTGCTATCTTCATATTTTGTTGAATTATCTGCTTATTTTCTATAGATTTAGGGACAAAAATACGGCTTTCTGCCGACTGTCGCAAATCTTTCTTTGATTTTAGACCGAATATCTACGTAAAAAACTCACGCAACACTTCCCAACTCTTCAACTCTGGTAGAGAGGGAATGTGCAAACGATAGTAGGTGAGAATCAGTTCTAAGATGCGATTGCGCTGCACTCGTGTGAGTCGAAAGAGATGCATCGTAGAAAAGTTCATGCGCAAAAGCTGCTCGAAAGCTCTAGCCTCATCCCCATATATATAATATACGTGCGCGGGCGCGCGAGAGGCGAACTCAGCTGCCATAAGGTCGAAGAAAGGCAACGAAGTGTCGGAGGTATTAGGCGAGATGCCCAAGAATTGCGCCAAACGCATGAGAAAGAGCAGGTGGAAATTGGCATATCCTTCCTCCGCGGTGTCCAACCATGTGAGGCTATGCAGGAGATAATCAAAAAACAGTTCGCCGGACTGTTCATGGCGACAAACCTGCATCAGAAACTCCGCGAGAAAAAGCGTGAGCGTAGCTTTAATTGGAGAAGTATGTAGCGAACGCCAAGGTTGCGACACTCGTGCAGAGAGCGGTTTCATCAATTTGGCTCGAGGTTTCTCCTCCCACTCCACCTCCAACACTGCCATTGGTTGAAAGATGGTATGTCTTATTTTAGCGCGCGGCGCATGAGAAATGCGCACGACAAAGGAAATTCTGCCATGATTTCGCGCCAGACCTTCCACAATAAGTTGGTCGTCGCGATGTCGAAGTGCGTGGAAAATGAGTATTTCGTCGTGGATAATCATATTTTTCTTCGTCATTCACCCTCAAAAGGGAATTTTTTTCAGTCCAGACAAAGGTACGCTGAAAAGTTGATTTGGGCGAAAATCCCAGAGAAAAAGGGGTGATTTAGGGCGAAAATCGACGAAAACGAGGAAAAATCGACGAAAAACGAAAAAAAATTGGAGAAAGGCTTGGTGGTTTCAGAAAAAGTCTCTACCTTTGCATCGCAATCGGGAAACAACGGCACACTACAAGATGCGACGCTGACCCAAACGCACGGTCCCTTCGTCTATCGGTTAGGACGAGAGATTTTCATTCTCTAAAGAGGAGTTCGACTCTCCTAGGGACTACCAAGTAATCGAAGTGGGGAGTTCTGCAAAGAATTCCCCAATTCTTTTACGTTCGCAATGGCTACGTCTGAAGCAGCACCGTCGTGAGACGTTCTAAATTCCTCCTGCTGAAGAGTGCCGGCAGTCAATTCTATATATTTCGAACTAACAAATTCCTATTCAAAATGGCAAATCACAAATCCTCTGTGAAAAGAATTCGTCAGACCGCCACTCGTCGCTTGCACAATCGCTACTATGCTAAGACGATGCGTAACGCCGTGCGCAAGCTCCGCGCCACGACCGACAAGGCAGCTGCCGTAGAACTTCTCCCCAAAGTGCAGAAGATGCTCGACAAGCTCGCTAAGACGAACGTCATCCACAAGAACAAGGCTTCGAACATCAAGTCGAGCATCATGCTCCATGTGAGCAAGCTCGCCTGATACGGCCGACAGATCTCGATACACACGGAGTCGCACCCTCGGGCGCTGACTCCGTTTTTCGTCTATATTCGGCAAGGGTGCAGAACTCGTCGATAGGATGGAGTGCACTGCACCGCTGCTCACCAAAATGAGCCTCCTTCGTTACTTAAAAGGAGCGCCTTTTGCCGAAATCCTTCACTGACTCATGAACCCCTCGTTGATTTCTCGTTTTCGTCGTGCAGGCGCACCGCTTTTGTTCGTCGCTGCCCTCTGTTTCGGCGTCGGTTGCGACCACGATGCGCCTACACCACAACCCGATCCCATCTGCCCCGAGCCGGAACAATGGCAACCGGCAGCTGCCGGACGTTACGAAGCGCGCGTGCGTTATAGTTGTGATTGTCGCGATGAAGCGCAGTTGGTGCTGACCGCCGCTCCGGCGGTGGCCGATACCCTGCGTATGCCGGCCGTGCGCCGCACGGTTTATGTCGACAAGCGCGATTTGCCCGGCGCAGACTTCACGATGGGGCGCACGGTGGTCTTTCGTATCCGTGAATTTCGCATCGTACGCAACTATCATGCACTCGATTTGCGCCACGACGACAGCCTCGAATTTGTGTGCCGTGTGCAACTGCTCGGCGATTGACGGCTGCTTTTCCGGCGCCGGTCTGTAGACTGTGCGCTTTTCTGTTACGCTTCTATTCCGCTTTCTCTTTATGTTAGAAGATACTTTCGACATTCGCTCCGAACAGCAGACACCGCCTACGACAGAGCGAGAGTTTGAAAATGCTTTGCGCCCACTTTCGTTCGATGACTTCACCGGACAAACGAAAGTCGTGGACAATTTGCGCATCTTTGTCGAAGCAGCTCGCCGTCGCGGTGAACCGCTCGATCATACGCTCCTGCATGGTCCTCCGGGCTTGGGTAAAACGACGCTTTCCAACATTATTGCCAACGAATTGGGGGTGGGTTTTAAGCTCACCTCGGGGCCGGTGCTCGACAAACCCGGTGACTTGGCGGGATTGCTCACCTCGTTAGAGCCGAATGATGTGCTTTTCATCGATGAAATACATCGTTTGTCGCCGGTAGTGGAGGAATATCTCTATTCGGCGATGGAGGATTATCGCATCGATATCATGATCGACAAAGGGCCTTCGGCGCGTTCCATCCAAATCGACCTCAATCCCTTCACGCTTGTCGGTGCTACGACGCGCAGCGGTCTGCTCACCGCACCGCTTCGCGCCCGTTTCGGGATCAATCTCCACTTGGAGTACTACGATTCGGCGACGCTTTGCGACATCGTGCAGCGCTCGGCGCACATTTTAGGTGTGCCGATGGATCCGAAAGCCGCGGCCGAAGTGGCCGGACGTTCCCGCGGTACGCCGCGTATTGCCAATGCGCTCTTGCGCCGCGTACGCGATTTTGCCGAAGTGAAGGGCGACGGCGCGATCGATGTGCCCATTGCGCGGATTGCGCTCGAGGCGTTGAATATCGATCGCTTCGGTCTCGACGAAATCGACAACAAGATTTTGACCACCATCATCGATAAGTTCAAGGGTGGTCCCGTGGGAGTGACGACTATCGCCACGGCCATTGGCGAAGATGCCGGCACAGTGGAAGAAGTGTATGAGCCGTTCTTGATCAAAGAGGGTTTCATTCGCCGCACACCGCGCGGTCGTGAGGTGACGGAGCTGGCTTATACGCATCTCGGACGCACCCCTTACGGCGTTCCCGCCGAAGAACCTTCGTTGTTTTAAGTTTCCGAATCACAACTTGTTATGATTACATTCAATGCGCTCTCACTTCCGGTACCTCCGCTCGATGTTGCGCGTGAAACCGCTTGGTTGCGCCGCGTTGTGGCGTCGCACGGTCGGCGTTTGGGCGAGGTGAACTACGTGTTTTGCAACGACGAGGAGATACTCGATGTGAACCGTCGCTACCTTCAGCACGATTATTACACCGACATCATTACTTTCGACTACAGCGCGGCCGATGTGCTTTCGGGCGACCTCTATATTTCGCTCGATACGGTGCGCACGAATGCCGAACTCTTCGGCCGTCCCTACGACGAAGAGTTGCACCGCGTGCTCGTGCACGGCGTGTTGCACTTGGTGGGTATCAACGACAAAGGTCCCGGCGAACGTGAAATCATGGAAGCCGCCGAAGATGCCGCTTTGGCCTTGCGTTGAAGGCATGCAGATCGGTCCTCATTTTGAAGATATACGTCTGCGCCACGCAGGTTTCTGTGTAGAATGGCGCAGGTGATTATTCCTTTTTCTGCTCTCGCCGTCGGTGTTTTGCGACACCGGCGGCGCGTTCTCTTATTATAAGATGAGTAGGAACGGAAAAAAGGGCAGATTTATTTGGTGTATCGACGCTGTCAGCGTATTTTTGCACCCAAAATAAACAGTATATGCAGAAGAACTTAGTGATCGTGGAGAGCCCCGCGAAGGCCAAGACCATCGAACGCTTTCTCGGCGACGACTTTAAGGTCATGTCCAGCTTCGGACACATCCGCGATTTGGCGAAAAAAGATTTCGGCGTTGACCCGAAAACTTTTGCGCCCGTCTATATAATTCCCGACGACAAGAAGAAAATTGTCAGCGATTTGCGCGCACAAGCCAAGAAAAGCGAGACCGTTTGGTTGGCTTCCGATGAGGACCGCGAGGGAGAAGCCATCTCTTGGCACCTTGCGGAAGTCCTTAAACTCGATCCGGCCACCGCGCGCCGCATTGTGTTCCACGAAATCACGAAACCTGCCATCCTCGACGCCATTGAGCATCCGCGTACGATCGATCTCAACTTGGTAGATGCGCAACAAGCGCGCCGCGTGCTCGATCGCTTGGTGGGTTTCCGCCTTTCGCCCGTGTTGTGGCACAAAGTGCGCGCCGGCCTTTCCGCCGGTCGTGTGCAGAGCGTGACGGTGCGCCTCATTGTGGAGCGCGAACGCGAAATTGCTGCTTTCGAAAGCGAGAGCAATTTCCGTCTGCTCGCCCGTTTCATCGTAGACGGTGCGGACGGCCAAACCGCGCAACTCGATGCGGAGTTGAATCATCGCTTTGCCACGGTCGAAGAAGCCCAAGCCTTCCTCGAACACTGCAAAAATGCGCGTTTCACCATCGGCTCGATTGCCACAAAGCCCTCAAAGCGCACGCCGGCTCCGCCTTTCACCACCTCGACGTTGCAACAAGATGCCGCACGCAAGATGGGTTTCTCGGTAGGCACCACAATGCGCGTCGCGCAGAAGCTCTACGAAGCGGGTTTGATCACCTACATGCGTACCGACTCGATGAACCTTTCCGATCTTTGTCTCAATACGGTCGGACCGGTCATCACCGAATTGATGGGAGCAGACTACCATAAGCGTCGTCGCTACTACACGCACGCCAAAGGTGCCCAAGAAGCGCACGAAGCCATCCGTCCCACCGACATGCGTCGGAGCGAAATCAAAGGAACTGCGCAAGAAAAGCGTCTTTATGACCTGATTTGGAAGCGTACTGTCGCCTGCCAAATGGCCGATGCTCAGTTGGAACGTACCACTGTGCTCATTCAGATCGATGGCAGTGAGCACCATTTTGTCGCCACCGGCGAAGTCGTGAAGTTTGAAGGCTTCTTGCGCGTCTATCGTGAGAGCTTTGACGACAACGAGAACGAAACTTCCGACAATCTCGCGGCAGAAGGTCTTTTGCCTCCGATGGTAGAAGGACAAGAATTGAAGCGCCAAACGCTCACCGCGCGCCAGCGTTACAGTTTACCCCCTGCGCGTTACAGCGAAGCCTCGCTCGTGCACAAACTCGAAGAGCTCGGCATCGGTCGTCCTTCGACCTACGCGCCCACCATTTCAACCATTCAAGCGCGAGAATATGTGCGCCGCGGAGAGAATGAAGGTAAGTCGCGTCCCATAACCCTTGTCACCCTCTCCGGAAATGAGATCACGACCGAGCAGAGCAGTGAGAATTACGGCAGCGACCGCGGTAAACTCGTTCCGACCGACATCGGTATTGTGGTGAATGACTTCTTGATGGACAAATTCCCCTCCATTATGGACTACAACTTCACGGCCAATGTCGAACATGATTTCGACCTCGTGGCAGAAGGTACCAAGAATTGGACGGAACTCATTCGCACTTTCTACGGAGATTTGGAACCCCAAGTCGACACCGTGCTGGCCGAGCGCAGCGAAACTCGCGTGGGCGAACGCTATCTCGGCGATGATCCCAAAAGCGGTCAGCCGGTGAGTGTGAAAATCGGCCGTTATGGCCCGATGATTCAGATTGGCAGCGGAGAAGGCGAAGACAAACCGCGTTTTGCACGGCTGTCGCCCGATCAAAGTTTGGCTACCATCACCCTCGAAGAAGCCCTCGAACTGTGCAAACTGCCCCGAGAACTTGGCGAATTTGAAGATCAAGTGATCAAAATCGGTGCAGGGCGTTTCGGTCCCTATGTGCAGCACGGCAAAAAGTTCGTGTCGATTCCCAAAGACGAAGACCCGCTCACCATCACACCCGAGCGCGCCATCGAACTCATCCTCCAAAAGCGCGAAGCCGACGCGAAGAGTCACCTGCTCTCCTTCGAGGAAGAGCCTGAACTTGAGGTGCTTGTCGGTCGTTTCGGCCCTTATATCAAGTATAAAGGCAAGAACTACAAGATTCCCAAGGAACGTGCCGAACATGCCGGCGAACTTACGCTCGAAGAGTGCCGCGCGCTCATTGAATCCGGTTCGAAGACGGCCGCGAAGTCCACGACAAAACGTCGTACCACTAAGAAGAAGTAAGCCATGAAGTGCATCGCATTGATCGGCTACATGTGCGTCGGCAAAACCACCGTTGGGCGTGATCTTGCGCGCCGTCTCGGGTTGCGTTTCTACGATCTCGATTGGTACATCGAAGAGCGTTTCCACAAACGCATTTCGGCCATCTTTGCCGAGGAGGGAGAAGCCCGTTTTCGAGATCTCGAGCGGAGAATGCTCCATGAAGTGGCGCAATTCGAAGACATCGTCCTCTCTTGTGGCGGCGGAACCCCCGCCCACTTCGACAACATGGACTTCCTCAACAGCGTGGCGCACACCGTCTATCTTCGAGCCGATGCCGATACGATTTGTGCTCACTTGAGTGTGAGCAAAGGCCGCCGTCCCCTGCTCGAAGGCAAAAGCCCCGAAGAATTGCGTGCCTTCGTTTCCGCACAACTGGCCGAGCGCAGTGTCTATTATGAGCGCGCTCAACACATCGCCGAGGTGCATCCTCTCGACACCCCCGAAAAGGTGGGTCGACTTTCCTGCTGCATCATCGATTCTTTAGGCTTGGAAGCCAACAGCAATGGCTGATTTGCTTCCGGCTATTTCTACTTCTGTTTTCGATCTGCCGAAGAGGCGTGCAAACAAGTGATGTTTAGCACGCCCGCGGCGCGAAAACGTCTACAAATCAAACCTCTTTTTCCTGCATATACGATCCTTACGATGAGAAAATGGCGTATTGAAGACTCCGAAGAACTTTATAATATCAAAGGTTGGGGCGTGAACTATTTCGGTATCAACGAGAAAGGTCACGCTTTTGTGCGTCCGCGCAAAGATAATGTGGAGATTGATCTCTGCGACATCGTGAATGATCTCACGGAGCGCGACATCACAGCTCCTGTGCTCTTGCGTTTTCCCGACATCTTGGACAATCGCATCGAGAAGACCGCCGCTTGTTTTGAACAAGCTGAGAAGGAATATGACTACAAAGGTGAGCATTTCATCGTCTATCCCATCAAGGTGAATCAGATGCGCCCCGTGGTAGAAGAGATTATCTCCCACGGTAAGAAGTACAATCTCGGATTGGAGTGCGGCTCAAAGCCTGAACTTCATGCTGTCCTTGCTACCAATATGGACTCGGACTCCGTGATTGTGTGCAATGGTCACAAAGACCAAAACTTCATCGAACTGGCGTTGCTCGCTCAGAAGATGGGTAAGCGTGTGTTCTTGGTGATTGAAAAGCTCCACGAGCTGGAAATCATCGCACAAGTGGCAGAGCGCATGGGCGTACGCCCCAATTTGGGTATTCGCATCAAACTCGCTAGCCGCTCTACGGGTAAGTGGGAAAGCTCTGGTGGTGATGCTTCAAAGTTTGGCTTGAATAGTGCCGAATTGCTCACGGCATTGACCCGTTTGGAAGAGAAGGGATTGAAAGATTGCTTGCAACTCATCCACTTCCACATCGGTAGTCAGATTCCTAAAATCCGCTTGATTAGTACTGCGCTTCGCGAGATGGCACAATATTATGTGCAACTCCGCAAGATGGGCTTCAACATTGACTTCGTGGACTGCGGCGGTGGTCTTGGGGTGGACTATGATGGCACACGCTCGTCCAACTCTGAGAGTTCGGTGAACTATTCCGTGCAGGAATATGTCAACGACATTGTTTACATCCTCCGCGAGGCTGCCAACGAGAACGAGGTGCCGCATCCTAACATCATCACCGAAGGTGGTCGCTCTTTGACGGCTCACCACTCTGTGCTGATTTTGGAAGTGCTCGAAACCACTGAAGTACCTCACATGGCAGAGGATTTCCATCCTTCAGAGCATGATCACAAGTTGGTGCACGATCTCACCGAGATTTGGGACAAGCTCTCCACGCGCTCCATGCTCGAAGACTGGCACGATGCCGAAGATATTCGCGAAGAAGCACTCGGGTTATGGCGGTGGATGAACAGCACTTCTTACATGGCAGTGGCCAGAGAAAAAT
>ERZ772972.1042-NODE-1042-length-10167-cov-3.124110_pt1 | contig 10167 bp, 6 predicted proteins | sample MGYA00580673_ERZ772972 | MGnify/ENA primary metagenome ERZ772972 (study PRJEB29015, sample SAMEA2738051) | human oral metagenome | biome: human oral; feature: human-associated habitat; material: saliva | place: China | collected 2229 ... | reverse complement strand
GCCAGGTTGGCCGTGGCATCGTTGACCGGACCGACGAGGAACACCACGCGTTCACGCAGCAGGCGCGAGTAGATGTCGTAGGCACGCTCGCCCCGACCGCTCTGCTCGATGACGATGGGCACCATGCCCAGGCCCTGGGGAGCCTGTGCGACGGCCTGCGGGGCGAAGGGATCGGTGGCCTGCGCCAGGTGCAGGTTGACCTGATCCTCGACCAAGCTGTTGAAGGTCATGAATGCTTCCTCGATGGTGGGGCGGAAATGCAAACCGGTCGGGATGTCACCGACCGGTCTTGCACAACCCATATGGGGATGTTGCGGAGGGCCGCAAGGTGGCGGGCTCCGAAGGAGCCCTGCCGCCCGTGCCATCCGGCGGGCCCGCTGGGGGCGCTGCCGGACGGGTGCCGGTGGCGGCAGGAGGGACTGATCAGGCCAGACCCTTCATCAGCTCGTCGAAGCCGACCTCGTGGTCGGTGACCTTGGCCTTGGACAGCAGCCAGTCGACGACGTTCTGCTCGACGACCAGGGCCTCGACCTCGGCCAGACGGTCACGGTCGCTGAAGTACCAGCGGATCACCTCGGCCGGGTTCTCGTAGGTGGAGGCGAACTCCTCGATCTGCTTGCGGATCTGCTCGGGCTTGGCCTGCAGGGCGTTCTCGCGCACCACTTCGGAGACGATCAGGCCCAGACGCACGCGGCGGGTGGCCTGTTCGGTGAAGGCATCGGTGGGCACCGGCGGGGCCTTGCGCAGGTCCACGCCGCGGGCCTGCAGGTCCTCGCGCATGCGGGCCGCCAGCGACTCGGCTTCCTGGGCGACCAGGGCCTTGGGCAGCTCGATGTCGGCCAGACCGACGATCTTGTCCATGACGGAGCTCTTGGTGCGCGACTGAACGCGCTGGCGGACCTCGCGCTCCAGGTTGGTGCGCACGTCGGCACGGAACTTCTCGACGTCACCGTCTTCCTGACCCATCTGGCGGGCGAAGTCGGCATCGACCTCGGGCAGCTCGGGGGCCTCGACCTTCTGGATCTTGACCTCGAACTGGGCGGTCTTGCCGGCCAGGTGCTCGGCGTTGTAGTCGTCGGGGAACTTCACGTCGAAGGTGACAGTCTCGCCAGCCTTCTTGCCCAGCACGCCGGCTTCGAAGTCAGGCAGCATGCGGCCTTCGCCCAGCACCATCGGGAAGCCTTCAGCGGAACCGCCGGGGAAGGCTTCGCCGTCGAGCTTGCCGACGAAGTCGATGGTGGCGCGGTCGCCCTTCTCGCCGGCGCGATCGACGGCGTTCCAGCGGGTGCGCTGCTTGCGCAGCACGTCGATGGTGGCTTCCAGGGCCTTGTCGTCGACGCTGGCGTTGTAGCGGTCGACTTCCAGCGTGCTCGGGTCACCCAGCTTCACGTCGGGGTAGACCTCGAAGGTGGCGACGAATTCGGTGGCGTCGGGGCCCTGGCTCTCGTCCTTGGGCGCGATCTCGGGCTGGCCGGCCACGCGCAGGCCGTGCTCCTGCACGGCGTCGCCGAAGGCGCGCGAGATGGCATCACCCAGGGCCTCGGCACGAACCTGCGGGCCATAGCTCTGCTCGATCAGGCGCACCGGCACCTTGCCGGGGCGGAAGCCCGGCATGCGGGTGGTCTTGGCCATCGAACGCAAGCGCTCCTGGACCTTGGAGGAAATGTCGGCCGGGTTTACCGAAAGCGTCAGCCGGCGTTCCAGGGTGCCGGTTGTTTCAAGCTGGGAAGCCATCCGTCGTTGAGTTCCGTTGGGTTGGTTGTTCAAGAAAAGGCAGGTTGGTGCGGCTGAAAGGACTCGAACCTTCACACCTTGCGGCGCCAGAACCTAAATCTGGTGCGTCTACCAATTTCGCCACAGCCGCAGGACCGGAAAAAGGACCGGTTGCAGGCGCTGCCGCGACGTACCGCTGGGCACCGTTGCCGGTGTCGGGGCAGCCCGATGCGGCGCGGGACGTCGTTTCCCGGCAAGGCACGGGCCGCAGGCAGCGCGTCAATCCCAATGATTCTAGCTGAAAGAATAAAGAGGATGCGGGCCGGACCGTGGTTGCGGCACCGTGAGGGGGCTGCCCTCCCCCATTTGCACCGGAGACAGCCTCCGGGCCGCGTCGCCGGCGTTGTATCCGGCAAACAGCGGCCCGGGCACAGGCCGTCAGGCAGCGGTGCGCTGCGGCGGACGGATGCGGTACCAGGCGACGTAGAGCGCCGGCACCATCAGGAGCGTCAGCACCGTGGCCACCACCAGACCACCCATGATCGAGACGGCCATGGGCCCCCACAGCACGTCGCGCGACAGCGGGATCATGGCCAGAATGGCCGCGGCAGCGGTAAGGGTGATGGGCCGGAAGCGGCGCACGGTGGCCTCGCGCACGGCCTCCCACGGCGTGTGCCCCTCGTCGATGTCCTGCCGGATCTGGTCCACCAGGATGACGGTGTTGCGCATGATGATGCCGGCCAGCGCGATGGTGCCCAGCATGGCGACGAAGCCGAAGGGGCGGCCCGAGACAAGCAGCGCCGCCACCACGCCGACGATGCCCAGCGGTGCGGTGAGCATCACCATCAGCACGAGCGAGAAGCGCCGCAGCTGCAGCATCAGCAGCGTGAGGATCAGCCCCACCATCAGCGGCATGCCGCTCATGATGGAGGCCTGCGCGCTGACGTTCTCTTCCTCGGGGCCACCGGCATCGATGTGGTAGCCAGCCGGCAGTCCGGCCCGGATCGTCTTCAGCTGGCGCTGGATCTGGTGCATCACGTCCGGCCCCTGCACGCCGTCCACGACATCGGCGTTGACGGTCAGCGTGGGGATGCGGCTGCGGCGCCAGAGGATGGGTTCCTCCATCACCTGGCGCAGCGTGGCCACCTGCGACAGCGGGACAGTGCCCCCCAGCGGCGTGGTGATCGGAATGGAACCCAGCGCCGACAGGTCGTTGCGCTCGTTCTGAGGGGCCCGCATGATCACCGGGAGCAGCTGGTCACCCTCATGCAGCGTGCCGATGGTGGCGCCATCGATGACGCCGCCCAACGCCCGGCTGATCTGGCCGCTGGACAGGCCCACGGCACGCGCCCGGTCCTGGTCCACGTCGACCTGGATGCTGGGGCTGCGCTCGCCCCAGTTCAGGTGCGGTTCGACGGTGTAGGCGTTGGCGCGGACCACCTCCAGCACCTGGTTGGCGATGCGCTTGATCGTGCCGACATCGGGTCCCCCGATGCGGAACTGCACCGGGAAGGCCACGGGCGGGCCCAGCGGCGTGAGGTATGCGCGGGCGCGCACGCCGGGGAAGTTGCCGGCCAGCTCGGCCTGCAGACGCGGCATCAGGCGGTTGCGGGCCTCCACGTCCGGGGTCAGCACGACGAACTGCGCATAGTTGGTGCGGTAGAGCTGCTGGTCCAGCGACAGGAAGTAGCGCGGGCTGCCGTTGCCCACATAGGCCACGAAGCTCTGCACGTCGCCGTCCCTGGCCAGCCAGGTCTCCAGCTGTTCGGACTGTGCCCGGGTGGCCGCCAGACTGGCGCCCTCGGGCAGCCACAGGTCCACCAGGATCTCGGCGCGATCGGAGGGCGGGAAGAACTGCTTGGTGGTGAACTGCATGCCGGCCACCCCGGCCGCCAGGAGCAGCACCGTGATGCCCAGCGTGATCCAGCGGTGACGCATGGCGCCCTCGATGGTCGCGCGCAGCCGGCGGTAGAACGGGGTGTGGAAAAGCGCGTGCTCCGCGCCGTGAGCCGTGCTGACTGCACCGGGCTCAGGTGATGCGGCCAGGGCCTGCTTCGCGTGGGAGTCCGGATTCGCCGCGGCAACCGGCGTGTCGCGACCGCGCAGCAGGTAGGTGCCGATGAAGGGCACGGCGCCGACGGCCATCACCCACGAGATGAGCAGGGCCAGCGTGACGACCGCGAAGATGGCGAAGGTGTATTCGCCGGTGGACGAGCGCGCGGTGGCGATGGGCAGAAAGCCCACGGCCGTGATCAGCGTGCCGGTCAGCATCGGGAAGGCGGTGCTGGTGTAGGCGTAGGTGGCGGCATGGAAGGTGTCCAGCCCCTCTTCCAGCTTGCGGGCCATCATCTCGATGGAGATCATCGCGTCGTCGACCAGCAGGCCCAGCGCGATGATGAGCGCGCCGGTGGAGACACGGTGCAGGTCGATGCCGAAGACCTTCATGCCCAGGAAGGTGGCGGCCAGGACCAGCGGGATGGACAGCGCCACCACCATGCCGGCACGCAGCCCCAGGCTGAGCAGGCTGACCGCCAGCACGATGATGACCGCTTCCAGCAGCGAGCGGGTGAAGACATCCACGGCCCCTTCCACCACCTTGGGCTGGTCGGAGACCTTGCCGAACTCGATGCCCACCGGCAGATCGGTGCGCAGCTCGCGCATGCGGGCATCCAGGTTGCGGCCCAGCTGCAGCACGTCGCCGTTGCCCACCATCGAGACGGCAATGCCGATGGCATCCCTGCCCTGATAGCGCATCACCATGGTGGGCGGATCCTGATAGCCGCGGGTGACGCTGGCGATGTCTCCCAGGCGGATGATGCGTCCCCCCACGGTCAGTCGCAGCGCCTGGACGGCCTTCACGTTGTCGAACTGGCCGCTCACGTTCAGCCGCACGCTGCGGGCGTCGGTGTGCAGGGTGCCGGCCGAGGCCACCAGGTTCTGGGCCTGCATCTCGCGGGCGATGGCCTCGGGCGTCAGGCCCAGCCGCGCCAGGCGTGTGGCCGACAGGGTGACGTGGATCTGTTCGGGCTGCACGCCCACCAGCTCCACCTTGGCCACGTCGGGCACGTGCAGCAGCTGGTCGCGCACGTCCTCGGCGTAGCGGCGCAGCCGCGCCATGTCGATGCCGTCGCCGGTCATGGCGTAGATGGTGCCGAAGACGTCGCCGAATTCATCGTTGAAGAACGGCCCCTGGATGGCAGGCGGCAGCCGGTAGCGGATGTCGCCGATCTTCTTGCGCACCTGGTACCAGTAGTCCTTCACCTTGTCGGGCGGCGACGAGTCCTTCAGCATCAGCACGACCAGCGACTCACCCGGTTTGGAGTAGCTGGTGGTGTACTTGAAGTACGGAATCTCCTGCACCGTCTTCTCGATGCGGTCGGTGACGAGTTCGTCCACCTGCTGGGCCGTGGCGCCCGGCCAGAGCGTGCGCACCACCATCGCCCGGAAGGTGTAGTCGGGGTCCTCGCGCTGGCCCAGGCTGAAGAAGGCCAGCGCACCGCCGATGCCGCAGATCAGCAGGAAAAAGAGCGTCACCTGCCGGTAGCGCAACGCAACGGCCGAGAGGTTGAAGCCCTCGCGCCGGGGGGCGCCGGAATCGGCGGTCTGTGGGGGTTCGGGAACGTTCGGCATCATCATGCCCCGCCGTCCTTGCGCTGCGCGTCCGGGCGTTCAGGGGCTTCGGAACCGCCCTGCCCGCTGTCCTGGCTGTCCGGGCGCGCGCCAGGCAGTTGCACCTTCTGACCGTCGCGCAGCAGATTGGCGCCGGCCACCACCACCTCGTCACCGGCCGACAGGCCCTTGCTGATCACCACCCGGTTGCCGCTGGCAGCACCCAGCACGACGGGCCGGGCGCGCACGGTGGACGACGAGCGGTCGAGCACCCAGACCTGTGCCCCGTCGTCACGGCTGTAGAGCGCGCTCAGCGGCACGCTCAGCACGTCGGCATCGGTGCGGGGCGCATGGACCACGGCACTCATGCCCAGGGCCACCTCATGGGTGTCGCCCTGCAGGGCCAGCCGGGCTGCGTAGGTGCGTGAGGCCGGATCGGCAGCGGGCGACAGTTCGCGCAGCATGGCTTCCCAGTGCTTGCCGGGCAGCCCCGGAAACTCGACTCGCCACGTTCCCGAAGAACGGGTACGGGCCAGATCGGCTTCGGGAATGGCCACGGCCACTTCCACGTCCCCCTGGGCGGCCACGCGCATGACGGGCTGCCCCGCGGCGACGACCTGCCCGGCTTCCACCTGCACGGCCGTCACCACGCCATCGACCTTGCTCACCAGCTGGCGATAGCCGAAAGCGTTGTCCGCCTGATGTGCCTGGGCGTTGGCTGCCTTCAGCCGGGCCTTCGCCACATCCACCGCGGCGCGAGCCCGATCCACATTGGCGCTGCTCACGAAATTCCGGGCGTGCAGCCGCTCGGCGCGCTCCAGGTCGGCCTGGGCCAGCTGCAGCTCGCTGCGGGCCGCCAGCTGATCGGCACGGCGGGCGTTGACCAGCGGCTTGAGGTCCACGGGATCGATGCGGGCCAGCACCTCGCCGACCGTCACGGTATCGCCCGTGTCCACCTGCCGCTCGATGACCCGCCCCCCGGTCTGGAAGGCATAGCTGACCTCGGCGCGTGCCCGCACCTCACCGGCCAGGGACCAGCCATCCAGGAGCGGTGCGGGCCGGATCACTTCCGAGAGCACCGGCCGGGGCGGCTCCTCGTGGTGCGCGGGCTTCTGGCCACAACCGGCCAGCAGGAAGGCCCCGAGGCAGGTCAGCGCCAGTGTCCGGAACGGGCCTCTGGCCGGGGAAGATGGGGGCAGACAGCAGACCATGATCGACACGACGAAAGAAGGAGTCTGTCAATGACTGACGAGTCATCAATTCGACCCATATTATCGCATCCATGCAGAAGACGGTCGGTTCGCTGGCTACAATCCGGTGCCATGAACCCAGCGCGCACCACCACGGATGCTGACGGACAGGCATCCGACAGCCCTGCTCCCGGTCAGGCCCCCAGGCCCTGGCACGGGGTCGACCATGCCGAGAATTTCCCGGTGGGGTCGTGGCTCGTGCCTGCGCAGTTGCGCCCGGCGGTTCTGGCCATCTACCGGTTTGCCCGCCATGCCGACGACCTGGCCGACGAGGGCGACGTGCCGACGTCCCAGCGCGAGGCGGCGCTACAGGCGCTGCACGCGGCGCTGGATGAGGCCGCCCGGGGCGTCCCCAGCGGGGTGCCGGTGGTGGATGGGCTGGTGGCCTCGGTGCAGCGCCACGGGCTGCACTGGCGTCATTTCCACGATCTGCTTGATGCCTTCCTGCAGGATCTGCGGGTGACACGCTACGACACCGAGGCTGAGGTGCAGGATTACTGCCGCCGCTCGGCCAACCCGGTGGGACGGCTGCTGCTGCAGCTGTACGGGGTGGGATCGGACACGGCGCTGGCGCAATCCGACGCCATCTGCAGCGCCCTGCAGCGCATCAATTTCCTGCAGGACATTGGCATCGATGCTGCCAAGGATCGGGTCTACCTGCCTGCGACCACACTGGCCGCAGCCGGCAGCAGCGCCGAGACGCTGCTGGCCGAGGCCCGTGCAGGCCGCCTGGGCGCGGCCAGCCGTCAGGCCGTGCACCTGGAATGGCAGAGCACCCAGGCCCAGCTGCTGGCCGGTGTGGCATTGCCGCAGCAGTTGCCCTGGCGCCTGGCGGCTGAACTGCGTTTCATCATCGCCGGCGGCCAGCGCATTCTGGACCGGATCGCCCATGCCGATTACGATTCCGTGACCCGTCGCCCTGCCCTGGGCTGGCGCGATGGCCCCGCCTTGCTGCGCCTGGCGCTTTTCCCCCGCCGTCAGGCCTGACCCCGTTTTCTGTCCACGACGACACCGTTTTCATGACACCGGATGAATACTGCCAGGACAAGGCAGTGAAGAGTGGTTCCAGCTTCTACTACAGCTTTCTCTTCCTGCCGCCCGAGCGGCGGCGCGCCATCACCGCGCTCTACGCCTACTGCCGCGAGGTCGACGACGTGGCCGATTCGCAGGGCGATCGCAACGTGGCCCGGCGCAAGCTCGACTGGTGGGCCCAGGAAGTGGGCGCCCTTTTTGACGGGGCACCCACTCATCCTGTCACGCGCGCCCTGCAGCCTTTCCTGGAGCCGTATGGCCTGCGTCGCCGCCAGCTGGTGGAGGTCATCGACGGCATGCGCATGGACCTGGATGGCGAACGCTATCTGGATTTCGAGGGGCTGAAGCTCTACTGTCGTCGCGCCGCCGGTGTGGTCGGCGAGATGTCGGCCGCCATCTTCGGCTACGAGGATCCGAAGACGCTGCAGTACGCCGACCGGCTGGGCTTGGCCTTCCAGCTCACCAACATCATCCGCGACGTGGGCGAGGACGCCCGGCTCGGGCGCGTCTACCTGCCGCAGCAGGATCTGATCCGTCATGGCCTGAGCCGCCAGCAGATCCTGTCGGCCCGCACCGAGGTGCAGGAGTCGCCCGCCTTCCGGGCGCTGATGGCCGAACAGGTGGTGCGGGCACGTCAGGCCTACCGTGAAGCCTTCGACCTGCTGCTGGATGTGGACCGCGCTCGACAGCGGCCCGGACTGATCATGGCGGCCATCTACGCCAGTCTGCTCGACGAGATCGCGCGCAGTGGCTATCCGGTCATGACCCAGCGCATTGCACTCACACCGCTGCGCAAGTTCTGGCTGGCCTGCCGCACACGGGCCACCGGCCGGCCGCCCCGCATCACGACCGACCCTGCCTGACGCCCATGCGTATCGACGGAACGCCGGAGGCTTCCCTCCGGAACGTGCCTGCCCTGCGGGATGACATGCCGCCCGTGGCCATCGTGGGGGCGGGCTGGGCCGGGCTGTCGGCCGCGCTGCACCTGCGGCGTGCCGGCGTGCCGGTGCAGGTGCTGGAAGCGGCGCCCCAGGCCGGTGGCCGGGCCCGGAGCCAGACACTGCCCTGGCCGGACACCGACGGCATCGTGCTGGACAACGGGCAGCACCTGCTGCTGGGCGCCTATCGCGACACGCTGGCGCTGGTGGACTGGCTGGGGGGCCAGGGCATGCAGCGCCTGCCCATGCACTGGGAGAATGCGGCCGGCCTGCGGCTGAAGCGGCGGCGCCATGCCCCGGTCGTGTCCGGGGATGCTCCGGTGGGGCTGAATCCGGCGGAATCCCTGTCGTTGCTGACCGCCCTACTGTCGGCGCGGGGCCTGACGCTGTGCCAGCGGCTGCACCTGCTGCGCACATTGGCGCTGGCACGGCTGAGTGGCTGGCACCCCCCCATGGGCGTGCGCACCGTTGCTGACTGGTACGCACGGACCCATCAGCCCCCGGTGCTGGTACGCCAGCTGTGGGATCCGCTGGTGGTCAGTGCCATGAACACGCCGCCGGAACTGGCTTCGGCCCAGGTCTTCCTGCGGGTGCTGCGCGACAGCCTGGGCCGTGCGCCGGCTGCCAGCGACTTCGTGCTGGCCGGTCAGGATCTGGGGGCGCTTTTCGTCGATCCGGCCCTGGCCTGGCTGCAAGCACAGGGGTGTCCCGTCCAGCTTCGCACACCGGTCCGCGAGATCCGTGTGGGCCGTCTGGGCAGCACGCCGGGTGCCGAAGGGGCATGGACTGCCTCGCCGGGCGGTGTTGGCTATATGTTGCGTACCGGCAGCGCCGGTCAGGACGAACGGACGCTTCAGGCGCGCCATGTCATTCTGGCCTGCCCGCCGCCCACCAGTGCGCGGCTGCTGGCCCACATTGCGCCGGCTTCCTTTCTGGCGCCGCTCAACGGCTTTGGCTCGCGTCCCATCACCACGGCCTATGTCGGCTGGCGGGCAAGCCATCCCGATCTGCCTGCGCGGCTGCCCGCCGTCTTCTCGCTGGTGGGCGACCAGGGCGAGCCGGGGCCGGCCCACTGGTTCTTCGACCGGGGCGAACAGGCGGGCTGGCGACTGGGTGCCATGGTGATCAGCGACAGCGAGGCTGCCCAGGCCGAGGGTGAGGCTGCCTTCCAGGTGGCCCTGCAGCGTCAGCTGACCGAACTGATGCGGCTGCCGCCGGCCGAGCACATGGTGCTGATCCACGAAAAGCGGGCCACCTTCGCCTGCACCGACGATCGCCCGACGGTGCCGCCGGGCTATCTGCTGCCGCAGCTGCCAGGCGTGGTGCTGGCTGGTGACTACAGCTACGGCGGCTATCCGGCCACGCTGGAAGGCGCGGTACGCAGCGGCCGGATGGCGGCCGAGATCCTGCTGGACGACCTGAGCTGAAACGCCCTGCCCGCAGGATCCGGGCCTCAAGGATTGGCGCGGTCACGGCCAGCCCCCCCGAAGCCGCCTGCCCGCCTGCCCGCCGGCCCGCTGCGCACGCTGGCTTGAGGGGGCGGCTTAGGGGCGCTCAGTCCCAGGCGTGGGCAATGGCCTGATCGATGCGCTCCACGGCGATGACCTCCAGTCCGGCCAGCGGCT
>ERZ772972.1040-NODE-1040-length-10176-cov-6.819583_pt1 | contig 10176 bp, 7 predicted proteins | sample MGYA00580673_ERZ772972 | MGnify/ENA primary metagenome ERZ772972 (study PRJEB29015, sample SAMEA2738051) | human oral metagenome | biome: human oral; feature: human-associated habitat; material: saliva | place: China | collected 2229 ... | reverse complement strand
ACGTGGTGTCCGTGGTCAACGAGTCGATCGCGCAGTGGTACCGCGAGGCCTACCCAGGCGTAGATCCCGTCGTCGTGACGAATGCCCCAACGGGCGCGGACGGGGTCATCGACCTGCGGGCGCGGCTGGGGATTCCCGAGGGCGCGCTCCTGTACCTGCATTCGGGATACCTGGCGCCCGGACGCAACATTCCCCTGATTCTGCGCGCGTTTGAGCAGGTGACAAGCGCGCACGTGGTTTTCGTCGGTTCCGGCGCCCTGCTGCCCGAGGTCGAGCGGGCCGCCGCCTCTCACCCCAACATCCACCACCTGCCACCGGTGCAGCCCGAGCAGGTCCTGGCCATGACGCGCGGGGCTGACGTGGCGCTGTGCCTCATCGAGTCCGGGTGTCTCTCCCACCGCATGTCTACGCCCAACAAGATGATGGAGGCCTTCGCAGCGGGCGTGCCCGCGCTGTGTTCTCCCCTGGCCGAGGCCCGCCGGTACCTGGGCGACCAGGCGCCCGCGTGGGTGCTGGAGGACCCCGAACGCGACCTGGCCTCGGCCCTGCGTCACATCACGCGCGACGACATCGACGCGTTCGAGGCTCCGAGAATCCCCACGTGGGAGGAGGGGGCCGCGCGCCTGCGCAAGGCCTACGAGCGGGCCCTCGCCGCGCGAGCAACACATCAATAGTTTCCCCAAAATCTCGCACGTAATTTGGGTTCACTAACTTTTCTTAGCATTCCTAAAAATGGCAGAATATCAAGGTTTTTGACCCTACACAGAAATGGACCACATGGAAATTACGTGCGACTTTTGGGGGGAGAGGTATGCCAGGAGGCGACGACATCGCCTGTTTCACAAGGGTTTCACGAGGCCGACGGGCGTTTCCGCCCACGTCTACGCCGTCGACCGCACGCCTTCGCCGCGGTCGTAGGCGCGCGCCGTCAGGAACGCCATCGCCAGCATGCCCACCAGCAGAATGGCCATGAGGCCGCCAAGCACGGCGACCGTGGTCTCTATCCCGTAGGGACTCAACCAGAGCCACGCGAGGGGCGCGGCGCAGTACACGCAGGCGAAGGCCAGCATCCGGCGCTGGTGATAGGTCGCGACGAACACATTGGACAGCGGCGAGGTGGCGACAGTCAGGGCCAGCCAGGGCGCCAGGGAGCGCGCGAAATACCCGGCGGCCTCCCAGCGCGCCCCAAAGACGAGGGGAAAGAGCCAGGGACTCACCCAGGCGAGCAGGGCGAACACGGGAATGGAGAACCCTAGGGCAGCTCCCCCGACCCGCCGCACAACGGCACTCATCTGCCCCGGCGGCGTATCGGAGAGGCGAGGCAGGTACACCTGCGACAGCGCCCCGGCGATGAGGGCGACAGGAGCCTGGAGGGCCATCCACGCCATGTTGAACTGCCCCAGCGATGCCACCGAAAACGAGGCGATGAGCATGGGAATCGCGCTGGTGCGCAGCGCGTCGACGACGACGTTGGGCACACCGACGAGCGCCATCTTCCGGTAGCGGGTGGCGACGGCGCATAGGGAGGGGTCCGAGGCCTCGGCGAGGCGGGCGTCTCGGGAGCGCCAGCTCAGATACGCCACGGCAATCCCCTGTCCCGCCAGGGTCGCGCCAATGGCGGCGCCCAGCCCACCGGAGGCCACAAACCCGCAGGCGAGCTGGAGCGCCGCGATGCCCAGGGAGCGAACGACGGAGGACGACGCGATCGCCTGGAAGCGCCGGTGCCGGGTCAGCCAGTAGGAGCAGACCTGCCCTTGGGCGAGGAAGAGCACGGAGAGCCCGACGGCCAACATCCACCCGGCGAGCCCGGCCCCGTAGCGGGCGGACACCCACAGCCAGGAGGCGGCGGCAACGAGCGTGGCAACCCCGGAAGCGGCGAGCACGCAGCGCGAGGACAGGCGGAACAGGGAGCGGGCGGAGGCCTCGTCCCCGGGGGAGGGCAGGACGATGGACAGGTCGAAGCGGGCGCCCGCGACGGCCGCGCCGAGCGTGGCGGCGGACGTGAAGATCCCCAGGTACCCCAGGTCCGCGTCGGTGTAGAGGCGGGCGATGCCGATCTGGGCGACGAATGCGATGACTTGGGCCAGGAGGGTGCCACTGAGCAGGGTGAGCACCTGGCGCAGCACGCCCGAGCGGGCGGGTCGGACAGGTGCAGTCGTCATGTGTTCATTAAATCACCAGGTCGCCTTCCGCAGCCCGTAGGATGGTGGCATGCCCGTTTCCCCGCGCGCCGCGAGCGCCCGCAGCGTCGGGCGGCTGCCGTGAAGGTCGCCCTGACGAAGGGAACCCTGCTGGTTCCCCCGACGTATTTCGCGGTCGCGCACGCGCTCGCCATGCCGGAGTGCGACTGGCGGGTGTTCACGTTGGCGGCGCGGGTCAGTGATTCGTCGGTCGGACTGCCCATTTACGAGGCCGCCCCCGGCGCGCTCTCCCCTGCTCTCCCCGTGCGCGCGCTGCGCCAGGCACGAGGCCTGGGCGCGATGCGCCGCGCGGTGTCCTCGTGGGGTCCGGACGTGATCCACCAGCATCAGGCCACCTGGTCATTGCCGGCGGTGGGGGCCGCGCGCGAGAGCGGCGCTGCCCTGGTGGTGACGTTGCATGGAGGGGACGCGTACCCGAGGCTCGGGCGAGGCCTGGGCGCGGCCTGGAACGCCCACAATCGTCGGGCGGCCTTCGAGGGGGCGACGCGTCTCCTGGCGGTGTCGCGTTACCTGGCGGACGTGGCCCTGGGGGCGGGCGCGGATCCGGCGCGCCTGTCCGTGCATTACCAGGGCGTGGATACCGACTGGTGGACTCCGGCCCCCGCGCGCAACACTGTTCCCGCCGAGCCCGGCCACGGCCTCGTCGATGCCTTCCTGCCAGCAGATGCCGATACCCCTGTCGTCCTGTTCGTGGGGGCGTTGTCCACCCTGAAGGGCGTCGATGATCTGGTGGAGGCCTCCGCCGCGCTGGCGACGCGCCGCCCGCATCGCCTGGTTCTGGTGGGCGACGGTCCCCTGGCTCCCGCTCTGAGAGCGAGTGCACCCGCGCACGTGAGGCTCACCGGGCGCCTTCCGCGCGAGCGCGTGCGCGAGTGGGTGCGCCGAGCCCGAGTGATTGTCTTGCCGACGAAGCCGACGCAGGGGCGGCAGGAGGCGGCGGGCCTGGTGCTGCTGGAGGCGCAGGCGTGCGGCGTGCCCGTGGTGGCGTATCGGACGGGCGGGACGCCGGAGATGGTCGCGCCCGGTGCTTCGCTGCTGACCGCCGAGCGCACGCCGTGGGCCCTGTCCCACTCCATCGACGAGGCGCTGGCATGGTCGGACGCGGAGCTAGCCGAGCGTGGGGCGGCGTGCCGCGCCTGGGTCGACGCCGAGCGCTCTCTGCGCGCATCGGTCGCCCAGCTGCGCGCGATCTACGAGGCCGTGGCCCGGTAGGCGAAGGCGCGCCGAGCAGGCGAGGGGCCGCAACGCACCCCTGCGAACGAGCCGTATCTGTCAGGGCGCGTCGGCCCTGACACCGCGCGTGAAGACACGCCACCAGGCCCGGCATGTCAAGGAAAACACGGCCGCCACACGACACGGATTATGTGCTTACCACCACCAAATGTTCACATTTGGTCACACAAGTGCTACGCTCGAACACGTACCACCCAGGTAACCCTGTGAACGAAAGGTGATCGCATGCCCTCGACGAACGTTGGCACTCTCAGCGAACCCCAATTCAACATCCTGACCGCTCTTGCTCGCGAGGGCGCAGCCCTCACGCAGCGCGCGCTGTCCGTGGCCACCGACATGAGCCTGGGCCGCGTCAACACAGCGACACGCGAGTGCGAGGCCGCCGGTTACATCGAGGACCGCGCAATCACTGACGCGGGACGCGCAGCACTGGAACCCTATCGCGTCACGGGTGCCGTCATCATGGCGGCCGGCGTGTCCGCGCGCTTCGCCCCCATCAGCTACGAGCGTCCCAAGGGCACGCTCAAGGTGCGCGGCGAGATCCTGGTCGAGCGTCAGATTCGTCAGCTCCACGAGGTCGGCATCACGAATATCGCGCTGGTCGTCGGCTACAAGAAGGAATACTTCTTCTACCTGGCCGACAAGTACGGCGTCGACATCGTCGTCAACCGCGAGTACGCCACGCGCAACAACAACGGCTCCCTGTGGCGCGTGCGGGAACGCCTGGACAACACCTACGTGTGTTCCTCGGACGACTACTTCACGACGAACCCCTTCGAACCCTACGTCTACAAGTCCTACTACTCGGCCAACTACGTCGAGGGCCCCACCGACGAGTGGTGCATCAAGGTGGGCGCGGGCGACCGCATCACGGGCGCGACCGTGGGCGGCGAGGATGCGTGGGTCATGCTCGGCCACGTCTACTTCGACCGCAACTTCTCCGCAACGTTCCGCGAGATCCTCGAACAGGTCTACGACAAGCCCGAGACAGTCTCGAAGCTGTGGGAGTCCATCTACCTGGATCACATCAAGTCGTTCGACATGGTGATCCGCCGCTACCCCGACGGCGTCATCCACGAGTTCGATTCGGTCGACGAGGTGCGCGACTTCGATCCGCTGTTCATCGAAAACGTCGACTCCGAGGTATTCGACCACATCGTCGAGACTCTGGGCTGCGCAAAGTCGGAGATCCGCGACTTCTACCCGCTCAAGCAGGGCATCACGAACCTGTCGTGCCACTTCGCCGTGGGCGATAACGAGTATGTCTACCGTCACCCGGGCATCGGCACGGAGAAGATCGTGGACCGCAGCGCGGAGTTCAAGGCACTGCGCGTGGCCGCCGAGCTGGGTATCGACGACACGTTCATCGCGGGTGACCCCGAGGCCGGTTGGAAGCTCTCGCGCTTCGTGCGCGACGTGCGCAACCTGGACGTAACCCGCCCTGAGGAACTGAAAGCGGCCATGGAGATGGACCGCGCCCTGCACACCTCGGGGCGCACGCTCGCCCGTTCCTTCGACTTCGTTACCGAAGGCTTGCGCTACGAGGGTCTCTTGAAGACCTTCGGCCCGATTGATGTCCCCGGCTACTTTGAGCTGCGCGACAAGGTCCTGCGCCTCAAGGCTTTCGCGGACGCGGACGGTTTCGAGGTCGTCCCCTCGCACAACGACTTCTTCCCCCCGAACTTCCTGGTGGATAACGATGGCAACATCAGCCTCATCGACTGGGAGTATGCGGGTATGTCGGACATGGCAGCCGACTTCGGCACGATGGTCGTATGCACGGCGGAGATGACCCGCGAGCGCGCTCACGCCGCCCTGGAGTTCTACCTGGGTCACGCCCCCAGCGAGGCCGAGGAGCGCCACTTCTTCGCCTACGAGGTCTTCGCCGGCTGGTGCTGGTACCTGTGGGCACTGGTCAAGGAAGCAGAGGGCGACGACGTGGGCGAATGGCTCTACATCTACTACTCGCACGCGACGCGTACGATCGATTCCCTGCTCGCTTCGTACGAGGCCACCTCGACCTCGGGCGCGCAGGTCTCCCAGGAGGGTGAGCTGGCATGAAAACTCAACACGGCGGTAAGCGTTACGGCATCTTCTCGGGCGCCCTGTGGGGCCTCGACACGGTCGTGCTGGCGATCGCGCTAGCCATGACCCCCTTCCTGGACTTCGGCCAGTCGGCGCTCGCCGGTGCGGTCCTGCACGACGTTGCGTGCGCGCTCATCTTGCTCGCGTACATGGCGATTCGTGGACGCCTGAAGGACACCTGGAAGGGACTTCGCACCCGCCCGGGTAAGTCGGTTGTCGTGGCAGCCCTGCTGGGTGGCCCGATCGGCATGAGCGGCTACCTGATCGCCATCGACAACATCGGCCCCGGCCTGACGGCGATCATCTCGACGTTCTACCCGGCCTTGGGCACGCTGCTGGCCTTCGCCCTGCTCAAGGAGCGCATGGCTCCGCGTCAGATCATTGCCCTGCTGGTCGCGCTCGGCGCGATCGTGGCGACCGGCTGGTCGGCGACCTCCGATCCGGTCGCGGGCGGCAGCGCCATCCTGGGCGTCGCCGGCGCCCTGGCCTGCGTGATCGGCTGGGGGTCCGAGGCCGTCATCCTCACGTGGGGCATGCGTGACGAGGCCGTGGATAACGAGGTGGCGCTCCAGATCCGTGAGACGACCTCGGCGCTGGTCTACCTCTTCATCGTCGCCCCCATCGCAGGAGTTTTCGGCTTCACGCTGCACTCGCTGGCTCACCTGTCCGCGGGCGTGGTGGCCCTGGCCGGCTTGGCTGGGACGGCCTCGTACCTCTTCTACTACAAGGCACTGTCGGCCATCGGCGCCTCGCGCGGCATGGCCCTGAACATTTCCTACTCGGCGTGGGCGATCATCTTTGCCCTGGTGTTGCAGGGAACGATCCCGACGCTCACGCAGGTCATCTGCTGCGTCGTGATCCTGGTGGGCACGGTCCTGGCGGCCACCTCCAACTGGGGTGACCTGCTTCCCAAGCGAACGGAGAAGGTCACGAGCTCCCAGGCGTGAGACAATGGCGGGTGGGCGCAGGCGCGCCCACCCGCTTAGTCGTATTCGGAGGACTTATGACGACGCCCGACGCCGACCTGCGCAAGGTCCAAAAGCTCCTGACGCTGATCCTGGCCGAGTTGGACAGGGTGTGCCGACTCATCGGAGTGTCCTACGCGGTCTACGGCGGCACCGCGATTGGCGCGATCCGCCACGGCGGCTTCATCCCCTGGGATGACGACATCGACGTGATGATGACGCGCGCCGACTACGAGCGTTTCCTGGCCGAGGCGCCCGCGCTGCTGGATGAGCGTTTCCGCCTGGATAACACGCGCACGCGCGAGGACTTCCCCTTCATGTTCACGAAGATGGTCCTGCCCGGCACGCTCCTGATCCCGGAGGCCGACAAGGACTCGAAGTACCGCATGCCCTTCTTCCTGGACATCCTGCCCCTGGACGAGATCCCGGCCGACGACAAGGCGTTCAAGGAGATGTCGCGCCAGTCGTGGCTGTGGGGCCGCCTCCTCTTCCTTCAGGGAACGCCTCGCCCTCACCTGATCAACACGCCCGCGTGGAAGAAGGCGCTGATCTTCTCCGCGACGACCGTGGCGCACCTGGGCCTCAAGGCCGTGCGGGCCACGCCGCGCAGCCTACAGGCCCGCTGGGAGAAGGCGGTTCGCCGCTACGAGGGCACGGGCACGGGCGTGTACGCGGACTTCACGATGCGCGACCCGCAGAACTGGATCGTGCGTGAGGAGGAGTTCTTCCCCACCATTGACGTCCCCTTCGAGGACATCACCGTCATGATTCAGCACGAGTACGACTCGCTGCTGCGCGCGGGCTACGGCGACTACATGCAGCTGCCCCCGCCCGAAAAACGCTACAACCACGAGGCAGCCGTCATCGACTTCGGCCCCTACGCCGACTCCCTGTAGGCCCGCGACCCCATCGAAGAATCGGAGAGACATGAGCGCGGCAGATCCCGCAACCCTGGCAGCCATTCAGCGCGTCACCAGGCGGTGCCTGGCTGAGATCGACCGCGTGTGCGACCTGTTGGGCGTGCGCTACGTCGCCTATGGTGGCACGGCGATCGGCGCGGTGCGCCACCGGGGCTTCATCCCCTGGGACGACGACGGGGACGTGTGCATGCCCCGGGCGGACTACGAGCGTTTCATCGCCGAGGCCCCCGCGCTCCTGGGGGACGAGTTCTTTATCGCCTCGCCCGCCTCGCACTCCAACTACCCGATCAGCTTTGGCGTCCTGGGCCTGAAGGGCTCCGAGTTCGTCTCGAAGGTCGCCAAGGACCGAGCCTTCCGCATGCCGATCGGCGTGGACCTGTTCGTCCTGGACGAGATCGCGGCCGATCCGGCACGCTTCCGCTCCCAGTCGCGCGGCACGTGGCTGTGGGCGCGCCTCATGTTCCTGCGCTCGATCCCCAACCCGCCGACCGGCCTGCCGATCCCGGCGCGCCAGCTCGCCTCGGCGGCCATGGCCTGCGCGCACTGGGGGATGCGGGCGCTGCGCGTGAACGAGGCCTCCCTGTACCGCCGCTGGATGCGCGCCGCCCTCAAGGGGCGTGAGAACCCGCAGCTGGCCGCTGACGGCACGACCCTGTACGGGGATTTTTCGACGCGCGATCCCAGGCGATGGAGCGCCTCGGAGGCCGAGCTCTTCCCCGCCAAGTCCGTCCCCTTCGACGACATCACCGTGCGCATCCCCGCGGCCTACGACGTCGTGCTCACGCGCGGCTACGGCGACTACATGCGCGTGCCGGATCCCGAGGACCGTGTCACTCACGAGCCCTTCCACATCGTCTTTGGACCGTTCGACCCGGGTCCCGCGACCCAGGACGGAGCCGACGCGTGAGCGAACAGGACACCACGGCCTCGTCCATGCCCGAGGCCCAGGGCCCCGGCGAGCAGGTGGAAACCACCGAGGAAGCCCTCGAATCGCGTGGGCAGCTGGGGCGCGACTACCTGTGGAACACGGCCGCGTCACTCATGTCCAGCCTCGCGGTGGTCATCATGGGCGTGGCGATCATGCGCTCGGGCGCGACCGACACCTTCGCGCGTGCCCAGTACGGCCTGTTCACCCTGGCCCTGGCGATCGGCCAGCAGTACCAGACGGTGGGCCTGTACGAGGTGCGCACCTTCCACGTGACCGACGTGCGGCGACGCTTCGATTTTGGCACCTACCTGTCGACGCGCCTCCTGACCTGCCTGGTCATGGTGGGCCTGATCCTCTCCCACTCCTGGAGCTCCTCGACGAAGGACCCCTACCCGGCGTTCACGGTCATCGCCGCCATGGCGCTCCTGCGCATCTTCGACGCCTTCGAGGACGTGTATTACTCGGAGTTCCAACGCTCCGGGCGCCTGGACATCGCGGGTAAGGCCTGCTTCGCGCGCATCTTCACGACCACCTTCTTGTGGTCGGGGCTGTACTGGTTCACCCAGGACCTGCTCCTGTCCACGCTGGTCACCTTCGCGGTCACGTGCGTCGTGCTGGTCGTGGCCTACGGGCTGCCCGCGCGCGGCCTCTTCTCCCTGGCCCCGTCCTTCAATGCACGAGGCATCGGCGGAATCCTGTGGGAATGTCTTCCTCTGTTCATCGCCGCCTTCCTCAACCAGTACCTGGCCAACGCGCCACGTTTCGCGATCCACGCAAACCTCGGCGACGAGCAGCTGGGCGTCTTCGCGATCATCTACATGCCGGCCGTCGCGATCAACATGCTCTCCCTATTTGTGTTCCGCCCCCTGCTCACGCGCATGGCGCTGCGTTGGACCGAAGGTAAGCGCGGCGAGTTTTTCTCGATCGTGCGCCGCGGCCTGCTCACGACCGCGGGAGCCTTCGTGCTGGTCGCCGTCGTCACGTACTTTATTGGCGCTCCCCTGCTGACCCTCGTGTTCGGCACGGACGTGTCCGACTACGTGCCCGAGCTGATGGTGCTCGTCTTCGGTGGCGCCCTCAACGCGGCCGGCGTCATCCTCTACTACGCGCTGGCCACCATGCGCCGCCTGCGCGCCGTCCTCGTCGCTTTCCTGATCGCGGGGGGCACCGCCTACGTCGCGGCCGCCCCACTCGTGCGATCCTACGCGATGATGGGCGCGTCCCTGGCCTATGCTTCAACCATGGCGCTGCTCGCGATCCTTTTCGTCGCGTTCATGCTCATCCCCGTTCGCAACGAACCTATCGAAACGGAGTCCGTCAATGGCTGACCGCTCTCAGTCCCCCATCAAGGTCGGAATCTTCATGGAGTTCTTCCTGCCCTACCTGGGCGGGATCGAACGCTACCAGGATCGCCTGAGCGAGCAGCTGCGACTTCTCGGCTACGACGTGTTCATCGTCACGTCCCTGCACGACGAGTCCCTGCCCCGCTTCGAGGACAAGGACGGCCTGCGCATCTACCGCCTGCCGACCAAGAATATCTTCAAGCAGCGCTACCCCTTCTTCAAGCGCGACGCCCGCTTCAAGGAAACGATGGCCGCCGTCGAGGCCGAGAACGCGGATTTCTACATCGTCAACACGCGTTTCCACCTGACGAGCCTGCTCGGCGCTCGCCTCGCGCACCGCCTGGGCCGCCCGGTCGCACTCATCGAGCACGGCACCGCGCACATGAGCGTGGGCAACCCCGTGCTGGACTTCTTCGGCGCCATCTACGAGCACGGCCTGACCCACGTCGTCAAGAAGCACGTGACCTCCTACTACGGGGTGTCGCGCAACTGCAACAAGTG
>ERZ772972.1039-NODE-1039-length-10177-cov-3.443391_pt1 | contig 10177 bp, 6 predicted proteins | sample MGYA00580673_ERZ772972 | MGnify/ENA primary metagenome ERZ772972 (study PRJEB29015, sample SAMEA2738051) | human oral metagenome | biome: human oral; feature: human-associated habitat; material: saliva | place: China | collected 2229 ... | reverse complement strand
TGCGGCTAGTTGCCTAGGCTCACTTGAAGCGAGGGAAGGCAGAGCGGCCGGCGTACACGGCGGCCTCACCCAGCTGCTCCTCAATGCGCAGCAGCTGGTTGTACTTGGCCACGCGCTCGGAACGAGCGGGAGCACCGGTCTTGATTTGACCCGCGTTAGTTGCCACAGCGAGGTCAGCAATGGTGACGTCTTCGGTCTCGCCGGAACGGTGGGAAACCATGCAGCGGTATTCGCTGCGCTGTGCCAGTTCCATAGCGTCCAGGGTCTCGGTGAGCGAACCGATCTGGTTAACCTTCACCAGCAGAGCGTTTGCCGCACCCTCGTTGATGCCCTTCTCAAGGCGCTCGGGGTTGGTCACGAACAGGTCGTCACCGACGATCTGAACCTTCTCACCGATCTGCTCGGTCAGGGTCTTGTAGCCTGCCCAGTCGTTCTCATCCAGCGGGTCCTCAATGGAAACCAGCGGGTACTTCGCCACAAGATCAGCGTAGTATGCGCTCATCTCTTCGGCGGACTTCTTCTTACCTTCAAACTCGTAGGCGCCGTCGTTGTAGAACTCGGAGGATGCCACATCCAGTGCGAGAGCAACCTGCTCGCCGGGCTTGTAGCCAGCCTTCTCGATTGCCTCAATAATGAGGTCAAGGGCCGCAGCGTTGGACTCAAGGTTCGGTGCGAAACCGCCCTCATCGCCCAGACCGGTGGAGAGACCACGGTCGTGCAGCACGGACTTGAGCGAGTGGTAAACCTCGACACCGGCGCGCAGCGCATCCGAGTAGTTCTCGAAACCGATGGGAGCAATCATGAACTCCTGAATGTCAACGTTGGAGTCTGCGTGAGAACCACCGTTGAGGATGTTCATCATGGGAACGGGGAGCACGTGGGCGTTGGGGCCGCCCAGGTACTTGTAGAGGGGAAGGTCTGCGGACTCTGCGGCAGCCTTAGCAACGGCCAGAGAAACGCCCAGAATTGCGTTAGCGCCCAGCTTCCCCTTGTTATTGGTGGCATCCAGAGCAATCATGGCCTGATCGACGGTGCGCTGATCGGCGGCGTCGATACCGATAATTTCTTCCGAAATCTCTTCAATGACAGACTTGACAGCACCCAGAACACCCTTGCCCAAGTATACGGACTTGTCGCCATCGCGGCGCTCAACCGCTTCCCACTCACCGGTGGATGCGCCCGAAGGCACAGCAGCGCGTGCGAAAGCGCCGTCTTCGAGCAGAACCTCAACCTCAACGGTCGGGTTGCCGCGGGAATCTAGAATCTGTCGGGCGTGAACAGCGGTAATAACAGCCATGAAAATGCTCCTTGAAAATGTAAAGGATGTGGACGGCTCACTCGGCGTCAACGCCCGGGATAGGCGCGGCCTGCTCAAGTCGTATACAACTAAAATTTTAGCAAAACTCCCACATAAACACACCGGTTACAACAGGAATTTTTGCGATTCATGAAGGTATCCAACACCTTTAGTGGGGGGTACGTTGCAGAAAGTGCTCATGGCAGCACAGAACAACCCGCCGCTGCCGCTTACGCGGCGCAGACGGGTCGTTCGCTCCACTACAGTCTAGGAATTGTACTCAATGAACTTACGGGTGTAGGTACGCAGGGCGCGTTCCGCATCCAGCCCATTCTGCCGTGCGCGGCACACCAGGGAGAAAAGCAGCTCACCGAAATCTTCTTCACTATAGGTAAACGGAAGATCGTCGTCTAAGGAGGTAGGCTCGGGCGGCAACACAATATCGGCCTTGCGAGCCTTAGCAATCGCCTTCGCCGCTAAGGCCAGCGCAGGCAGATGAGGAGGAATGCCGTCAAGCGGACCTCGATCGGATTTCTCCTTCTTCTTAAGCTCATCCCAGAAAACCTGCTGCTCGGCGGCGGTCATCCGGGACTCGCCCGAAGAATCACCGAAAACATTCGGGTGCCGATCGTGAAGTTTTGCGTCCAGGCCCTCAATCACCTGCTCGATCGTAAAGCCGCCCGGTTCTGACGCCGCAATATCGGCGTGGAAGAGAACCTGAAGCAGAACATCGCCCAGCTCTTCACGTAAAAGCTGCAGGTTTGTGCCTTCGGGTGCTTCGACAGCCTCCACAACCTCATAGGATTCCTCAATCAGGAACCGGATGAGGGACTGATGAGTCTGCTCGGTATCCCAGGGACACCCGCCGGGCGCGCGCAGGGTCGCCATCGTGTGCACTAAACGCTCGAAGGCTCTCCCCGCACGTGCGGCAACCTCAGCTACGTCCTTCTCGGACGCTTTATCTTCATTCACAGGCAGATTCTCCTATAGATTTCAGTGGGTGTTACAGATTCCAGTGCGCCAGCGCAGCCGCCATATGCGCAGGAATCCTAGCGCCAAGGCGCGGGAACATGCGCAGCTCCTCCACATAACGCTCCGCCTCAAGCTGGCGCGGATACCGCACAAACGCCTGTTCACTCGAATAATCAAACGCCGCCTGTACCGGAACCCCCGGGGTGAACGTGAGACTAATCGCCAGCGGCGACCCCTCACCCTCACTATACGAATCGGTCTTCAGCCGCGGAATATCCAGAGTCTCCTCAGGCACCAAGTCGAAGGTGCGCACCTGCTCCCAGAACCCGTTACGGCGCACATGCGTCAGGGCGTCATAGTACGAGCCAAGGGCACGCACACGAATCAGCACCGTAGTGGCATCCGTAGCCGTGCCGCCCTCACCGAACAAGGCCTCAACCACGGGAGCCAAACGATGCGCCACCTGCGCCTCGGTGAGAGTCAGGTTCCCCTCGGCGAGCTTCGTATCGGAGAGCACACTCACATCTGCGGCAGGCTGTACGGTGGGGGTATCCGGATCAGCGCAGACCGTGGGCGTATCGGGATCCGAGCACGTGGACTCAGGCTTTTGCTCTGTCTCCGTCTCAACAGCAGTCTGCTGCACGGGAGCCAGTAAAGACTCCTTCTCAACCGCAGGTACCAGCTCCTCATCATCCACATGCTCGGGAAGTTCAGGGCCGCGATGGGCCGTGCCCTCGCTGGCTGCGGCAGTCACAGTATCCAAGTCCGCAGCGCCCGTCATGGGGGCCTGTGCTTCAGGATCAACAGTATGGTCCGCTTCGGTACCAGCATCACCGGCATCCGCTGCGCGGGTGAAAGCGGCAGCATCGACAAGATTCGTCGTATGCGCATCGGCGGGGCGTAAGAACCCGGCGGCGGCCTCAGCTGAAGCATCATTTGCCGCAACAGCAGAGGTAACATTCACAATCTTGCTGGAACCAGCGGCAGTGTTTTCCTTATCCTTCTCCCCTGCCGCGGTGTCCTCAAGCTCGTCCTGCTGCCAAGAGGCGTCGGAAGAGACTGCGGGCAGAGGGCCGGTATCGTCGTTAACTGCCGCACCGTCGTCAGGGACCTGCACCGGCTCGTCCTCGCCCAGGTCAGGGGCCGCAGCACCTTCATTGAGGGCGGCAACCGTCTCGTGCACCGTTGGGGCGGGGGCACTGTCCTCCACAGAATCCTCAGCGAGAGGTGCTTGAGCTTGCGGCTTCTGAAGTTTACTTTCGGCGCTGGCCACAATCGCCGCGAGCGCAGCGGCCATCCCATCAATATCTTCCTCTTCGGCCCCGGAGTCTGCGGCTTCAGAGGTGTTCTCAGCTTCAGCGGTGGTGTCAGTGTGCGGAGCTAGACTCTGTGCGGTAAGGCTGACGTGGCCCACCTGACCCGGCTGGTTGCGGTCCCCAGACGTGTCAGTATCGGTGGTGGCTGCAATACTGTCTTCCTCGGTGTCATCCAGCTCGGCGCTGTCCTGTTGCGTGTCTTGACGGGAAACATCCTCACCGGAGAGGTCCTCGGTGAAGGAGTCCGCAGACTCTTCGGTGGAGAGCACAGCATCTTCGACTGCAGGCTGAGGCATTTCATCACGCTCGGAAGCCTCGCTCAGCAGCTCCTCAGCCTCATCAAGCTCATCGCTGCCCTCATCTGCCTTAACTAGGTTGAGGGGGTATCCGCCCAGCGGCAGAGGCTCATCCTGGGTGTTTTCACGGAGCGCGGTCTCCTGCTCTTCCGGCGCCTGAGTCTCATCAAGGCCCGCCAGAGGCGCAGCGTCTGCCGTTTCGTTCAATACCTCATCATGCGTAGGCTCTGCCTCATCGGCGGTTTCAAAGTCATCCTGCGTCTTCTTGCCGGGTGTTTCGTCCCGCTCACTTTCGGTGCTGGTGTGCATCAGCGGGTCAGCGTCGTAGTCGTGCGTCGGTTCAGGGGCGGCACCGGGTTCGGTGCCCTCCGCAAAGGCCGTAGCGGGTGCTGCCTCCGCTATAGTGTCCGCAGCGTCGTTATCCTGCTCCGTTGCCGGGAAAATATAGTTCTTATCCCAGTTCGTGGAATCCGCAGCGCTCATGTATGAGGCCTGCACCGCCACACGCCCGCCCAGGCTGGGGCTGGCCGCCACGAGGGCGCGGGTCCACACCGTACCCGAGTCCTGTGCCGCAACATAAAGCGCCGCTACGGAATCGAACCAGATGGTTCCGGGCACTACGACGCCCTTTTCAATCTCATCCCCCTGGTAGTACAGGCGGTAGTTCATATCGTCATTAACCTGGTGCAGGTCAAAGGTGAGCTGCCCATGACCGTGCTCGCGCATGGTCTCAATAAGCGTGTAGAGCGGGTTGTCAGGAGTCAGCACTTCAGCGTCGGGGGCATCAAATATCGGCTCCGGTGCGTGATGAGTGTCGTCACTGGTGCCGCTAAGACCCGCAGAGTCTGCTACAACCGCAGACGCGCCCGTTGTTGCGGCCACGGCAGCAGGCTCAGGGGTGGGGGTGCTGCTTAACGGGTCTGCACCAGCAGCCTCAGCGGCTGAATCTTCCGGGGTTCGGGTGTCTTCTTCGTGAGGTTCAGCATCATCATGATGCAGTTCCCGCGATTCTTCCTCAACGCTCGCTACGGGGTTCTCACTGGGCTTCTTGAGGGAGTTCTGAATCGGGGCAAACTCGATCATGGGGACTTCCTCGAACCGCTCAACCTCATTCTCCGGGCACGCCGAACGATGATTGTCCACGGCTCCCTCAGGGGCCTCGGCGGGGCTATCCGATGCGTTAAAGGCAACTTCATCGGCGATGCTGGGGCTCTGGTGTGCTGCGCCTGTACCAGCTACTGATTCCTGCCCTGCAGGCACATAGTGCTCGATGTCTTCGGGCTCGTTCTCACTATCGTCCGCCTCAGCAACCTGCCCGGTATCGGTTGTTTCTTGCACCGACGTCCCCGTATCTTGAGCCGAGATAACTGGCAGCGCCCCCGCGTACGTCTCAGGTTCCGTTACGGTGGTGTGGGCGTCTTCTTCCGGGGTGTCGGGCAGGTGCAGCAGCACCGTCTCGTCGGTGACCAGCTCAATCTTCTGCTCGGGGTCGTTCTCATCGTTAGTTAGCCCGAGACGGGTCATATAGTCTTTTACGCGCGCCTGACGGGTCTCTTCGTCTTCGTCCTCATCATCGTAGTCATCGTCTTCGTCATCATAGTCGTCTTCGTACTCGGCTGAGGCGTCGTATCCCTCATCATCGTAGGGGTCCTGGGCGGGCGCGTCATCAGTGTCGTAGTCGTCTTCGGGTTCCTGCGTTTGGGTGCTGGATTCGCTGGTTGTGGCTTCTAGTTCCTGTTCCTCAGCGCCGGGGTGCACCAGGTTCGTGCTGTCGGTGGAGTCCTGGTCGTGTTCTTCGAAGAAGTCTTCAGATGCAGCGGTGTGGCGTGCGTTTTCTTCGACAACACGCTGACCCTGGGACCGCTGGCTTTCGGTGCGCACAAATTTCCGGAGGGATTCCTCCCACTGCTGCTGTTCCATCACTTTTTCGCTCAGGCTTCGCTCTTCCGCCTCCGCCGCGGTTGCTTCTTCAGCTGCGCGCACCTGTGCTTCCCATTTTTTCTTGCCGATTCCAAAGATTCCCACTGTGGTCCCCTCCACTAGTTCTTGTCGGCGCTCCCGGCGGACACGGCGAGAGCTGAGTGTGTCTGGTGTGTCTGCATCCCATTCTATCGCCTACCCGGTATATCAGGGCCGCAGAAATGCGGGTGAACCGCCGTATTTCTGCGGGCAAAACCGCTCAATGGTGCGGCACATGCCGTTTATGAGGCACGCCCCGGGTGGGATTTTATACAATAAATGGAATACCTAAACCATACCTGGAGTACCCGCCTCCATGCACACCGAAGCAAATTTGACAGTGCGTTCATCACTATGAAACGAACAAAAACCGCCTCACGATTGTTATTCAGCATAATGACGGTCGGGCAACTTCCTGAAGCTATTCTCAAAACCGGGAAGTTTTCATTGTCTTTAGACTAGAGTTGAGAAAAGGGCGCCTCGCAGCTTTGCCTACTCACGTAGTTGAGCGTGTAAACACTTTAGTTCCTTACGGGCCAAGTGTCTGATCTCAAGATCATCATATCCTTGGGGCATGTACCTTTTGGCAGGGTTTTGAGAATCTCTTGCTACATGGGGGCCAGCATCTTCTGCCACACCCATGCTCATTCATCCCACTCCCGCACATTGCAGATCCACTACCTGCGGCACTTATGATACGTTCTGCTATTACCGTGCTGTCACTATCACGAGCCTTAAATAGTTCACCTTTATCACGCGGGAAAATAGCAAAAAGCTAACTGGTCAATTCACCCTCTGAATAAAAACTCGGGTGGCCCTGACACATCCCATGCTTATTCAGTAATGTTCTCTGTACCCATTACCCCCTTCATATGAGAGTCCATAAGACGAACATGCCGCCCTATCCGGGCTCAACATATATCTGCGCAGGTCACCTGTGGATTCCTGCCCGGTACATGTGCAGATTCCTATCCTCTAACAGATAACCCTCATAGCGCCAGGGTATTTTACAATACCAGTTTTAATTATAATGAATTATTGATAAATTTATATCAATGTCAGCAATTAGTTTAATTTGTTCAGCACTTAAGTAAAGATGAGTGTTTCCCGCCGCTCCCCGAGTATATATAATAATCTCTTTAGCAAAATTAAATTCATTAAATATTTTTTAAATAATTTATTTTTCGGCGCAAGGCAAAGCTCATCATAAAATATAATTAACCGCAATTATTTTCTGATATGTTCTTGGTTCCGTGAGAGAATCCAGTGGGGCATCCTCACCGTTAAAACGCCCGCCTACTAGGAGAAAAGGCACGAACGACTCCGCTGCATATGCTGCGGGCAGTTCCCTCATGACTGGCTCTTTCGTCCCGGCGTTATAGTGCACAGCAGAGCTAGAAAACTGTGTGGATATACTCTACCGGGCCTCATCCCGTACCGGGTTTGCGGCTTTCGCGGCTTTTGCCAGCTCAAAACGTACCGCACGCAAAGCGGTCGCAGCCATCACCCGCACGCCCACGCCGATAGCGCGCTCATCGGGGTTGTAATCCCCCTGATGCAGGTCATATGTCGGGTCTTCGGGGGCGCGGGTACCCAGCCGGAACATTGAGCCCGGAACTTCCTGCAGCATCCAGGCGAAGTCCTCTCCGCCCATAGACTGCTCCACCAGCACGATTGAGTCCTCCCCCAGTTCAGCCCGGGCGGCGTTCTCAATCATGGTCGTCTCGGTGTCGGTGTTCACCACCGGCGGCACCCCGCGAATATGCTCCACCCGGGCGTTCACCCCGAAAGGCACCGCGACCTGCTCAATCACCTCATCCAGCAGCTGCCCGGCGTGGCGCCACACCTCAACGTCTAGGCAGCGCATAGTTCCCGCCAAATACCCTTCAGCGGGGATGGCGTTTGGGGCCACCCCAGCATTCACCTGCCCCCAGGCGACCAGCACCCCCGAACGCACATCGGTGCGGCGAGTCAGCACTGCGGGCACCTGCACCGCGATCTGACTCATCGCGTAGATCAGATCCTCCGTCAGATGCGGCCGTGAAGTGTGCCCGCCGTGGCCGCTCAAATGAATTTTGATCGTATCCGAGGCGCTGGTGATCGCCCCGATACGTGTGCCGATCTGCCCCAAATCGACTTTCGGGTCGCAGTGCAGGGCAAAAGCGCGCGGCACGCCCCGCAGCAGACCCTGGTCGATCATCTGCACCGCACCACCTGGCAGCTGTTCCTCGGCAGGCTGAAATAGGATGCGCACGCTGCGGCCCAGCGGGGTGCGCTCGTTCAGTTCGTGCAGCGCAAGCGCCACTCCGAGCATAATCGTCTGGTGAATATCGTGCCCGCAGGCGTGCATCACTCCCGGCACGGCTGAGGCATACTCCAAGCCCGTCTGTTCCTCAATGGGCAGGGCGTCAATATCGGCTCGCAGCGCTAGGGCGAACGGGCCGTTGCCGATGTCCACATAGCAGCCGGTTCCTTCGCACGCCACAGGGCTCATGCCCGCACCACGCAGGTGATTCATAATACGCTCGGTTGTTTTCACTTCACGGAACGAAAGCTCCGGGTTGCGGTGCACCTGCCGACGGAATTCGGTCAGGGTGGGCATCATGCGCGCAACCCACTCGTCAAACACCGGGGTTGAAAGATCGTAACGTGAATTAGCGAAAACCATACTTACTATTAAACACCTCGCGGCACCGGTAGGAAGAACTTTCACCCCGCAGCGGGGCTGTTTCTTCCCACCCGGTGCCGCGCATCGGACTGGGTGAGGGCGCGCCTATAGGGAGCGTGCCAGAATGGCCTGCTTCACCTCAGCAATGGCCTTAGTAATCTGAATACCGCGCGGGCATGCCTCGGTGCAGTTGAAGGTGGTGCGGCAGCGCCACACGCCCTCTTTGTCATTGAGGATTTCAAGGCGCAGGTCTCCGGCGTCATCACGGGAATCGAAGATGAACCGGTGCGCGTTCACAATCGCGGAAGGACCGAAGTACTGACCGTCCGTCCAGAACACGGGGCACGAAGAGGTACACGCGGCGCACAGGATGCACTTTGTGGTGTCGTCAAACCGTGCGCGGTCCTCGATGGTCTGCAGACGCTCACGTTCCGGCTCGTTACTGTCATTAATGAAGAACGGCATGATTTCGCGGTACGCCTGGAAGAAAGGTTCCATGTCCACGATCAGGTCCTTCTCGCAGGGCAGGCCCTTAATCGGCTCGACCGTGATCGGCTTGGTCATGTCGAGGTCTTTCAGCAGGGTCTTGCACGCCAGACGGTTACGCCCGTTAATGCGCATTGCGTCCGAACCGCAGATGCCGTGCGCGCAGGAGCGCCGGAACGAGACGGACCCGTCCAGTTCCCACTTGATTTTGTGCAGCGCATCCAGCACACGGTCGGTGCGGTACATCTGCATCTTAAAGTCGTCCCAGTACGCCTCGTCAGAGACCTCGGGGTTGTAGCGTCGCACCCGAATAGTCACGTCGTAGGTGGGGATAGCGCCGCCGTCGCCGCCGGTCATACCTTCAAACAGCTTGACGGATTCCGGTTCAGGAAGTTCGTTTTCAGCCATTTTAGTACTTACGCTCCTTGGGCTCGTAGCGGGTGTAAATGACGGGCTTAGTGTCGAAGCGCAGGCCCTTCACGCCCTCAAACTCAGACTCGGGGTCAAGGTAGACCATGGAGTGCTTCATGAAATTCATATCGTCACGCTTGGGGAAATCCTCGCGGTAGTGGCCGCCGCGGGATTCCTGGCGGTGCAGGGCCCCTACCGACATGACTTTCGCCAGCTGCAGCAGGAAGCCCAGTTCCACAGCCTCCAGCAGATCAAGGTTAAAGCGTTTGCCCTTGTCCTGGATGGAGATGTTCTCGTAGCGTTCCTCCAGCTCACTAATGACTTTCAGGGCGCGGCGGATGGTCTCTTCGGTGCGGAACACCTGCATGTCGGCGTCCATGGTCTTCTGCAGGTCTGCACGGATAGCGCCGACCTTCTCGGTACCTTTGTTTTCACGCAGGGTATCCAACAGACCCAGCACGCGGTCAGCAGCATCATCGGGAACCGGCAAAAACTCTGCGGATGCGGCGTATTCGGCCGCTTTACGGCCCGCACGTTTACCGAACACGTTAATGTCCAGCAGCGAGTTGGTGCCTAGGCGGTTCGCGCCATGCACCGACACGCAGGCCACCTCACCGGCAGCGTACAGACCCTGTACGGTTTCTTCGCTGTTGAAGTACACCTCGGTCTCGTTATTCGTGGGAATACCGCCCATTGCGTAGTGCGCGGTGGGGAACACCGGGATCGGCTGGTGGTGCGGCTCAACCGCCAGGTAGGTGCGGGCGAACTCGGT
>ERZ772972.1038-NODE-1038-length-10178-cov-3.346044_pt1 | contig 10178 bp, 10 predicted proteins | sample MGYA00580673_ERZ772972 | MGnify/ENA primary metagenome ERZ772972 (study PRJEB29015, sample SAMEA2738051) | human oral metagenome | biome: human oral; feature: human-associated habitat; material: saliva | place: China | collected 2229 ... | reverse complement strand
GAAATGCGCCGTGTCAGCGGCCCGGAACGGCGGACCATCGACGGCCGCGTCTATCAGGTCTGGGTGTTTGCTGCCGTCATTGGCGGGCATGCCACCATCCGCATGGAGTACGCTCAGAACGAGCAGGCGGTGCCGGCACGCGTCGTCGAGTTTCCGGTGGACGTGCACTTCAACTGAGTGCGTGCCGGGGGCATCGGCTGCGCCGGCCTGACGCCGACCCTGCCGCGAACGCGGGTTGTTGCGGGCATGCGACGGGCGGGCCTCCGTCGATCGAAAATAGAGGTGACAGCCGGTCACTTCCCGTCTTTTAGCTGACGTTAGCCGACGGATCGATCGGAATTCCCGCATAATTGACGGGCCACATCCTTTCTGCTCGGCCCGGATACCCCCCATGCCTCTCGTCCTGCTGGTCATCCTGCCGTGGCTTGGCAGCCTTGTCGCTGTCATGCTGCCGTCCAACGCCCGCAACGCGGAATCCACGGCGGCCGGGGTGATCTCGCTGGCAGCGCTGGTGCAGGCGGCGCTCTACTTTCCGGCCATTGCCCGGGGCGAGGTCATCGAGCAGCGCATCACCTGGCTGCCCACGCTGGGGCTGGATCTGGTGCTGCGCATGGACGGGCTGGCGTGGCTCTTCACCATGCTGGTGCTGGGCATCGGCGCGCTGGTGGTGCTCTACGCGCGCTACTACATGTCGCCGGCTGATCCGGTGCCACGCTTCTTCGCCTTCCTCATGTCGTTCATGGGGGCGATGACGGGCGTGGTGCTTTCGGGCAACCTGGTGCAGCTGGTGCTGTTCTGGGAACTCACCAGCATCTATTCCTTCCTGCTGATCGGCTACTGGCACCATCGTGACGACGCCCGGCGCGGCGCGCGGATGGCGCTGCTGGTGACGGGGGCGGGCGGCCTGTGCCTGTTTGCCGGCGTGCTGATGATCGGCCACGTGGTGGGCAGCTACGAGCTGGAACGCATCCTGTCCAGCGGCAACATCATCCGCGAGCACGCGCTCTACCGTCCCATCCTGGTGCTGGTCGCGCTGGGGGCGCTCACCAAGAGCGCCCAGTTCCCGTTCCTCTTCTGGCTGCCGCGCGCCATGGCCGCGCCCACGCCGGTCTCGGCCTATCTGCACTCGGCCACCATGGTGAAGCTGGGCGTCTTCCTCCTGGCCCGGCTGTGGGTGGTGCTCTCGGGCACCGAGGACTGGTTCGTGCTGGTGTGCGGGGCGGGTGCCGCCTCGCTGCTCTTCGGTGCGTTCCTGGCCATGTTCCAGACGGACCTGAAGGGGCTGCTGGCCTATTCGTCCATCAGCCACCTGGGGCTGATCACGCTGCTGCTGGGCATGAACAGTCCCACGGCGGCGGTGGCGGCCGTCTTTCACATCATCAACCACGCCACCTTCAAGGCCTCGCTCTTCATGGCGGCCGGCATCGTCGACCACGAGAGCGGCACGCGCGACATCCGCCGGCTCTCGGGGCTGATCCGCTACATGCCGGTCACCGGGGCGCTGGCCTTCGTGGCCAGTGCGGCCATGGCCGGGGTGCCGCTGCTCAACGGCTTCCTGTCCAAGGAAATGTTCTTTGCCGCCACCATTGACCTGGACACCTCGCATCCGGTGGGCCTGGTGCTGCCGGTGGTGGCCACGGTGGCGGCCATGTTCAGCGTCACCTATGCGCTGCGCTTCTCGATCGACGTGTTTCTGGGGCCCAAGGCCACCGATCTGCCGCGTGAGCCGCATGAGCCGGTGCACTGGATGCGGGTGCCGATCGAGCTGCTGGTGGTGCTCTGCCTGCTGGTGGGCACGCTGCCGGCCACGCTGATCGGCCCGATCCTGGACACGGCCGCCCGGCCGGTGGTGGGCGGCGAGCTGCCGGCCTACAGCCTGGCGCTGTGGCACGGCTGGAACCTGCCGCTGGCCATGAGTCTGGCGGCGATGGTGGGCGGGGTGCTGCTGTGGGTGCTGCTGCGCCGTCGCACTCGCACCCGCGACTACGTGCCGCTGCGCTGGCTGAAACCCATCGACGGCCAGGCACTGTTTTCGGGCGTGCTGGTGCTGCTGCGTCTGGTGGGCAGCTGGGGCACGCGGTTGGCCGGCACGCGTAGGCTGCAGCAGCAGCTCTTTCTCATCATGGCGGTCTGCGTGCTGCTGGTCAGCGCCAGCCTGCAGCTGAAGCTGCCGCAGGGCGGCTCGCGCCCGCCGCTGGCAGTCTCGCCGTACTTCGTGGGCATGTGGATCATTGGCGGGCTGTGTGCACTGGGCGCGGCCTGGCAGGCCAAGTACCACCGGCTGGCGGCGCTGATGATGATGAGCGGCGCTGGCGTCGTCACCTGTCTGACCTTCCTCTGGTTCTCGGCCCCCGATCTGGGGCTGACCCAGCTGACGGTGGAAGTGGTGACGACGGTGCTCTTCCTGCTGGGCCTGCGCTGGCTGCCCCGGCGGATCGAGGACATGCCCGGCCGGCGCAGCACGCCGCCGCTTCTGGTGCGGATGCGCCGTGGCCGCGACCTGGTGCTGTCCATCGGGGTGGGCTGTGGCATGGCGCTGCTGTCGTGGGCCATGATGACGCGCCCCTTCTCGCAGAGCATCTCGCCGTTCTTCCTGGCCCGGGCACTGCCCGAGGGCGGGGGCAGCAACGTCGTCAACGTGATGCTGGTGGATTTCCGCGGCTATGACACGATGGGCGAGATCACCGTGCTGTCGGCGGTGGCGCTGACCGTCTACGCGCTGCTGCGCCGCTTCCGTCCCCCGCGTGAAAGCACCCGGCTGCCGTCGCAGCAGCGGCTGCCGCCCGACATCGTCACCGATCTGGTCAACCCCAAGGCGGCGGCCGACACGGCGCTGGGCTACATGATGGTACCGGCGGTGCTGGTGCGCCTGCTGCAGCCGCTGGCGCTGGTGGTGGCCATCTACCTGCTCATGCGTGGCCACAACCAGCCGGGGGGCGGCTTCATCGCCGGTCTGGTGGTTTCCATCGGCTTCATCCTGCAGTACATGGTGGCCGGCACGCAGTGGGTGGAATCGCACATGAAGCTGCGGCCGCCGCGCTGGATTGCCTATGGCCTGCTGACCGCCATCGGCTGCGGCCTCTGCGCCTGGCTGTTCGGCTATCCGTTCCTCACCACCCACACGGGCCACCTGAATCTGCCCATCTTCGGCGAGACCCATCTGCCCAGCGCGGCGGTCTTCGACCTGGGCGTGTTCGCCGTGGTGGTGGGCGGCACCATGCTGATCCTCACCGCCCTGTCGCACCAGTCCATCCGGCGCACCCGTCGTCCCATCGCCGGCGAGGACGGCGAGGCCGGTCTGCCCGAAGGGGATGCCGGGCACCGCGGCACGGGCGACGACACCCTCACTTCCTCCTGAAGGAGCACGGTAGACATGGAAATCATTCTGGCCATTGCCATCGGCGTGCTGGGCGGCTCGGGCGTCTGGCTGCTGCTGCGGCCCCGTACCTTCCAGGTGATCATGGGGCTGTCGCTCATCTCGTATGCGGTCAACCTCTTCATCTTCAGCATGGGCCGGCTGAAGGTCGACAGTGCGCCGGTGCTGCTGCCGGACGTGGCGCCCAGCCTCGACAACTACGCCGACCCGATGCCCCAGTCGCTGGTGCTGACGGCCATCGTCATCGGCTTTGCCATGACGGCCATGTACCTGGTGGTGATGCTGGCCTCGCGCGGGCTGTCCGACACCGACCACGTGGACGGCAACCCGGACATGGAATGGTGAGCACGATGACGCAGACGAAACGCACGAGTCCGGTCGCACGGCCGCTGTCCGCAGGGAGACACGCATGATCGGCGTGATGTCGCCCCATCTGATCATCGCCCCGGTGCTGCTGCCGGTGCTGACGGCCGCGCTGATGCTGGCGCTGGGCGAGCAGCGGCGCGAGACCCTGGCCGGGCTGAACGTGGGGTCATGCCTGGTGGGGCTGGCGCTGTCCATCCTGCTGGCCTGGTCGGTGCACCACGGCGCCGCGCCGGCCTCGCCGGGGCAGACGCCGGGGTCCATCGGCACGCTGGGCATCTATCTGCCGGCCAACTGGCCCACGCCGTTCGGCATCGTGCTGGTGCTGGACAGGCTGTCGTCGGCCATGCTGCTGCTCACCTCGGTCATGGCCACGGCGGCCCTCATCTTTGCCGTGGCCCGCTGGGACCGGATCGGCGTGCATTTCCACCCGCTCTTCCAGATCCAGCTGATGGGCCTGAACGGCGCCTTCCTCACGGGCGACCTCTTCAACCTGTTCGTGTTCTTCGAGGTGCTGCTGGCGGCTTCCTACGGCCTGCTGCTGCATGGGCCCGGCCGCCAGCGGGTGGGGGCGGGGCTGCACTACATCGCCATCAACCTGGTGGCCTCGTCCTTCTTCCTGGTGGGCGCGGCCATGCTGTATGGCGTCACGGGCACGCTGAACATGGCCGACCTGGCCGTGCGCATTCCCGAGGTGGCGGCGCAGGACCAGGCCATGCTGCATGCCGGTGTGGCCATCCTGGGCATGGCCTTTCTCACCAAGGCGGCCGTCTGGCCGATGGGCTTCTGGCTGGTGCCGGCCTATTCGGCGGCGGGTGCGCCGGTGGCGGCGCTCTTTTCCATCATGACCAAGGTGGGCATCTACGCCATCCTGCGGCTGTGGTCGCTGGGCTTCTCGGCCGAGGAGGGCACGCTGCGCTGGGGCGCCGACTGGCTGGTGGCCGGCGGTCTGGCCACAGTGGCCTTCGGCCTGCTGGGACTGCTGCAGGCGCGCCAGCTGGGGCGCGTCACCGGCTTTGGCGTGATGGTCACCTCCGGCACGCTGCTGGCTGCCATCGGCTTCAATCAGCCCACCGTCACGGGCGGCGCGCTGTATTACCTGCTCAGCTCCACCATGGCTGCCGGGGCGATGTTCCTGCTCATCGAGCTGATCGACCGCAGCCGGCTGCTGGAGAGCGAGTTTCCCAACCCCGACGATGCCGACCCGGTGCCGTTCTTCCTGGACGAGATCGAGCCGCCGCGCGACACCAACCTGGACGAACAGCAGGAGGCGCTCACCGGGCGCGTCATTCCGGCCTCCACCGCCTTCCTGGGCTTCTCGTTCCTGGCCTGCACGCTGCTGCTGACCGGCACGCCGCCGCTGTCGGGCTTCATCGGCAAGTTCATGATGCTCTCGGGGCTGCTGTCCACCGAGGAAGCGGGCAGCGCCCTGCAGGAACCGGTCAGCGCGGCCGCGTGGGCCATGCTGGCGCTGGTGATCATGTCCGGCTTCGCCGCACTGGTGGCACTCTCACGCACGGGCATCCGCATGTTCTGGACGCCGCGCGACCGGCCGGCCGCGCAGCTCAAGGTGCTGGAGTGCCTGCCCATCGGCCTGTTGCTGACGCTGTGCCTTCTGATCAGCTTCCGTGCCGAGCCGCTGGCACGCTACCTGCAGGCTGCCGCCAGCGAGCTGAAGGACCCGCACGGCTACGTGCAGGCGGTGCAGGGCGTGCGGCCGCTGCCGCCGCCGTCGGTCACGCGGCGCATCCTGCGCCAGGGCATTCCGCTTCTGAAGGATGATGGGGAGGACACGCCATGAAGCTGCTTCCGGCTCCGCTCCTGTCGCTGTCACTGCTGGCGCTGTGGGTGATGCTGCAGGGTTCGGTCGACCCGGGTACCGTGATGCTGGGGGCGCTGGTGGCCATCATGGTGCCGCTGATGACCCAGACGCTGCGGCCCACGCGGGTGCGCATGCGTCGGCCCGGCAAGGTGTTCCTGCTCATCGGCCGGGTGTTCGTGGACGTGATCCGCTCCAATTTCGAGGTGGCCTGGCATGTGTGGTTCTTCCGCAGCCATCCGCCGCGCACGCAGTGGGTGGTGATCCCGCTGCAGCTGCGGACGCCCGCCGCGCTGGCGGCGCTGTCGGCCATTGCCGCCATCGTGCCCGGCACGGTCTGGAGCGAGCTGTCGATGGACCGCAGCCGGCTGCTCTTCCATGTCTTTCACGTTCCGGAGGGCCAGGACTTTGCGGCCTGGTACAAGGAACGCTATGAGGTGCTCCTGATGGAGATCTTCGAATGAGCCTGTGGCTGTCGGGTACCGTGCATTTTGCGCTGGGCTGCTTTCTGGCGGCCATGGCCATCGCCATGTTCCGGCTGTTTGCCGGCCCCACGGCGCAGGACCGGGTCATGGCGCTGGACTACATGTATGTGAACGGCATGCTGATGGTGCTGGCTGGCGGCATCATCTACGCGTCGGATGCCTACTTCGAGTCGGCGCTGCTTATGTCGATGTTCGGCTTCGTGTCGTCATCGGCCATTGCCAAGTTCCTGCTGCGCGGCGAGGTGATCGAATGAGCACCCAGATCCCGATGTTCGGCGGTGCGCTGCCGGTGTGGGCCGACGTGCTGATCGGGGTGCTGCTGATCATCAGCGGCCTGCTGTCGTTCACCGGGGCGCTGGGACTGGTGCGCATCCGCGAGTTCTTCACGCGGCTGCACCCGCTGGCGCTGGGCTCCACGCTGGCACTGTGGTGCGTGGCCGCGGCCCTGGTGCTGTGCTTTTCGTTCACCTACCAGACGCTGGTGCTGCGGGCCTGGCTGGTGGTGGTGTTCATGGCCATCACCGTGCCGGTGACGGTGGTGCTGCTGGCGCGCGCGGCGCTGTTCCGGCGGCGCGCCGCCGGCGAGAATGGCCTGCCGCCCACCTTTGCCGGGCCGGTGCGGCGGGTGTCATCCGCGCCGCCGGTGGAGGATGAGGGGCAGGGGGACTGAGGCAAGTTATAGTTGTACGATGGGATGAAGCCGGAAACGGAAGGAGGTGGCATGTCGTCTCTCGCAGTCACGATGAAAGGAGAGGTCACGCTCGAGCGGGAGCTGCTGCAGCATCTGGGGGTCAGGCCCGGTGAGCGGATCGAGTTCGACAAGATGCCGGGGGGCGAGATCCGGATCAGGGCGGCGCGGCCGAGCGGGTCAATCAATGACTTCATCGGTCGGCATGCCGGCAAGGTCAGCAAGCCCATCAGTATCGAGGAAATGAATGAGGTTGCGGCTGTAGGCTGGGCGGGTGAGAAAGCGTGAAGATCGCGGTCGACACGAACGTTCTGGTCCGCGCGGTTCTTCAGGATGATGAGCACCAGGGACGGCTGGCCAGCCAGCTGCTGAGGCAGGCTTCAGTCATTGCTGTGTCATTGCCCTGTCTGTGCGAGCTGGTCTGGGTGCTTCGTCGCGCAGCAAAGCTCTCGAAGGATGAGAAAGGGCAGATTGCCCGGTTATTGGGAGACTGATTCCGGCAGCACTCCGTCCTTCAGCAGCTGCACGAAGCCTGCCTGGCTCAGGCGGTGGCGTTCGCGCCGGCTGATGCGGCCCTGGTCGTAGTGGTACAGCTCGATGTCGACCCAGCCGGAGGCGGTGCCAGAGGCCGTATCGGCGCCATCGTCCGGGGTTGACGGGGGCTCGTCATCCAGGGCTTCGTCCGTCTGGCTGGCTTCTTCCAGCGCCTCGGGCAGGGCGCCGGCGTCGGGCTGGGCGTCCAGCACCATCACCGAGCGGCGCAGCCGGGGCAGGGCTTCCTGCCACGGCAGGGTGTGGACAATGGCGGGTTCGTGCATCAGCTGCCCGCGCGAGAAGGCGTAGGCGGGCGGGTTGCCCTGCGTGTAGACGGTGCGGGTGATGCGTTCTGCGGCCGTAGGCTTGCGGCCCAGGCGCTCGGCCAGTTCCTGGTTGGCGGCGCGGTCCATGCGGGTGTCCAGACTGATGTCCAGCGGCGCGCGGAAGGCCTCGTGCACGCCGAAGCACCAGCCCTGGGCATAGCCATCGACGAATTCGGCGTTGAGGGTTTCGGTGCGGCGGGCTCGGCTCATGGTGGACAGTGGGCGTTGGAACGGACTGCCGGGGATGTTAACGTGAACGATGGGGATGGCGGGGAACGGAACATCGGCCGCCGCTGGTTCACTCTAGAATGCGCTTTCCCTCTTGTCTGGTGCTGTCCGATGTCCGTTGCCACCCCCGCCCTTGTCCTTCCTGTCGGTTTCCGCGTCTCGGTGGCGCCGATGATGGACTGGACCGACCGCCATTGCCGCAGCTTTCACCGGCTGCTGTCGCGGCGGGCCTGGCTGTATACCGAGATGGTGACGGCGCAGGCCATTGCGCATGGCGATCTGGACCATCTGCTGGGCCGCGGTGAGGAGGGCGACCGCGTGGTGCTGCAGCTGGGCGGCAATGATCCGCAGTTGCTGGCGCGGGCCGCGCGCGAGGGGCAGGCCTATGGCTACGACGAGATCAACCTGAACTGCGGCTGCCCCAGTGACCGGGTGCGCGAGGGGGCCTTTGGCGCCTGCCTGATGGCCGAGCCCGAGCGGGTGGCGGATTGCGTGGCGGCGATGCAGGCGGTGGTGCAGGTGCCGGTGACGGTCAAGCATCGTATCGGCATCGACCGGCGCGAGGACTACGAGTTCGTGCATCGCTTCGTGGACGTGGTGGCCGCGGCCGGCTGCCGGCGCTTTATCGTGCATGCCCGCAATGCCTGGCTGGATGGGCTGGACCCGAAGCAGAACCGTGAGATTCCGCCGCTGCGCTATGAGGTGGTCCACCGGCTGGCACAGGATTTTCCGCATTGCGCCTTCGAGCTGAACGGGGGGCTGCAGGACCTGGCGCACGGGCTGGCGGCGGTGTGTCCGGCGGGGGCATCAGGCCCGGATTCGGGTACGGCTTCCGACGGTTCGGGTCCGGATTTGGCCACAGCTTCCGAAGGGGCGGCCGTGGCGGATGGGATGGCAGACGCCGGCAGCCCCGCCACGCGCCTGGTGGGCGCAATGTATGGCCGTCGTGCCTACCATGACCCCTGGCTGCTGGCCGGGGTGGATGACTGGTTGGCCCGGCATGCGGCAGAAGCGCCGGTGACGGAAGCGGCCCAGCCGCTGACCCGGGCCGCGGTGGTGGAGGCGCTGGTGGGCTATCTGGAACGGGGTGCAGCGCACGGGGTGGAGGTGCGGCACCTGGCGCGGCACGTGCTGGGGCTGTATCTGGGTCAGCCGGCGGCGCGGCTGTGGCGGCGGATGCTGAGCGACAGCCGGGCGCTGTCGCGCAATGATCCCGGGCTGCTGCGCGAGGCCTGCGCGGCGGTGGAGGCCGAGGCAGCCAGGGTGGCCCAGGGCCGGGCGGATTGACACAGCTGCATCGGGCCTGAGGGCCATGCTGCGTGTCCGGGCCGGTGCGGCTTCAGTCTCCGTCGTCTCAGCGCTGTCCAGAAGGTGCGGCCGCCCAGGCGCGGAAGCTGCGCACGTAGAGCATCAGGGTGGCGTAGCTGCCAGCGGCCAGCGCGGTTTCGATCCATCCCAGGGTGGAGGAAAGGCCCGGGTCGCTCATGCCGCGCACGATGCCTTCGCACAGGTACAGCAGGATCAGCATGGTCCAGAGCTGATAGGCGCGCACCCAGCCGCGCCACAGGGCAGGCAGCACGAAGACGAGCGGCACCACTTTCAGGGCCAGCATCGAGCCGCCCGGACGCAGCGGGGCCAGCCACAGTTCCCACAGGCTGCCCAGCAGGATCAGCGCGGCCACCTGGATGACCGTCAGCAGACGCCAGCGCCGGCAGGCGGCGCGCAGGGCAGCCGGATCGGAAGGAATGGGGGCAGGACGGGAACGGGGCATGGCAGCGGCAGGGCGGTTGAGGAAGGCGCCGGGAGGCGGTGGCTGGAAGCAGCGTCTGGAAGCTTTGTGATGTGGAAAGCCAACCCCCGAAGATAGCAGGCTCGGCGCATGGGCCCATGCGGCCAGGGCAGAAGGCAGCACGCGACGGGTTGCCAAAGGCCGGGGGAGCGATGGAAATTTGCTACAGTGCCGGCTTGGCCACGGCCTGTGGATGCAGCAAGGTTCGGGCGCGGGCCGGAAACAGGGATGACAAGGAGAATCGTCGTGATCGTCGCCGATATTCTGAGCCTGAAGGGCACCACGCTCTTTACGGTCAACCCGGACATGATGCTGTCCGATGCGGTGTTGACCATGGACGAGCATGATATCGGCTCGGTGGCCGTGATGGAAAACGGCAAGCTGGTGGGCATGCTCACCTTCCGCGAGGTGGTGCGGATGCTGGCGCGCCGCCAGCTGGAGCGCCGCAGTGGCCCCACCCGGCCGGTGGCCGAGATTCGCGTGCGTGACGTGATGGTGTCCGATCCGGTGGTGGTGACGCCGTCGACCGAGGTGAACGAGCTGCGCCGGGTGATGGTGGAGTCGCACGCC
>ERZ772972.1035-NODE-1035-length-10197-cov-4.673043_pt1 | contig 10197 bp, 8 predicted proteins | sample MGYA00580673_ERZ772972 | MGnify/ENA primary metagenome ERZ772972 (study PRJEB29015, sample SAMEA2738051) | human oral metagenome | biome: human oral; feature: human-associated habitat; material: saliva | place: China | collected 2229 ... | reverse complement strand
GAGTAAACTAGGCATATGCTTTGTATTTTTAGTTAGTTATGACTATCATAAAAGTATGAGGTAAATGAAAATGAAAAAATTATTAATTCTTATCAGCTACAGCAAATATCGGTTAGTACTGAAGAAAATCAGTTAATTGTTAAATTAATAAAAAGGTTGGTCACAGAAAATGAATCTTATAAGTTAGAAATAGAAAACTTAAAGGAATCACAGAAATCAGAAAATTTTTGGGGAAATGTGTTTAGATGTTTTGCAATTTTAATTTTTCTGGCTTCTGCTGGTGCATTTTGCTATGGTGTATATTTGATGGGTACTATTTTTTATTGTATTTAGTATAACCATAAAATATAATTGTTCTATCATATTTTAATATAAAAGCCTCCTATTATTAGGAGGCTTTTATATTAGGCAGATAATTGATTGACTAACATCGAAATCATAATGAGTTTTCTTTTTAAATGGTTTTAGTCTATCCAATTACTTTGCTATATTATAAGTTGTACAGCTCAGGTTTACGATCTCTAAAGATATTGATTTTATTGCGAATGTCTTCCACAACGGTAAGGTCGATGTCTACGGAAGCGATGCCTTCGTTCGTATCCATCTCGAGTAGATTGGTGCCCCATGGATCATATACTGCGGAGTGGCCTGTGCTTTGAACGCGACCAATAGTACCGCATCCGTTGACTGCGCAAAGGAATAACTGGTTTTCAATTGCTCGCACTTCATTTAGCACTTGCCAGTGGCGTAGACGCATCGTAGGCCATTGGGCAGGTACGAATAGCAATTCAGTACCTGGTAATGCAGCCATTCTCACTAACTCAGGGAACCGAATGTCGTAACAGATGACAGTACTACAAGGGATTCCATCGAGTTCAAAATGAGTCGTATGAGTACCGCCAGCAAAGTATTTGTCTTCTTTAGCGGGGCTAAAGCCGTGCATTTTGGAATATTCACCTACGAGCTTACCTTCACGGTTGTAAGCATAGGATGTATTGAATACCAAATCATCTTTCGCCACAGCAACGGAGCCGCCTACGATATTCACCTTGTGCTCTTTTGCAAAGGCGGTGAGCAATGATTTTGTTCTTTCTCCATTTCTGTCGGCAATCGTAATTAACTCATCTGATGGGTGAAAGCCTGTATTCCAAGTTTCCGGTAAAACGATAATATCAGGATTTTCTGTAAGTGATTGAGTGAGTAACTCTTGAACGCGATTGTAGTTGTATTCTACGTCATTTACGTGAACGTCCATTTGTAAGAGGGTTAAGCGTTTTTTCATGGCAAATCCTTTATCGATTAGAAGCGTATAATGTTAGTGATTTGTATTATAATTAGAATATTAAAGCATTCCATTCTAGATTACAACATAAAGTATCGTTAAAGGTGTTTTAGAGGATATATCTCTTTAGGTTATAAATCATCTGTTTTAGCTATACGTATATGGGGTGGAGTTTTTACTATTCTTCATAGAAATGTTATAATATTCTGTATATAATTGTGTTCTGATAGAGGAGGACCTATGAAACGGATTCCGTTAGTAACACTATTGGTTGTGGCCATGGCAATGCTTGTGGCAGGTTGTGGATTGCTTTCACAAAAAACAGAGCCTACTAGTTCAGCGCCACCAGTAAAAGAAGTTAAGATGGTACATCCATCGGGCATTCCTGTCCTTATGTATCATAAAATCGGCGACGATAAAGATAATGATGCGGTTATTCGAGAGGATTTGTTCCGAGAACAAATGAAATTCCTCAAGGATAATGGCTATAATCCATTGACGATGGACCAATTGTATGAATACGTTGTAAATGGTGCTGCAGTGCCTGAAAAACCAGTTGTTTTAACCTTTGATGACGGTTATGCAGATACATATACAATCGTATATCCACTCATGAAAGAGTATGGATTCCCAGCCACTGTATTTATTAATCCTGGCGATATTGGAACGCGTTTAACTTGGGATCAAGTGCGTGAAATGCACAAAAATGGCATCACTATTTCTAACCATGGTTTTCAACATGTAGAAATGGGCCAATTATCTGAAGAGAAACAAATTGAAAATATCACAAAGGCTCAAGAAGCATTGGCTAAAGAGGTGGGCATCAAGGATAATCCTTGGTTCTGCTATCCATATGGAGATAAAAATGAATTCACCGACTCAGCATCTAAAAAGGCTGGTATAAAAATGGGTATGGCTATGAAATCTGGCTGGGCTCATACAGGTGATAATCCATATAACATTTTGCGTGTTTGGGTAGGTAATGCGGTAGATATCAAGCATTTTGAAGAACGCATTAGTACCGAGCATTTCACTGATTTATAAGGAGAAATACATTGTTCAAAAAGAATTGGGTAAAGTTCATCATCATGGTGTTCTTATTTACCGTTGTGACCTCACCATTCGTGGTGCTCTTTGGACCATTTAATAATGTAAAACGCGCCGTTATTGGTGCTATTTTACAATCTCGTCATCCTCATTACATTACGTGGTTGTTCAATGAAGAAGAACTGCAATCTATTTTGGGGACTGTTGGAGTTGTTAAAAGCCAAGATTTATTCAAGTTTAATGCCCGTGAAGACAAGTCTTTGAACCTTGAAAAAATTCAGTCTGCTCGTTATGTAGGCTATATCTTAGAAATTCCAGACCCTCGTCGTATCCAAGTAGGTACAGCGGCTAACATTCAAGAAAAGGGCGATACTACAAGTAATATTGCTAAAATGAATAATGCGGTAGCTGCTATCAACGGCGGTGGTTTCCATGATCCTAATGGTACTGGTACAGGTCGTTTGCCTTATGGTTTTATTTTGCATGAAGGTGAGTACATTATCGGTAAGGATGTAGGTCCTGATGAAGATGTAGATTTTGTAGGCTTCTCTAAATCTGGTAACCTAATCGCTGGTAACTACGATAAAACTCAACTTAGTGATATGAAAGCTATGGAAGGTATTACCTTTGGTCCGCCTCTTATCGTGGATGGTAAGAAGATGATTACTGAAGGTGATGGTGGCTGGGGCGTAGGCCCACGTACTGCAATCGGTCAAAAGAAAGATGGTACAGTATTATTTCTCGTAATCGATGGTCGTCAACCTGGGTACTCCATTGGTGCTACCTTGCGTGATGTACAAGATATTCTCTTTGAAAAAGGTTGCTACATTGCAGCGAATTTAGATGGTGGTTCTAGTTCTACCTTATACCTCAATGGTAAAGTGGTGAACAAACCAGCCGATTTGTTAGGGGAACGCATGATCCCAACGGCGTTTATCGTGAAATAGGAGGACAAATGAAACCTTTTACGCGTGTACTGAGCGCCTTTGCGGTAGGTATTCTTCTGCAAGGTGGTATATACTTATACCTTGATCAATATATGTTTGCACCGACTACGGAATTTAACGTAGCAGGTGCGTCAAAAGATGATACTAAAAACTTCCCTGATGTAAAGGAAGGTACTAAATATGTATCCTATGACCGTCAATTTATGGCGGTTGTTACAGAAAACTCTTTAAAAATCTACAAGGCTAATGAAAGTAAGCCTACAACGATAGATTTGAAAGGGCGTTCTATTAGTTACTTCAACTGGATGCCTGACCGCAACTATGCCATCATGGGCTTATATGACTCTCGCGATGTTGTTATGGCTCGTCTCAATGCGGATGATCCAGAACATGAAGTAGATACCAAGCTTGAAGATTTACCAAAAGGTAGTAAAATCGTAGATGCTGCGTACTCTGAAGCGACAAACGTAGTATATATGAAGGTAAAAGTTCAAGAGCATGTATATCGTATTTATCGTACAGATGCTAACTACGATACACGTCGTGTATATATGCAAGCAACTGATATCGGTCATATCGGCGTATTCTACGATGAAGATAACTTCTTCTACGATAATGTTAAAACTGGCGATATCTTTATGTTTAATGGTATTGAAGGTGGCTGGCGTGTTATCAACCCACCAGGGCGTTTCCGCTTAATTGGTGTTGATACAGATAAGACAATCTATATTGCTCGTGTTGATGAGGACAATAATGCATTGACTGTTTACACAGGTAAATTAGGTGTAGGTTTCAAACCAGTTTACAAATACAATCATCCTACTACATTCAATGAATTGACATTGTCCGACGTAAAAGACATTATCAAGAATGGTAGTGACGAAACTACGAAGGTAACAGAAGATGATACATCTTCTAAATCTTCCAGTAGTAACAGTAAAAAGAAATCTTAAGAAAAAGCCTTTATAATGCTTCATTATAAAGGCTTTATTCCTATATTATATGTACCATAAGGATATCTATGAATATATTATTTGTACGCCTTAGTTACATTGGGGATATACTGCATGCGACACCTGCGGCGCGCTGGATCAAGGAACAATATCCAGATGCTAAGCTACACTGGATTGTAACGCCAAGTATGGTGGAGCTCTTAGAAGGTAATCCCTATGTAGATGAAATCATTCCTTGGGAACGGGATGAATACGAGGCACATTCTAAAAAACTGCATATCCCGACAATGTGGCGCATGTGGTGGGAACTTAAAGCCAAATTAGAGCCCTACAAATTTGATGTAGCTGTTGATGTGCAAGGTCGACTTATAACCGGTCTTGTTCTATTAGCTTCTGGTGCTCCTATTCGCTTAGGACTTGGTGGTACTAAAGAGCTGAATTGGCTATTTACAAACTATAAAACAAAGCCAAGTACAGACCATGTTATCAAGCGTTATGTTGAGGTGGCACAACTTTTAAAAGAGGCTGTTACCAAACAGGCTAATATAGAAACACCTCTTAAACCTGTTGATGATGGTTTGGATACTGAAACATTACATACCGTTAGTGCTAAGAAGATGTATCATATGGATTTCTATGTACCATCGAAGTTGCATACTTGGGCAGAAGAACAGTGGAAAACGATTGACAATCATACTTCTTTAAATCGTGGGGAAGTAGAAAAACCTCTACGTGTGGGATTGGTTTTGGGTACGTCTTGGGCGACGAAAGAATGGCCTCAAGAGAAATGGTATTCCCTTATTAAATCACTGCAATATAGAGTTAATTTTGTTTGCTTAGGCGGGCCTAAAGAGGCTACACAATACAAACCTTTGATAGACTCTTTGGCTGCCGAGGGCATTGATCACATTATGCTGAATATGCTAGGGAAGACGACACTTCAAGAGGTAGGTGCCTTAATTGAAAGCTGCGACGTAGTAGTTACAGCTGATACGGGCTCCTTACATATTGCATTAGCGCTTGATAAGCCTGTAGTGGCTCTCTTTGGACCTACGGACCCTAAATTATGGGGACCACTAACGGGGACCTTTAAGGTGCTTGTAAATGATGAATTACATTGTTTAGGTTGTCGTAAACGACGGTGTCCTAAGCCTGATCAATATTGTATGTCTGGTATTGAACCAGTCCGTGTTAAAAAGGCGATTTTCGAATTGATAGGAGATAGAAATGGCAAAGTTTAAAATTCAAAAAGGCTTATCCGATGCGGATATGTTGAAAAACTTTAAAGATACAGAAAATTTTGAAGATACTATGCTTGATATGGAACGGGCTGCTAAAAAGCCTGTAGTTCATCAAAGTCCAAAGCAAAAGGAAGATGCTTTCTATCGTGAATTCTTAACTGAAAAAGTGGAGACTATGATTGGTAAAATGCTTCTAGATATCAAGATGGAGTACTTCAAAGAAGGTGAAGGAGCTTTCTCTATTCAAGTGAAACGAGATGGTAAGAATATCGTTCTTGAAACGGCTCCTAAAAAGGTTAAACCTGAAAAGTAAGCTGTATAATGGCATTTATTAAAAGTTGTTAATAAACCTGAACCTGTCCATAAATGGACAGGTTCTTTTGCATATTTATGCAGTTGCCGTAGGAGGCTATATTATCAATAAAATTAATGAGCTTATAAACGTAACAAGGTTTATCGAATTACTACATTTATAAATACCGATATAGTTTGGTGCCTTTTCAATAATAACTAAAAATTATTACGGTATAATTTTTAGTTTCTCATTAAAAAGAGCAATTACAGAGAAATTGATTTGATTAAACATACACGCTAAAAGCTAGCTCTTTTGTAGTTTTGTGTGATTTCTATCACGAAAAAATCATCTTTAGACACATGAATTTATGAGTAAATGGCATAATATAGTTGTTGACAAAGAATTTTATAAGTAGTCTAATATAAGTATGTCTTAACGATTTATAGAGTGTTTAGCTTGTGTGAGCAGACATCAAAAAAAATCGTAAAAAATAGGTATGAGATAGTTGTTTGTTGTATGTATAAATTTACATATACAGACTATTTCGATTTGGAGGATTAACATGGCTAAAAAATTAAGAATCTGCGAAACCGTTCTTCGTGACGGTCATCAATCTATTTTGGCAACACGCATGCGTTATGAACAAATGGAACCAGTGCTTGGCCTTTTAGATGAAATTGGTTATGAAGCTCTTGAATGTTGGGGCGGCGCTACTTATGATAGCTGTCTTCGTTTCTTGAACGAAGATCCATGGGAACGTCTTCGCAAATTAAAAGCTAATGTAAAAAATACACCACTACAAATGTTACTTCGTGGTCAAAACTTGTTGGGCTACAAACATTACTCTGATGATGTAGTAGAAGCATTCTGTAAAGCTGCTGTAAAAAATGGTATCGATCGTATCCGTATTTTTGACGCATTGAACGACCCTCGTAACATGGAAGCTGCTATTAAGTATTCCAAACAAGCAGGCGCACACGTTCAATCCGCTATGGTATACACAATTTCCCCAGTTCACACAACTGAAAGCTTCTTGAAAGTAGCTGAAACTTTGGTAGAAATGGGTACTGATTCCCTTTGTATCAAAGATATGTCCGGTTTGTTAGGACCTGCTGATGCATATGATTTAGTTTCTACTTTCAAAAAACGTTTTGGCGAATTGCCAATCGATTTGCACAGCCATTTCACTTGCGGTCTTGCAAGCACTACATACTGGGAAGCTGCTAAAGCTGGCGTAGATATCATCGATACTGCTATCTCTCCATTCGCTCATGCAACTAGCCAACCAGCTACTGAAACTATGATCGAAATGTTTAAAGGTACTGAATGGGATCTTGGTCTTGACCTTGATAAATACATTCCATTAGTTGATCATTTCCGTAAAGTAAAACAACAAATCGCTGAAGAATTCAACTTGAAACCAGCTAGCGATGTAATCCCAGCTGTTCGTCGTTACCAAATTCCTGGCGGTATGTTGTCCAATACTCAAAACCAATTGAACGAAATGGGTATGGGCGATCGCTTCTTCGACGTTATGGATGAAATGCCACGCGTTCGTGAAGACTTGGGTTACCCTCCATTGGTAACTCCAACATCCCAAATCGTTGGTACAATGGCTATGATGAACGTTATGATGGGCGACCGTTACAAAATGGTTCCTAACGAAGTTAAAGACCTTGTACGCGGTAAATATGGTGCGTTGCCTGGTAAAATTTCTGACGAAATTCGTCAAACTATCATCGGTGATGAACAACCTATCACTTGCCGTCCAGCAGATCTTATCGAACCTGAGTTGGAAGGTTACCGTCAAGATTTAGCTACAAAAGGCTACAATGGTATCACTGACGAAGACGTATTGACTTACGCTATGTTCCCAGAAGTTGCTATTAACTTCTTCGAAGCTAACCGTCGTTAATCCAAACTTTAAAAGAGGATTCTTAGGAATCCTCTTTTTTTGTGCTTAAAATCATAAAGTGAAGAATTTCAATAGTTGTTTTATATTTTATAATTTAGATTTTTTATAAAAAGTATAGATGAACTTCTATTAATTGTACTTAATTCTCAAGTTCTTAATATAAGTAAATACTAAGATTTGAAATGATGCAAGGTGCCCGGATACGTGTGGAAATATATACTATGTAAAAAATATTAGATACTAAAAGGGGCGAAGAACCCTTGTATAATCTGTTAATTATAAACTGACGATGAAAGAAATGTGAAAATTATATTGTGTTTTTGGCTATTTTACTTGCTTTAACTGTTAAAAATAGCGTAAACTATAAGAAGTATCTACTATTTATGATATTGAGGTAACCCTGTGAATTTACAAATACGGATTTGGATATCCAATGTTGTGCTCTTTGTTGTACCTATTTTAATAGCAATAATCTTATTTTTGCTATATTTTACAGGTTTGCGCATCTTGGCTAATGCCGGTTACTATTTGCGTATTGAACAGGAACAACAGTTTAAAAGTGTCAGTCGAATTACTGAAACAATTACCTTTTATGGGTTAGAAAACAATTTAATAGATAGCTTGGTTAAACCTAGCTATAGTCTACTCGATCCAAAGGAAGTATATGTAGAGGTACTAGATCAAGGGAACATGGTGTATAGCTATGGTAATCCACAAATTTATAGTGCATCTGCTATTGTTGGGCTTATCGATGTAAATCCTGAGTTACAGGGCATTGTATATCAGTCCAATAATACTTTCGTGTACGAAATGCGAAAATACGATGGACGTCATGCCTACGTATATCATATTGCTATTAAGCGTGCTACCCATGGTAGTGATAGCTTGATGGAATCTGTGTCCTTCTATATCATTGTAGTTGCTATATTGCTCTTTATTGTTACATTCTTTGCAATCAACCGATTTGTTACACGGTTTATCATGATTCACGTTAAAAACATGACGAAATCATTAGAGATGGCAAATCGTCAGATTGAAATGGAACAAGAGCAGCAAAAAGAATTGCTCGCTGGTATATCCCATGATATACGAACGCCACTGACTGCAATTAAAGCTTATGCAGAAGGTGTTCGTGATGGTATTGCACCAACGGAAGAGCAACAAAAACGATACATGGGTATCATTTTAAAGCGTGCCAATGATTTAGATTCGATGTTAGAGGAGCTATTCCTCATTACTACATTGAACTACAAAAAAGAATCTCGTCCATCTGAGCGAATTGAATTAGGTCAGTATGTGCGTGACTTTGTAGAGGATCATATTGCTCCGTATCAATCGAGAGGTCTAGAAATTAAGGCTCGAATAGCTACGGAAACTGCTTTCATCAATGCAAACCCACAGTTATTACAACGTGTGTTACAAAATGTGTTGAACAATAGTGCTAAATACAAAATGGCTGATCTAGGGCATTGTATTATCGATGTAACTAGTGATGATGATTTTGTATACTGTGTCATCAGTGATGATGGTCCAGGGGTACCACCAGAATCTCTTGAGCGTCTGATGCGCCCGTTCTACCGTGTCGATTCGTCTCGTACGAACCCGCAAGAAGGTAGTGGTCTAGGATTATCGATTATTCGTCGAATTATGGAAATCTTTGAAGGCCGAGTTATGATTGAAAATGTAAGACCACATGGTCTACGTATTATATTAGAATTTCCTAAGCAAGGAGAAGAATCATGAGTGAACATATCTTAATTATTGAAGACGATTTGGATATTGCCAATATTGAACGTGACTATTTAATGGTGGCAGGTTATGATGTAACTATTATGACTAATGGTACAGATGGTATTGAAGCAGCTTTGAATACTCCTGTAGATCTTATCATTCTTGACGTTATGTTGCCGGAGATGGACGGCTTTGAAGTTTGCCGTCAAATTCGTGACAAAGTTCGCGTGCCAATCGTTATGGTAACGGCTCGTCTTGACGATATCGATAAAATCCGTGGTTTAGGCGTAGGTGCTGATGACTATATTGAAAAACCATTCTCTCCATCTGTATTGATTGCAAAGATCAAAGCTATGTTGGCGCAATATAAACGCTTAACAGAGCGCGATGCAATGGAAACTAATGCGATTCAATCTGGTGAAATTCGCCTTGATCCTAAGATGATGAAAGTATGGGTGAACGATAAAGAAGTTCATCTTAAAAAGAAAGAATTCCAATTGTTAGAATTTTTGATGCGTAACCGCGATATTGTATTTAGCAAAGAGGAATTGTATTCTCGCGTATGGGGCCTTGACTCCTACGGTGATTATGCTACGGTAGCGGTACATATCAATCGTTTACGTGAAGAAATTGAGGATAATCCATCCGATAGTAAGCATATTATTACAGTTTGGGGTGTAGGTTATAAATTTGTTTAATAACCTTAATGAGCATTCACATTATACTCACGTTATTCGTGGCTGTTGATTAAATATGAGTTTGTAGAGAAATTATTATATAGATATA
>ERZ772972.1032-NODE-1032-length-10208-cov-10.754161_pt1 | contig 10208 bp, 8 predicted proteins | sample MGYA00580673_ERZ772972 | MGnify/ENA primary metagenome ERZ772972 (study PRJEB29015, sample SAMEA2738051) | human oral metagenome | biome: human oral; feature: human-associated habitat; material: saliva | place: China | collected 2229 ... | reverse complement strand
ATGTAATACCGAATCCTGGTGATTTGAGAAACTCAATAAGAACGTCATTGGCATTCAGTGATCCAAAAGATCCGCACGATTACCAAAAACGTCTCTTAAGAAGTTTGCATAATGGAAAAAATTTATCTATTTCTAAATTATCAAAATTAGGTTTTACAGTTCGAGAAATTGAAATTTTAACAGGTGTTTCTAAAAGTAGTGTATCACGAGAATTGAGCGAGGGTTGACATGAATACATTATTGACATTACGTGGAAAAAGTTTCACACAAAAATCAAGAAATAATGGTATGGGACCAATAACGATACCCAAAAAAGCAATAATTACATTGGAACATTTGAAGTATCTTCATTCTTCATTAGAAGAAACGAAAACATATTGGGAGAAAAATAACATTATCGATGGTATTTTGATCAGTATTTACTATAATCGAATTGTTGCCAAAAGTAACCGTATTAATGGCTATTTCAATGTAGGAGGAGGGAATCCATTCCCAAATGATACCATTGTGGGGGCAAAATTCAATGATGAGAAGACAAAACATATTGTTACTCATTATATTTCTAGAGATGCTCTTAATAAAACAATCACCATTTTAAGTAAGATAATTGAAGTTTTTGAGGAACATTTTGATAGAGAGATAACATGTGAGATGTTCTCTGATTCATCAACGTTTGCTTCTATAAATTTTTCGGAGTATGGTATTTCAAAAAGCAAATTTCAACAGTATTTGAGAGATTCTTGCTTTATTGAGAAATTTGGGGTTGAGTATACTACAGTTTCTGATATTCAAAATTCTATCGTGACATTTTATGATGTCCATACAGATATTATTAGATTACTGAATAAATTAAATATTGATATTTCAGAAGCTAATATCATGAATCAGACCACGGTCTTGCTTGATGAAAAAAATATTGAATTGTTATTATCAAAAGCTCCCTATCTTGTCTCCATGATTGTGGAAGATTTTTCTAAGTTATCTGTAGATGATTTTTCTTTAGATAATAACGGTTTTAAAATAAATCTTACATCTCCAATGAACGAACCAGTTGTTGGCGTTATTGATACCTTATTTGACAAAAGAGTTTACTTTAATGAGTGGGTGGAATATCATGATTTAATCTCACCTGATATTAGCAAAGATAGCCAAGATTACAAGCATGGGACAGCTGTGACTTCTTTAATCGTTGATGGAGCCAATTTGAACCCTAATCTGGATGATGGTTGTGGAAATTTTAGAGTGAGGCATTTTGGTGTGTCACTGCAAAGTGGATTTAATTCATTTACAATCATAAAACAGATAAAAGAGATTGTTTCTCAGAATTCTGATATTAAGGTTTGGAATCTTTCTTTAGGGTCCAATGATGAAATAAGAGAAAATTTTATCTCTGCAGAGGGAGCTTTATTAGACGAAATTCAATTTGAGAATGATGTAATTTTTATCATAGCTGGGACAAATGCTTCAGTAATAAATGGGAAACGTAAAAGAATAGGTGCTCCTGCTGATTCACTTAATTCTATAATAGTAAATTCTGTTGATTTTAATAATCAATCAGTGTCATATTCACGAGAGGGTATTGTTTTATCATTCTTTGTTAAACCAGATGTGTCATATTATGGAGGAGGAAATGGTGACTTTATAAATGTTTGTGAACCTCTAGGATTAGGTCGTGTAGCTGGAACAAGTTTTGCGGCACCTTTTATTGCAAGGAAAATGGCCTATCTCATTCATATTATGGGACTTAGCCGAGAAGAAGCAAAGGCTTTGCTAATTGATGCAGCAATACCCTGGAATGATAAGAAAACATTCACTGATTTATCTTTGATAGGAAATGGTATTGTTCCAATAAAAATGGATGATATTTTATCTACACCTGATGATGAAATTAAATTTATTGTGTCAGATATCTCTAGGGCTTATGATACCTATAATTATGATTTTCCAGTACCTATTTCTAGTGAGAGTTATCCATATGTAGCTAAGGCAACAATGTGTTATTTCCCTAACTGCTCAAGAAATCAAGGGGTTGATTATACAAATACTGAGATGCAGCTTACTTTTGGTAGGTTAAAGTCAGACGGTATCGAATCGATAAATAAAGACAATCAGCATGCCGAAGATACCCCAGGATATGTGAGAGAAAACGCTGCTAGAAATATATTTAGGAAATGGGATAATGTCAAGCATATTGGAGAGTCGTTTACTTCTAGAAAGAGAGCTAAAGCAATTTTAAATCCATCAAATCCTCAGTGGGGGATGAGCATTAAAACAATCGAACGTTTGAAAAGTGGTGATGGACAAGGAGTACGTTTTGGTGTAGTAGTTACATTAAAAGAATTAAATGGCGTTAATCGTATTGAAGATTTTATTCAGCAAGCTGAATTAAGAGGTTGGCTAGTTAATAGATTACAAGTTGAAGCTCAAGTAGATCTCTTTAATAGTTTAAATGAAGAAATTGAATTTGAATAGTGGATATTTTATCCTTATTTTAGATATTAGGAATACAAGAGGGCAAAGATATGAATATCACCTATATCGTCGGAAATGGTTTGGATTTACAATATGGTTTGAAAACAAGATATAAGGATTTCTATGAATTTCAAAATAAGGTTTACATAAGTAGGAAAGAGAATGAGGAGGAATATTCAAATTTTATTTATGATTCGCTATTTTCTGATAAAGTAAATGATTATGAAAATTGGTCAGATTTTGAATTGTCAATTGGTAAATTGACAAAAGATAGCGACCTCATCTCTTCAAATATAGAAATGAAGGAGGATTTTATAGACGATTTTAGTGAAGTAGTTGACGATTTAAGAGAATATCTACGATTACAACAAGAACAAAATCTCGAGGAAGGTATTGTAATTGACTTTGTAAGCACTCTAAATGATATGAAAAATTCTCTCCCTTTAATCAATCAATCTGCTATCGAAAAAAAATATAAAGAAAATTTATATCAACACGACATCGTGAATATATTAACCCTTAATTATACAAATGTGTTCGATAGATTATATGATAGATCGGGAAAATCATTTGAAAACAAATTAAGAAACAATAGTTTTAATTTTTATATTAAATCTCCAATTCATGTACATGGGACAGTAGATATTTGCACGGTTTTAGGAGTTAGCGATGATACACAAATTTCAAATAGTTTTGATGAAGAACAAAAAGAATTCTTAATAAAAAATTTAGTTTTGAAGAACTATAGAGAAAATATGGATGTAAAGAATAGTGATATTATAAAAAACTCTGACATCATTATTCTCTATGGGGTTTCTTTGGGAGAGACTGATAGGTATATCTGGAGTCAGATCGCTGAACGATCAATTAGCGGTTCTGTTCCTGTCATAATTTATCATTATGTACCTCATTTTGATCCAGGGAATCCCACTAGAGTGAAGCGTTTATATAAAATGGTAGAAGACAAATTTATACAGAATAGTGGTATAGACTTAGAGTCAGAGAAAAAATTAAGAGACAACCTTATTGTCGTTATTGGTAAAACTATTTTTGATCTAATAGAGAGGTAATTTTAAATACAAAATGGAAACATGGCAAGAGCTAAAAGTTACAGTGAAGCGCGAGGGAGAGGAGTTGGTCTCTAACCTCTTGATTGAACTAGGTGCCCAGGGTGTTGCAATCGAAGACAGCATGGACTATGTGGGAAATGTGGACCGATTCGGTGAAATTTTCCCAGAGGTGGAGCAACAGGAAGAAATCGTAGTGACCGCCTATTACCCTGAAACGGTTGATGTATCAGCAGTTGAAGCGGATTTGCAGGCTCGTCTAGCAAAATTGACCGACTTTATGGACCTAGGAGAAGTTAAGATTGGTACGACTGCTTTGGCTGAGGAAGACTGGGCGGACAACTGGAAGAAATACTATGAACCAGCTCGTATTACCCATGATTTGACCATTGTACCGTCATGGACGGACTATGAGGCGACGGCGGGAGAAAAGATTATCAAGTTGGACCCTGGTATGGCCTTCGGAACAGGAACCCACCCGACGACCAAGATGAGCCTCTTTGCCTTGGAGCAGGTCCTTCGTGGCGGTGAGACAGTAATCGATGTGGGGACAGGTTCAGGCGTTCTTTCTATTGCCAGCTCGCTTCTAGGTGCCAAGGAAATTTTCGCCTATGACCTAGACGATGTAGCGGTTCGAGTCGCTCAGGAAAATATCGAGCTCAATCCTGGTATGGAAAACATCCATGTAGCCCCAGGCGATTTGCTTAAAGGAGTGGAAATTGAGGCAGATGTTATCGTGGCTAATATCTTGGCGGATATCCTCATTCATCTGACGGAGGATGCTTATCACTTGGTCAAGGATGAAGGCTATCTGATTATGAGTGGCATTATCAAGGACAAGTGGGACATGGTCCGTGAGTCAGCAGAAGCAGCTGGATTTTTCCTTGAAACCCACATGATCCAAGGGGAGTGGAATGCCTGTGTCTTCAAGAAAACCAAGGATATTTCTGGTGTGATTGGAGGCTAGCATGCAGCAGTATTTTGTAAAAGGCAGTGCAATCTCTCCTGTCACGATCGAGGACAAGGAAACTAGCAAGCATATGTTTCAGGTCATGCGCTTGAAAGAGGATGATGAGGTGACTTTAGTCTTTGATGATGGCATTAAGCGCTTGACGCGCGTGGTAGATGTGGAGACTCGTCAGTTTGAGTTGGTTGAAGAATTAGCTGACAATGTGGAACTACCTATTCAAGTGACCATCGCTTCAGGCTTTCCCAAGGGAGATAAGCTAGAATTCATCACTCAAAAAGTAACTGAACTTGGTGCTAGTCAGATTTGGGCTTTTCCTGCAGACTGGTCAGTCGCCAAATGGGACGGCAAGAAATTGGGAAAAAAGGTCGAGAAGCTAGAAAAAATCGCCCTTGGAGCAGCAGAACAAAGCAAGCGGAACCATGTCCCGAGCATTACCCTTTTTGAGAAAAAAGCAGACTTTCTAGCTCAGTTCGACCAGTTTGACCGCATCGTGGTGGCCTATGAAGAGTCAGCTAAAGAAGGAGAATCAGCAGTCCTCATCCAAGCTGTCGCTGGTCTTGAAAAAGGAGCTAAACTGCTTTTTATCTTTGGTCCAGAAGGAGGTCTCTCACCCGCGGAAATTGAGTCTTTTGAAGCCAAAGGAGCAGTCCTAGCAGGACTTGGTCCTCGTATTTTGCGAGCAGAAACAGCACCACTTTACGCCTTATCTGCCATAAGTGTTTTATTAGAATTAGAGAAATAAGAGGAAAAAGATGGAACAAAAACACCGTTCTGAATTTCCTGAAAAGGAACTTTGGGACTTGACAGCCTTATATCAAGACCGTGAGGACTTCTTGCGTGCGATTGAAAAGGCGCGTGAAGACATCAATCAATTTAGTCGTGACTACAAGGGCAATCTTCATACTTTTGAAGATTTCGAGAAGGCCTTTGCAGAATTGGAACAAATCTACATTCAGATGAGTCATATTGGCAATTACAGCTTTATGCCTCAGACGACAGACTATGGTAATGAAGATTTTGCCAATATCGCCCAAGCTGGGATGGAGTTTCAAACAGATGCCAGCGTAGCCTTGACTTTCTTTGATGATGCCTTGGTAGAAGCAGATGAAGAAGTCTTGGACCGTTTGGGTGAGTTACCTCACTTGACGGCAGCCATTCGTCAGGCAAAAATTAAAAAAGCCCACTATCTGGGGGCTGATGTGGAAAAGGCCTTGACCAATCTGGGTGAAGTTTTCTATAGTCCACAGGATATCTATACTAAGATGCGAGCTGGAGATTTTGAAATGGCTGACTTTGAAGCCCATGGAAAAACCTACAAAAACAGTTTTGTGACCTATGAGAACTTCTACCAAAACCATGAAGATGCTGAAGTCCGTGAGAAATCCTTCCGTTCCTTCTCAGAAGGACTACGTAAGCACCAAAATACAGCTGCGGCAGCCTATCTTGCTCAGGTCAAGTCTGAGAAATTGTTGGCAGATATGAAGGGATATGACTCAGTCTTTGACTATCTTTTGGCTGAACAAGAAGTAGACCGTGCTATGTTTGATCGCCAGATTGACCTTATCATGAAGGACTTTGCGCCAGTCGCTCAGCGATATCTCAAGCATGTGGCTAAGGTCAATGGTCTTGAAAAGATGACCTTTGCGGACTGGAAATTGGACTTGGACAGTGCTCTGAATCCTGAGGTGACTATTGATGATGCCTATGATTTGGTCATGAAGTCGGTAGAACCTTTGGGGCAGGAATATTGTCAGGAAGTTGCTCGTTACCAAGAAGAGCGCTGGGTGGACTTCGCTGCCAATAGTGGCAAGGATTCTGGTGGGTATGCAGCTGATCCCTACCGTGTGCATCCATATGTTCTCATGAGTTGGACAGGCCGTTTGAGCGATGTTTATACCTTGATTCATGAAATTGGGCATTCCGGTCAATTTATCTTTTCAGACAATCACCAAAGTTACTTCAATGCCCACATGTCGACCTACTATGTCGAAGCGCCATCAACATTCAATGAATTGCTTTTAAGTGATTACTTAGAAAACCAGTCTGATGATCCACGTCAGAAACGCTTTGCCCTTGCTCATCGTTTGACAGATACCTACTTCCATAACTTTATCACCCACCTCTTGGAAGCAGCCTTCCAACGTAAGGTGTATACACTGATTGAAGAAGGGGAAACCTTTGGGGCAAGCAAACTCAACAGCATTATGAAGGAAGTCTTGACTGACTTCTGGGGAGATGCTATTGAAATCGATGATGATGCGGCCTTGACTTGGATGCGTCAAGCTCACTACTACATGGGCTTGTATAGTTATACTTATTCAGCAGGTTTGGTTATCTCAACAGCGGGTTACTTGCATCTGAAAAATTCTGAAACTGGAGCTGAAGACTGGCTCAATCTCCTCAAATCAGGTGGTAGCAAGACACCACTTGAGTCAGCCATGATTATCGGTGCTGATATTTCAACAGACAAACCACTCCGTGATACCATTCAGTTCTTATCAGACACAGTTGACCAGATTATTGCCTACAGCGCCCAGTTGGGAGAGTAGGGGACTAGATAGGTTGTTCTAGAATGATGTTTATGAGTTTGTTAAGCGTCATTCTATTTGTTTTAGCTGTAGCTATTTTCAAAAATGTCGTTGAGGGTTGTGATGTTACATTTTAACTTGCTCTAGAGTTGATATTGATAGTTATTTACTTTATTTTATATCAGATTGTATTTGATTGAGAATTCAATATTGAGTTGTTTAAGGATGACTTTTTGATAAGTTGCTAGAAATGTAGAGGTATTGCCCATGTATCAAGAGTTACTTAGAAAAATAGCAGAAGAAAAACCAAGTTATCATGATGAAGAAATCCAGTGGTTGCTTGACCATTTGGGAGATCCTTCTCCAGAAATTCGCGATGGCCTTGTTTTTACAAGCTTTGCTAGAGGGATTCAGGAAGAGCTATTTACACAGGAACAATTTCATTTCATTGCTGAGAAAATTTTATCTGATGGAGGGTTAGATAAAGAGATTGATAAGGTAGGCCTGTCAACCCTTGAACGTTCTTTTAGGGCGCTTATTTATGCAAATCTCTTGTCTGCGGATGCCAACCAGCAATCGGTTTTTTATCAGGGATTAAAAGGAGAAATTCGCAATGTCCTTTTACATCAAGGTTTGAACTATCTTTCAAAAGAAAAGGAAACAACAGGTTTTTCAAGTCAGTATGGTTGGGTTCACGCTTTTGCGCATGGCGCTGATTTACTGACAGAGGTGGTTTGTCATCCAGACTTTCCTATAAACAAAATTCATGAAGTCTTTGACATACTTGGCCAACTGTTTAAAAGAATTGCGATTCGTTTTACAGATGATGAAGATTGGCGTTTAGCGAGAGTGATCTATGAACCGATTTTACAAGGAAAGTTGGAGCAAGAGCAAGTAGCTTCTTGGATAAAAACTGTTGATTTTCCGATAGAAGAAAAGGAAGATTTTTACAAATTTTCCAACTTCAGATCCTGCTTGTTGGAAGTCTATGTCCAACTTGACCAGAGAAATAGTTTACAAGATGACTTAAAAGAAGCTATCCAGTCTTTTCAATACTAGGGATAAGTTAATATTACTTATTGAAAGAGTTTCTATTGTATCCTCCTAACTAATAATGAAAACTAATAAAAGAGGTTGAATCATTTTTCAACCTCTTTTTGTGTATCTTAATGGAATTGCATACCACCATCAACGATAATGGTTTGTCCTGTAATGTAGTTTGAATCTGGTCCTGCAAGGAAGCTGACGGCTGCAGCCACATCTTCTGGTTCAGATAGACGTTTTAGAGTAATATCTTTTGCAAATGTCTGCATACCCCACTCGTCATTTTTTCCTGCATTTTTACCAACTTCATGAGCGATGTCGTACATCATTGGTGTTTTCACAATACCTGGTGCGTAGGCGTTAACAGTGATTCCTGAGTCTGCTAAATCACGTGCTAATGTTTGCGTAATTCCACGAACAGCAAATTTGGTTCCACCATAAACAGTTAGATTTGGGTTACCGACTACACCGGCTTGAGAGGTTGCGTTGATAATTTTACCTCCGTGGCCAAGTGCTTTAAATTGCGCTTGTGCAGCTTGTGAACCCCAAATGACACCACCAACGTTGATACCGAAAGTGCGTGTAAATTGTTCCTCAGTAATTGTATCGAGAGGAGTAGTTGGAGCAACACCAGCGTTATTTACGACAACATTCAAATCACCAAAATGGTCAACAACTTTTTGAAATGCTTGTGCAACTTCGGCCTGTTTCGAAACATCGGCCACGACAGCAAAGGCATTTTCAGCTGATAATTCGGTAACAGCTTTTTCAGCTGTTTCGGGATTGTAGTCTAAGACTCCTACCTTAAAGCCATCTTGAACCAATCGTTTTGCGATTGCAAAACCGATTCCTTGACCTGCACCTGTGACAATAGCAACTTTAGACATATGATTCCTCCTTGGTATCCACGATACCATTCAAACGTTCATAAAAGAACAGCAAAGTTGTAAAAATTAGTTCAAATTAGGGAATAAATAATTTATTAGAACTATATTAATATTATATATCTTTAGAAAAAATGTTTCAAATAAACACTACCGTTTTTATAGAATTTTATCCTGAAAATTTCCAATCAATTTTCTTGGAACCCTTTCCCTTTTTTGATAGACTAGTATCTAGTTTTTGAAAAAAATGAAAAAATTTGTTGCTGAGTTAATCGGTACGTTTATACTTGTATTCATCGGGACAGGAGCTGTTGTTTTTGGAAATGGTCTTGATGGCCTTGGTCACCTTGGAATCGTCTTTGCCTTTGGTTTGGTAATCGTAGTCGCAGCCTACTCAATCGTAACTGTTTCAGGTGCTCACTTGAATCTAGCTGTTTCGATTGCTATGTTTGTTAACAAACGTTTGTCATCTTCAGAGCTTGTAAACTACATCCTCGGACAAGTAGTTGGAGCTTTCTTAGCATCTGCTTCTGTATTCTTCCTCTTCGCTAATTCAGGTATGTCAACTGCTAGTCTTGGTGAAAATGCTTTGGCAAGCGGCGTTACTGTATTCGGTGGTTTCTTGTTTGAAGTCATCGCAACCTTCTTGTTTGTCTTGGTTATCATGACTGTAACATCAGCAAGCAAGGGTAATGGTGCAATCGCAGGTTTGGTAATCGGTTTGTCATTGATGGCAATGATCCTTGTGGGATTGAACATCATTGGACTTTCAGTTAACCCAGCACGTAGCTTGGCACCAGCTGTTTTGGTAGGTGGTGCAGCCCTTCAACAAGTTTGGATTTTTATCTTTGCCCCAACCCTTGGTGGGGTTCTTGCAGCCCTCGTTGCAAAAAACTTCCTTGGAACAGAAGAATAATTGAAACTCAAAAAGCCTTGCTCCTCATCTTGAGGAACAGGGCTTTTTCGTATGATACTCTTCGAAAATCTCTTCAAACCATGTCAGCTTCCATCTGCAACCTCAAAGCAGTGCTTTGAGCAGCCTGCGGCTAGCTTCCTAGTTTGTTCTTTGATTTTCATTGAGTATGAGTTTAACGGTTGTCAATTTTCTCTGGATAGAGGTCATGTTGGAAGAGGCGTTGTTCTGCCAAGCCTTCATACTTAGTTCCTGGCCTACCGTAGTTGTAGTAAGGGTCGATTGAAATGCCACCGCGAGGTGTAAATTTTCCCCAGACTTCTAAATAGC
>ERZ772972.1025-NODE-1025-length-10228-cov-8.082178_pt1 | contig 10228 bp, 9 predicted proteins | sample MGYA00580673_ERZ772972 | MGnify/ENA primary metagenome ERZ772972 (study PRJEB29015, sample SAMEA2738051) | human oral metagenome | biome: human oral; feature: human-associated habitat; material: saliva | place: China | collected 2229 ... | reverse complement strand
TTACTGCCTTTATCTTCTGGTTGCTTGGTAAGAAAGGTATGAACTCTACTAAAGCAATTGGTATTATCATTGCTCTTGCAGTAGGTCTTTCATTCATCGGTAAATTCTTACTTGGAATGGGCGTATAATTTATGACGAAATCATTAATTTTGGTGAGTCATGGTCGCTTCTGTGAAGAACTTAAAGGTAGCACAGAAATGATTATGGGTCCACAAGACAATATTCATGCAGTGGCTCTTCTTCCAGAAGATGGACCAGAAGATTTTACTGCAAAATTTGAAGCTGCAATTGAAGGTTTGGATGATTTCCTAGTCTTTGCGGATCTTCTAGGTGGAACACCATGTAATGTGGTAAGCCGTTTGATTATGGAAGGTCGTGATATTGACCTTTACGCAGGAATGAATCTCCCAATGGTGATTGAATTTATCAATGCGAGCCTTACAGGCGCAGATGCGGACTACAAGAGCCGTGCTGCAGAAAGCATTGTGAAAGTTAATGACCTGTTAGCAGGCTTCGATGATGACGAAGATGAATAAGATGTGACAACGTGAAAATCACAGGGAAAATAGGCGATAGGAGGATGGAGCGATGCTCCGACGATAATCGGTCTTTTTCCCAAAGATTTTAGTTGGAACTCGATTCAATTCATGTGACAACGTGAAAATCGTTAGAGCATTTTATATAGAATATACATGGGAATGGGGCTTACTCCCGTTCCCATATTTAATAGAAAAAGAGGAACTCAATGCTAAATTATACAAAAGAAGACTTACTTAAATTAGGTGCTGAAATTACAACACGTGAAATCTACCAACAACCTGATGTATGGAAAGAAGCTTTTGAATCTTATCAAGAACAACGTGAAGAAATTGCGGCCTTCCTACAAGGGATTGCTGCTAAACATGACTATATCAAGGTCATCTTGACAGGTGCTGGGACGTCTGCTTATGTAGGAGATACCTTGGTACCATACTTTAAGGAAGTTTATGACGAACGCAAGTGGAATTTCAATGCCATTGCGACAACCGATATCGTTGCCAATCCAGAAACTTATCTTAAAAAGGATGTAGCGACGGTTCTTGTATCTTTTGCCCGTAGTGGTAACTCGCCTGAGAGTGTGGCAACTGTTGACTTGGCTAAAGCCTTGGTTGATGAGCTATACCAAGTGACCATTACTTGTGCTGCAGAAGGGAAGTTGGCTCTTCAGGCACACGGGGATGAACGTAACCTCTTGCTTTTGCAACCTGCTGCTTCAAATGATGCTGGCTTTGCCATGACATCAAGCTTTACGTCTATGATGTTAACAGCTCTCTTGGTCTTTGATCCTACAGAATTTGCTGTGAAAGCTGAACGTTTTGAAGTTGTATCTAGTCTTGCCCGTAAAGTTTTAGACAATGCAGAAGATGTCAAAGAGCTTGTTGATTTAGACTTTAACCGTGTCATCTACCTTGGTGCGGGTCCTTTCTTTGGACTTGCTCATGAAGCTCAGCTCAAGATTTTGGAATTGACAGCTGGTCAAGTTGTAACTATGTATGAAAGCCCTGTTGGTTTCCGTCACGGTCCAAAATCATTGATCAACGAAGATACAGTCGTTTTAGTTTTTGGGACAACGACAGATTATACTCGTAAGTATGATTTGGATTTGGTTCGTGAAGTTGCAGGTGATCAGATTGCTCGTCGTGTTGTACTTTTGAGTGACCAAGCCTTTGGTCTTGAAAATGTAAAAGAAGTAGCGCTTGGATGTGGCGGTGTCTTGAACGATATTTACCGTGTCTTCCCATACATCGTTTACGCTCAACTCTTTGCCCTATTGACTTCACTCAAAGTTGAAAATAAACCAGATACACCATCACCAACAGGTACAGTAAACCGAGTGGTACAAGGTGTAATCATTCATGAGTACCAAAAATAAGGGAGTGTTTATAAATTCTTGACAAAGGATTTTGTAAATCATACAAGTAAACCATAGATTGTAAATAGCCTTTCTATGGTTTGTTTGCTTAATAGAATTAGAAAGAAGGAGAAACGAATGAAAGCATATACAGAGCGTGTATTTGGAAGAGTTGATGAACAAGATGTCCTAGCTTATCGCTTTGAGACTGATGCAGGCTATCAGTTAGAGGTTATGACTTATGGTGCGACTATCTTGCGTTATGTCACACCTGACAAGGCTGGAAACTTTGCCAATGTTATCTTGGGATTTGATGATTTTAAAAGCTATGTGGGAAATAGTCCCAAGCATGGAGCTAGTGTGGGTCCCGTAGCAGGTCGTATTGCTGGTGCGACTTTTGAACTAGATGGTCAAACATATCATCTGGAAGTCAACAATGCAAGCAACTGTAACCACAGTGGTTCAACTGGATGGGATTCTAGCTTGTTTGAAGTTGTAGAAGTAAGTGATCATGGTTTGACTCTTTATACAGAACGAGTGGATGGGACAGGTGGATTTCCAGGAGACCTCAAAATCTGGATTAGTTATCGCTTAGAAGAAAATGGAGCTTACGAGGTAAGCTATAAAATAACAACAGATCAAGATACCTTGGTTAATCCAACCAACCACAGCTATTTTAATTTGTCTGGTGATTTCACGCAGACGGTTGATCGCCATGTATTCCAATTAAATACGAAAGGCATTTACCCAATTGCACCCGATGGTGTTCCAGCTAAAACTCCGGATGCTGATCGTGATGTGGTTAAACACATCTATAATGGTGCCTTGTTGAAGGATATATTTGAAGAGGATGATGAGCAAATCCAGCTAGTTTCTGGTTTAGACCATCCATTTGCGCTTTCTGAAGGTCATGACAATGCTGGATTCCTTTATGATCAGCACTCAGGACGCTTCTTACTTTTCAAGACGGAGGCTCCATGTTTTGTAGTTTATACAGCAAACTTTGTAGATGAGAGTGTCCTTGTGGCTGGGAAACCAATGATTCAGCACAATGGGATTGCTCTTGAAGCGCAAGCTTTGCCAGATGCCATTCACAGTGACCTCAAAGACCAAGTCATTCTTAAAGCTGGTCAAACCTTCACAAGTAAGACACGTTATGAGCTTGTTGTTAAGTAAAAACAGCTGGTCAAAAAGTCTTTAAAATTAAAATAACGCATATTGTCAGGTGCTGAAAAGTTTGATAATATGCGTTTTATTATGGAAAGATTTACTTTATCTTATCCTGAAATGGCCTTATTTTTGAGTTGTCTGACTTGACTTTCTTGATGGAAATTATATAATGGATGTAATAAAAAGAATTACAACTAGAAAAGATGACTATTTATGACCTATGAATACAAGAGCCACATTTATTTAGCAGAGGCAGTTTTAAATGTAAAGGATTTGGCAAGTCAAACAGCCTTTTATCATCAAATTATTGGTTTAGAAATCTTATCTCAAACTGAGACAGAGGCCATTCTAGGCCTTGGTGGAAAAGCCTTGGTACACTTGATTCAAGCACAAGAGAGCGGTGAAGTAAGGGAACATTATGGCCTTTACCATCTGGCTATTCTCTTGCCGACACGAAAGGATTTGGCTGATGTCTTGAAACACCTGACAGATTTACAGCTTCCTCTTGTCGGCGGTGCAGACCATGGTTACAGTGAGGCTCTTTACTTGGAAGATTTGGAGGGAAATGGCATCGAACTCTATCGAGATAAGCCGGTTTCCACATGGGATATTCGAGAAGATGGACGCATTATCGGAGTGACGGAGGCTCTTGCGGCGCAGGACATTTATGAACTGGGGGAAAGAGTAGAACCCTTTATCCTGGCAGAAGGGACAAGAATGGGGCATATCCATTTGTCCGTCAAGGATAGTCGAAAGTCCAGCCAGTTTTATCAAAAGGTGTTAGGACTAGAGGATAAATTCAGTGTGCCTAGCGCTAGTTGGATTGCGGCTGGGGACTATCATCATCATTTGGCAGTCAACGAATGGGGAGGAGAAGATCTGGCTTCGCGTAAGCAAGGCTTGCCAGGCTTAGCCTATTATGTCATTGAGGTTGCGAGTAAGGAAGAACTGCTAACGATTGCGCAACGAGCACAAGAAGTTGATGCACCAATCAAGTGGCTGACATCGAACCAGTTGGAAATCACAGACCCAGACGGAATTGTGACCCGTATTCGTTTAGCAAGATAGACAGCCTGTAATCACTAAGTCCTTCGGCGACAATGTTGTCCTAGCTGGTAATCCTGCGCGTGTGATTAAGGAGATACCTGTGAAATAGAAGTAAAAAGGAACAGCGGGGGTTGTTTCTTTTTTGTAGGTTTCATCATCTTTTACCCAGCCCATATTTACCTACTTTATATCCTAGTAAGTCTGCTTCATTAATCAAGTTCAAAGCATCTCGTAGCTGGGATGCTTTTTTCTCCTCAGTTCCCCAGCCCCCTCCTTGACACTTTGTCAGCTTTTGATACAATAGTACAAAATTAGAGGAGGTGGGCTATGATTCAGAAACATGCGATTCCTATTTTAGAGTTTGATGACAATCCTCAGGCGGTCATCATGCCCAATCACGAGGGGATGGATTTGCACTTGCCAAAGAAGTGTGTCTATGCTTTTTTAGGTGAGGAGATTGACCGCTATGCGAGGGAAGTAGGGGCAGAATGTGTCGGCGAGTTCGTGTCTGCCACCAAGACCTATCCAGTCTACGTCATCAACTACAAGGGTGAGAAGATTTGTCTGGCTCAAGCGCCTGTTGGTTCTGCTCCAGCGGCTCAGTTTATGGATTGGTTGATTGGCTATGGTGTGGAGCAGATTATCTCTACAGGTACCTGTGGAGTCTTAGCTGATATAGAGGAAAATGCCTTTCTAGTCCCTGTTCGGGCTCTACGAGACGAAGGAGCTAGTTACCACTATGTAGCACCTTCTCGTTATATGGAAATGCAGCCAGAGGCTATTACTGCTATTGAGCAAGTTTTGGAAGACAGAGGGATTCCTTATGAAGAAGTCATGACCTGGACGACAGACGGTTTTTACCGAGAAACGGCTGAAAAGGTGGTTTATCGTAAGGAAGAAGGCTGTGCTGTTGTAGAGATGGAGTGTTCTGCGCTTGCGGCAGTAGCCCAACTGCGTGGGGTTGTCTGGGGAGAGTTGTTGTTTACAGCTGATTCCTTAGCAGACTTGGACCAGTACGATAGTCGTGAATGGGGTTCAGAAGCTTTCGAGAAGGCCTTGGAACTCTGCCTTGAGATTGCCTTTCAGATCTAGCTACTCTTCTTCTTTTTATGGTACAATGGATGTATGTTATTTAAATTATTTGTGAAAAAAATTGAAAGGGTCTTGGGTGGACTTTCACCAGCTCGTCGCATCTTTTTAAGTTTCGCTGGAGTTATTTTTATAGGTTCTCTCCTTTTGAGTTTGCCTTTTGTTCAGGCGAGTGGTTCGCAGGCTACTTATTTTGACCATCTTTTTACGACGGTGTCCATGGTTTGTGTGACTGGCCTCTTTACGCAACCGGTAGCCACTACCTATAATGTCTGGGGGCAGTTGATTTGTATGCTCTTGATACAGATTGGTGGTCTGGGGCTCATGACTTTTATCGGGGTCTTTTATATTCAGGGGAAGCAAAAGCTCAGTCTTCGCAGTCGTGAAACTATTCAGGAAAGCTTTAGTTACGGGGAGACTCGATCGCTGAAGGCCTTTATGCGGTCTATCTTTTTGACGACTTTTCTGGTGGAGGGCTTGGGTGCTTTTCTACTAAGTTTCCGTTTTGTTCCTGAGTTCGGCTGGGGACGAGGCATTTTCACCTCGATCTTTTTAGCCATTTCAGCCTTTTGTAATGCTGGTTTTGATAATTTCGGCAGTAGCAGTTTAGTGGCTTTTCAGACGGATCCCTTGATCAATCTGGTCATTGCTGGCTTGATTATCACAGGTGGTCTTGGCTTTATGGTCTGGTTTGACTTGGCAACCCAGTTTGACAAGAAGAAAAAACGCCGTCTGCGTTTCCACACCAAACTAGTCCTCTTCTTGACTGCAGGGATTTTGCTGTTTGGGACAGTATCCACACTCTTTACGGAGTGGTACAATCCAGGAACCATTGGCAATCTCAGCGTTCCAGAGAAAGTGCTGGTTAGCTTTTTCCAAACCGTCAGCATGAGAACGGCTGGCTTTGCTTCTATTGACTACACCCAAGCTCGGCCTGTGACCTTGTTTATCTATATCCTACAGATGTTTCTGGGTGGGGCACCTGGAGGGACAGCTGGGGGGCTCAAGATTACGACTTTCTTTGTTTTGTTGGTCTTTGCGCGTAGTGAATTGCTGGGCTTACCTCATGCCAATGTTGCGCAGAGAACCATTGAGGCTCGAACAGTCCAAAAATCCTTTAGTGTCTTTATTATCTTTTTGATGACCTTCTTGTTGGGCTTGATATTGTTGGGAATTACAGCTCAAGGAACACCGCGATTTATCTATCTCATGTTTGAGACCATTTCAGCTCTTGCGACAGTTGGGGTAACGGCCAATCTCACGCCAGAATTGGGCAAACTAGCTCTCAGCATTGTCATGGTGCTCATGTTTATCGGCCGTATTGGTCCCTTGACCTTGCTGGTTAGTCTAGCGGACTACCAGCCTGATAAGAAAGATTTGATTCACTATATGAAAGCAGATATTAGTATTGGATAAGAAAGGAAGAATGATGTCAGATCGTACGATTGGAATTTTAGGTTTGGGAATTTTTGGGACCAGTGTCCTGACGGCCCTAGCCAAGCAAGATATGAATATTATTGCCATTGATGACCATGCCGAGCACATCAATCAATTTGAGCCAGTTTTGGCGCGTGGAGTTGTGGGCGATATTACAGATGAGGAACTCCTCAGAACTGCAGGAATTGATACCTGTGATACGGTTGTGGTGGCAACAGGGGAAAATCTGGAGTCTAGTGTGCTTGCAGTCATGCATTGTAAGAGTCTAGGGGTACCACGGGTTATTGCCAAGGTCAAAAGCCAGACAGCCAAGAAGGTACTGGAAAAAATCGGTGCTGACTCGGTGATTTCACCTGAGTATGAAATGGGGCAGTCCCTAGCGCAGACCATTCTCTTTCATAACAATGTTGATGTCTTTCAGCTGGATAAAAATGTGTCTATCGTAGAGATGAGAATTCCTAGTGTCTGGGCTGGTCAAAGCCTGAGCCAGCTGGATCTACGTGGTAAATACAATCTCAATGTCCTAGGATTTCGTGAACAAGAAAATTCACCACTGGATGTCCAGTTTGGACCTAATGACCTCTTGAAGGCAGATGCCTATATTTTAGCTGTTATCAATAATCAGTATTTGGATGCTTTGGCGGAAATCAATTCGTAAAAATTAATATAAGTATTTTATAAGAGGGATTTAAGAAAAATTTTAACTTTTTCTTAATCCTTTTTAATTTTAGGAGATTATACTAGAGTCATCAAATAAAGAAAAACTCTAAGGAGAATCCTATGAAATTCAATCCAAATCAAAGATATACTCGCTGGTCTATTCGCCGTCTTAGTGTCGGTGTTGCCTCAGTTGTTGTGGCTAGTGGCTTCTTTGTCCTAGTTGGCCAACCAAGTTCAGTACGTGCTGATGTAGTCAATCCAACCCCTGCTCAAGTCGTACCAGACGCTGCTTCAGTGAGTGAAAAGAGCGACTTGCCAGCAGAGGTTCTCAAGAAAGCAGTCGATACAGCTCTTTCTTCAGAACAGGTAGACTCAACACCTAAAGCAAGTTTGGATGCTACAAGCTCTCCAGAAAAAGTGAATGTAGCTGATAAAGACCAAGTGGTAGCGCCAAAAGAAGAAGGGCAAGCAAAACTAGAATCTAAGAAACAAACAGAAGATGTGCTTAAACCTGCGACAAATCCTGCGCCTACAGTTTCTGGACAAGACCGTGAAGCAAATGAAGCGCAACCAGCAACCACTCCAGCTGAAGTTCAAAAAGGTGTGGTTGACAATACTAAAGATACAGTGGATGTTCCAGCTACTTACTTGGACAGGGCCAACTTCCCTGGCCCATTCACAGCAGGTGTCAACCAAGTTATTCCATACGAATTCTTCGCTGGAGACGGTATGTTAACTCGTCTTATCTTGAAGGCCTCAGACAAGGCTCCATGGTCAGATAACGGCTCAGCTAAAAATCCAGCCCTTCCACCAGTAGAGAAATTGGGCAAAGGCCTTTACTTCTATGAAGTAGACTTGGCTGGCACTCAAGGAAAATCTGATAAAGACCTTCTTGACTTGTTGAAACAAAACGGCACTCAAAGCTATAAAGCTACTATCAAAGTCTACGGTGCAAAAGACGGCAAGGCAGACTTGAGCAATCTCGTAGCCACTAAAGATTTGGATGTCAACTTGAATGGTTTGACTACTCCAGCTGAAGTACAAAAAGGCGTGGCTGACAACACTAAAGATACAGTGGATGTTCCGGCTGCATATTTGGACAAAGCCAACTTCCCAGGCCCATTCACAGCCGGTGTCAACCAAGTCATTCCATACGAATTCTTCGCTGGAGACGGTATGTTAACACGTTTGATTTTGAAAGCCTCAGATAAGGTCCCATGGTCAGATAATGGTTCAGCTAAAAATCCAGCTCTTCCACCAGTAGAGAAATTGGGCAAAGGCCTCTACTTCTATGAAGTAGATTTGGCAGGTACCCAAGGAAAATCTGACAAAGAGCTACTTGATTTGTTGAAACAAAACGGCACTCAAAGCTATAAAGCAACTATCAAAGTGTACGGCGCTAAAGATGGCAAGGCCGATTTGAACAATCTCGTAGCGACTAAAAATTTGGATGTCAATTTGAATGGCTTGACTACCCCAGCTGAAGTGCAAAAAGGTGTGGCTGACAATACCAAAGATACAGTAGATGTCCCAGCTACTTACTTGGATAAGGCCAACTTCCCAGGCCCATTCACAGCTGGCGTCAACCAAGTCATTCCATACGAGTTCTTCGCTGGTGACGGTATGTTAACTCGCCTTATCTTGAAAGCATCCGACAAGGCTCCATGGTCAGACAACGGTTCAGCTAAAAATCCAGCTCTTCCACAAGTAGAAAAATTAGGTAAAGGCCTTTACTTCTATGAAGTGGACTTGGCAGGTACCCAAGGTAAATCTGATAAAGAGCTTCTAGACCTCTTGAAACAAAACGGCACTCAAAGCTATAAAGCTACTATTAAAGTGTACGGTGCTAAAGATGGTAAGGCCGATTTAAGCAACCTCGTAGCGACTAAGGATTTGGATGTCAATTTGAATGGCTTAACTACTCCAGCTGAAGTCCAAAAAGGCGTGGCCGACAACACCAAAGACACAGTAGACGTTCCAGCTACTTACTTGGACAAAGCCAACTTCCCAGGCCCATTCACAGCCGGCGTCAACCAAGTCATTCCATATGAATTCTTCGCCGGAGACGGTATGTTGACTCGGATCATTTTGAAAGCCTCAGACAAGGCTCCATGGTCAGACAACGGTTCAGCTAAAAACCCCGCCCTTCCACCAGTAGAAAAATTGGGCAAAGGTCTCTACTTCTACGAAGTAGACTTGGCAGGTACTCAGGGTAAATCAGATAAAGAGTTGCTTGACCTCTTGAAACAAAACGGCACTCAAAGCTATAAAGCTACTATCAAGGTTTATGGTGCGAAGGACGGCAAGGCTGATTTGAGCAATCTCGTAGCGACAAAAGATTTGACAGTGAACTTGCATGGACATCAGTCTCTGATTCCGATGCAGTCAGGTTTCGTCCCATCTTCTAATGGTTCAGCTATGCCGGCTCCAATGATGAATAGTCATCAAGATGCATCTAATATGAAAGCTCAAATGCCTAGTGCCAATCAAGATGAGATGAAATCTAAAATGCCAGCTGCTAGTCAGGATAGGATGATGCCTAATAAAGAGCAGGACAAAACCATGAATGCTAGCCAGCCAATGGCAACACCAAGCATGAAACAAGATCAAGCTCCAGCAGCCTCAAGCCAAATGTCTGATGAAGGCAAGATGGCATCTACTAACAAGGTATCAAGTCCGATGATGGCTGCTCAAATGAAAGACCAAAAAGACATGCTTCCATATACTGGTGAAGCTCAAACATCAATGGCTACTATTGGATTCTTTGGATTATCCTTGACCGGCCTGCTAGGTGGACTCGGTTTGAAAGCTAAAAAAGAGGAAAATGACTAGTCTAGCTACAGACTTTCTATCTAGGATATGAAAAATCCAGATATCGATTAGAATGTTCGTAAAGAGATTAAAATAGTGTTATACTATTGTGGTATAGCACTG
>ERZ772972.1022-NODE-1022-length-10231-cov-7.912048_pt1 | contig 10231 bp, 13 predicted proteins | sample MGYA00580673_ERZ772972 | MGnify/ENA primary metagenome ERZ772972 (study PRJEB29015, sample SAMEA2738051) | human oral metagenome | biome: human oral; feature: human-associated habitat; material: saliva | place: China | collected 2229 ... | reverse complement strand
TAGTGCCGCCTTAGTCGCTGCTGTTGCCGAACTTCCTGTGGTATAGCCATATCGCAGTTTTCTACCGTTAAAATATACATAATTTTCCATTTTTATTTCTCCAGCATTTTATCTACTAAATAACCTAGCTCATTTAAGGCTTTACTGTTTTTGCATTGCATAAATGGCTTATCATAATCAATCACAAAGGCTTTGCGTTGTCCTAGTTCGGTTAATGTAGTTAAACCAACATTATTTAACACGGCTTTCACGTCTTGCACGTCTTTAATGTTGTGTTGGGTTCGTCCGTTAATCACTGCATTGATTTTAATACTTGATTTTTGTTTCTCTACGTCGGCAAGCATAGATAAATGGTTATCTTGTAAGAGGCTTGCAACGGCTATTTGTGTTGGCTGTACAGGGATTAGCACATAATCCGATAGCAATAAAATATTTTTTATATAATGGTTTGTGCGGGGCGAACCGTCAATAATTACATAGTCGCTATTTAGTCCGTTTAAATCGCTTTGTGTAAGTTCATTTTCGATTAAATAGCACGGGGTTTTAATTGGGTTATTGGTTGCCCAGTCGATCATTGATTTCTGGTTCGTGTCGCTATCAAGTAGCGTAACGCTATGCCCTTTAGCCAAAAGGTATTGAGCAATTAACAAAGATAGAGTAGTCTTACCACTTCCCCCTTTTAAGCTATATACAGTAATCACTTTCATTTTCTTACTCCTAGTCTATTTTTTCAATGATCTTTCAATGCGTTCTTTTTCAAGTAGATAAAATCTAAATTCACGTACTTTCATTGCGTGGATCGTGATTGGTCGCCCTAAACTTTGGCAAAGGGCGTGAAATTCTGCTAAAAGTGTGATATATTGAGCAGGCATTGTAATTCTCCTTGTGTTAGTAAGGTTGTGGGTTACGGTGTAGCCCTTTCTCTGTTTGCAAGCGTGGAAAGGGTTTTTTTATAACAATTTATTAAAATAATAAATTGTTAAGCTATGAATTTAATGTTATCACAAAAAAAAAGTTAAGCAAGCGTTTTGTTATATTATTTTTTTAATAATTTAATAGATTATTATTTTATTGTGTGATATATTTTCCTTGTTTTGTACATTATAGAAAAAGGATAACATTATGGCAATTAAACCTATTACCCCTATGAACACATTAGCAGAACAACCAACCGCTAAATCGAAAACTAAAAAGGATACGTCTATAAAGGCAATGAGCATATCACTACCTTTAGATTTGATTGAGCGTGTAAAAAAATATCGTTTTGAGAATGAAAAAAGAACGGTGAGCATTGTTATTCAAGAAGCCTTAGAAGCCTACTTACCGAAAGAATAATAAAAAATCCCACGCCAAGTGGGATTTTTTTTATAAAGTGTATTTGTTAAAAAGGAATGTTTGGGTCGTCGTATTCGTACCCGTCTTGAGGGGCTTCTGATGATTGAGGTAGTTTTTCATCATCTTGCTCTTGCGTTGAGCGATTAAGTTTTTTAATTTCATCACAAATAATTTGCGTGAAATAACGTTTTACTCCGTTTTGCTCATCTTGGGTATAGTGTAAATGCCCTTGTACATAAACTAAATCGCCTTTGTGTAAATACGGCATAAAATTAGTTTGATGAAATACTGTAATTCTATGCCATTCGGTAAATTCTTTATAGCTCCCGTCTTGCTGTTTACGGCTAAAACTGGTTGCTATGCTTAATGTATAAACGTCTTTACCGTCTTTGGTTACACGTCGTTCAGGCTCTTGCCCTAAATAACCGATCAATTCAACTTTGTTTAACATTGTTGTTCTCCTTGTTTTGTTACTTAAATTTCAAATCTTCACGTTTTACTTTGGTTACTTTCATTTCTTTAACGGGAAATTCCAACACAACTTTTTTCTCTGTTTTGTCTAATTTTCCGTAGGCTTCAAATTCCTTACCGCTTTTACTGATTAGCCCTTTGATTAAAGGGGTTTTCCCTTTTGTGATTAACGCTAATAATTGGCTATCTGTGAGCGTTTTATTCATTAGTTTACGCCATATTTTTAAACCGCACTTTTCGCACTCGATTACGGCACTATTGCCTTTTAAATTGCCATTACAACACGGGCAATTTGGCATAGGGTCGTTATTTAATGCAGGCTTCGTGATTTTACATTCAGGGTAGTTAGAACACGCAAAAAATGCTCCTTTATCCGTTTTCCGCAGAACTAACACGCCTTTACCGCACTCGCACGGATCGCCTTTTAGTTCTACCTTGACATTTTCCGCTTGCTTAATCTGTTCGGCTACAAATTTTTCGATATTATCTAAAAATTTATTAACGCTTAAATTACCTTGTTCGATTTCTCGTTGTTGCTCGAACCATAAAGCGGTCATATCAGGGTAAGTGATAATATCAGGTAAACTTCCGATAAAATCAATCGCTAAATCAGTTGGTAAAATCTTTTTCCCTTGATACTCAATGTAACCTGTATCAACTAATTTCTTAATAATAGCTGAACGGGTCGCAGGCGTACCAATTCCCCCGTTTTCTCCGTCTTTCCCTTTGTCTTTATCGATTAAGAGTTTTTTAATATCAGGGTCTTTGACGTATTTACTAATATTTTGCAAGTCTTTTAATAAGGTTGCTTCGGTATAAATCGGCAAAGGTTTTGTTTTTTCTTTCTTAATTTCAATGCGGTTGCATTGTCCTTGTGCTTGCTCGGTTAGGCTTGCTAATCGCTCAAAATCACTCTGATTTTCTTCTTCCGCTTCGTCATCTGCAACTAATTTACTCCAACCGTGATTAAGTGTTTTGGTTGCGGTTGTTTTGAATTGATAACCGTTGCACGCCACGATAGCGGTAACTTGCTGATAGCTTTTTTCAGGTAAAAATTGAATAAAATACTGTGTTGCAATTTCAGTAAATACCTTTAATTCGTCTTGCGTAAAATCATTTAATTGGTACTTTCCTGTTACTGGAATAATTGCAGTGTGAGCTGTAACCTTGTTAGCGTTAAATGCTCGTCCTTTTTTGGTTTTATCTACTTGTTCTTTTGGCAATTCAGGGAATAGATCTGTTAGAAAATCTAAAGTCTGTGGGGCTTCGTTGAATTGGTCGTCGGTTAAGTATCGGCAATCAGAACGGTTATAAGTGATTGCCTTGTGTTTTTCTCGTAAATCTTGTGTGATTTTCAATACTTTATCAGAAGAAAAGCCGTATTTGTTATTTAATCGCACCTGTAAATCCAGTAGCGAAAACGGTAACGGGGCTGATGTGGTTTTATCTTCGATTGTAACAACTGAAAGCGTGCAAGATTGAGCTTCGCAAGCGGATTTAATCTCGTTGGCAACCGCTTCATCAATAATACGCTTTTCTTTCTCATTATTCGGATCGGTCGGGATATTTTCCGTTAAGACTAATTTTGCATTAAAAGCGGTTTGATTAAAAGTAAAATTACCGCCTACGTTGTAATAATAACTTTCCTTATGATCTCGATTTTGTAAAAAACGTCGTACCACTAAAGCAAGGGTTGGGGTTTGTACTCTTCCTACGGTTAATGCCCCTTTTACGCCTTTTTGACGGGCAAAAATAGTATAAGCACGGGTAAGATTTAAGCCTACAATATAATCCGCTTGAGAACGGGCTAATGCTTTGTTTTTCATTCCTTGATATTTGCTATTAGGCTCGATTTTTTCTAAGGCTTTTTTAGCACTTTCTACTTTTAAATCATTGACTAAAATACGTTGTTGCACGCCTTTAAATTGACAAAACTCAATGATTTCATCTACTAATAATTGTCCTTCGTCGTCGGGGTCGCCTGCGTTAATCACGGTGTCGGCTTGAGCTAACAAGCCTTGCACGACTTTAAATTGTTCTGCCGTCTGCGGTTTCACTTTTAAAGGAATTGGGCGTACTTGCAACGGCAAATCTTCTAAATGCCAATCTTTATAGCGTTCGTTAATTTCCTCTGGCATTTTTTGCATTAAAATGTGTCCGATTGCATTTGTTACAACGTAATTATTTTTACACTCAATATAGCCGTTTTTTCGGCTAATAATACCGATTGCTTCGGCAATCACTTGGGCTAATTGGGGTTTTTCGGCTATGATTAGTTTCATAATTTATCCTATAATTTCATTTTTATACTGTCATTCTTAACAGATAGATTTTTACACTTCTCGTCAAATTTTTGATTTACCATTTTATTTTTCTCAAGAAATAAATTTGACAAATTCTTTTTTCTATTTAAGCCATTAAGCTCATCATTGATAATCTGTACTATTTTATGTTGGTTATCTTTTTGAGAGTGAAATAATAGCTTATCTCTTGAATAAATAATTAGCTGATCTGTTTTCCCTGTTTCTAATACTGTTTTTACATTTTGTGCCAAATTTTCGGCAACTTCATCAAAAGATTTTTTATCAACTTTCCTTGCATAATGCCCTGCTTTTAGGTCTTTTTCATAGCGTTCAATGGTTGAATTCCAAGCGGTCTCTTTATCCGTAGTAATAATCATTGCTCTTGTTTCATATCCATTTTCTTTTAATTCGGATAAAGTTTTTATTGGTGTGCTCGCTCTTCTAAAAGTACCTTCAACAATAAGGTTAAATTTTTGTTTTTGAGCTTCTTGAATAACTTTTTCAACCATTTTATTTGAAAAATCAGATGTGTGTTGGGGAAAATCAGCTCCATACTTCTCAAAAATTTCTTTGAAATTAGGGTGATAAATTCTAAAATCATCTCCATTTATAGAAATAACGTTACCTTTCATTTCCCTTTCAATTTCAGCGATTAAAATAGATTTACCCGCTCCAGGTGTTCCACCTAATACAACTCCTAAAGGTTTATTTTGAGTAGTTAAATTTTTACCTCTTGTTAAATCTTCCCATACTTTTGGGAATTCATTTTCAACAGCATTATCCATAACCGCCCCTAAAATTTATATTTATTAAATTTTTCTCTAACTAATTTAGAAAGTTCTTCATAGTCGATTTCTTCTGGATTGAGTGAATATAATTTATTGCGTAACTCTGCCAATAAGTTGCTATCTTCGTTACGCTCTCCAGTTTGAATTACAATCAAGCCAAGAGTTTGAGAAATACCGTTAATTAAACTATCTTTCTCCATAAGTGTTGCCATAATTTACCGCCTTTTAATATCGAGGTTATCAATAAATTGATACTCGTAGGCTCATAAAAAAACTTTACAGTATCAACTAATTGATAGCCATAATATCAAGATAAATTAAAAAGTAAACACTAGACTATCAATTTATTGATATTGAGTATGCTCTATTCTGATAGCCTCGATGATCAATTCTGAAATCTCGATCTAGCATTTTCAATACTTAAACCTTGTTTTGCTTCTTAGATCTTATATATGCGTGCGTGCGTGTGCGTGTGTCGTGCGTTTTTTTACGCACATAGGGGGCATTCGTCTTGGTGAAAATGACGGGGTGGAGCGGTCAGCGGTCAAGGTTTGCCGTAGGCAACCCGTAGGGCTTGACCTTGACGGCTGAAAGAGCGTAATCCCCATAATGTCACCAAGATGAATACCCCCGAGAGTTTCGCATTACCTAATCAGCGTAATTTTAGTGGCTTTAGGGTTCAGCAGGGGGGAGTTGTAGCCGTCTGGCGAATAACCCACTGCACGCCCAACACGGTAGCCACTTCGTAGCAACATCGAGCAGGGTTATCGAGCAAGCAGAGCTTGCTCTACCGTCAGGGGAAATTACACGGTAATTCCCCCCGACACCCCCCGATCTTGACGTATTCAACGGATAGGGGGATACTACGCCCCGCAGGGCGAACGACCAATTTTTTTAAAATTGGTGTAGTGAGTACACCAAAGGAAAAATATAACAATGAAATATGCGATTTTGAGAACAAAAAAACTCAAGGAATGGGGCAATATCTGTGCGAGCTTGGAACATAATTTCCGGGAACGCCTGACCCCTAACGCTGATGAAAATCGGACGGGATTGAATATCCATATCGGGGGAAATTCAACCGCAGAAGTTCGGGCAAAAATTGAAAAGGGATTACCCGAAAAGTATCGGGCGGATTGTGTGAAGTGCGTTGAATATCTGATTACGGCTAGTCCTGAATGGTTTGAATTAGCAGATGAGCGAGAAATTAAACAGTATTTTGACAGCTCGATTGAGTGGCTTAAGGAGCGACACGGGGAAGATAATATCAAGTGCATTTCGATACACAATGACGAAAAAACACCGCACCTTGTGGCATACGTTGTTCCGCTTGATGAACGTGGAAAACTGAATTGTAAGAAGTTTTTAGGCGGTAAAAAATTGATGTCCGAGATGCAAGATGATTTTGCTCAAAGAGTGGGGCGGAATGTATTGTTACAGCGTGGCATTAAAGGCTCAAAGGCAAAACATCAAAGGGTTCAGAGGTTTTACGGAGAGCTGAAAAATAACGATACTCCGCAACTCACTTATGAGGATCTTAGACCGCAGTTACTCAAAAAGGGATTGTTTCAAGATACCTATGAAGATGACAGTGTTGTGATTGCACGAGTGAACAAAAGAGTTTCTGAAATCCTTGAACATAAACAAGCCCAAATTCACGTTATGAGCAAGGAAATTCAAGAGTTGAAAGAGGACGTATCTAAAGCGAAAAGAGATGGTAATTTAAAAAACTTCGATTTAGAGCGTCAAAATCAAGCGTTAAAGCGTGAATTAACAGAAACTCTAGACAACCATAGGCTAAATACTAAAGGGCTTTCTACGGCTCAATTAGACGCTTTAAAAGGGCAAATTGAGGAATACCGTGAGAAAAACGCCCTAGAATTGCGTAAAACGCAATCTAGGGGTTTTAAAATCAGCTAATTTCATCAACTAGATCAATTTGTTTTTCTGTCTGTTTTTGGCTATTTGTTGCTTTTTCAACTTCAAGAACAGTTGTGAAGGCTACTCTATCGCCATTAAAAACAAAATTCGGGTTAATAAAATAATCGCCTAGTCTTTCTGCTAAGGCTAGGATTTTGGCTTTTGTTAGCTCGCCTAATCCACGTCTAAAGGTGGCTATTGATATGGTTAATTCAGGGTTTTCCTTAGAAAAGTCTTTAAGGGTATATTGATCTAAAGTTACCCGATCTTTGTTAATCATAGTTTTGTCTTGCATAGCCCAAAACAATACGTAGAGAGCCTTTTGCCCAGCTTGAGTTAATTCAAATGCAAGTTTGATATTTTGGGTGAAAAGTTTAATAAATTGGGTGTTATCGACTTTTTTGTACGTAACAACCGATGTTCCGCCTAGAAACTCCCCTGTTTCTTGATTGATAACGATATTGTTATCTTCGCCTAATCTTGAAATTTGGACTTGTCTGTTTTTTAATGGGATTACTAAATCCTTTGTAAATGGGTTTCTTTCATATCGAATAGCCATAATTTACCGCCTAAAATTTATATTTATTAAATTTTTCTCTAACTAATTTAGAAAGTTCTTCATAGTCGATTTCTTCTGGATTGAGTGAATATAATTTATTGCGTAACTCTGCCAATAAGTTGCTATCTTCGTTACGCTCTCCAGTTTGAATTACAATCAAGCCAAGAGTTTGAGAAATACCGTTAATTAAACTATCTTTTTCCATAAGTGTTGCCATAATTTACCACCTTGTTTTTGTTAATGAATATGTATTTTTAAATGGTTTTGATTTTCACAACTTTATATTTTAAAGATAACTCCGATAAAACAAGTTGTCTTTCTTTTTCATCAAAACGTACCATTTGCAATTTAGGCGGTTCGCCTACTTCCGCTTTTAAAAGCGTTGCACCGATAAATACGCTATTGCGTGGGTCGTCCATTACCGTATTATCATCATCAACATAAAGACGGATTAAATCCTGCCCGTGATCTTCTAACTCAATGATTTTCATTTTAAAGTCTCCTTTCATCTGATAAGTAGTATTATATCACAATATTATATTATTGCAATAATAAATTATTAAAATAATAAAATGATTTTAGGTGCAAAAAAAGCGGATTACTCCGCTTTTCTCATTACTCGCCTTTAGCGAACCATACTTTACCTGTTGGATAGTTATTACTCCAACTCCGATCCCCTCTATATTCAGGCAACTGAATGATAGTCCATTGGTGCTGTGCTAAATTTTGGCACGCTTTCGGCAAGGTTGGCTTAATTCGATAAAGAGTTTCGCACTCGTCGCTTTGACACACTCTACGTCTCTCTATTTGCTTATTTAGGCTTTCTTCCGTGCAATCATAAGGCAAGTTAGCAATCGACGTAGTAAGCCCTTTTAAGCCGTTTTCTTGCTCATTTTCATTAAGTCCAATTTTGGCTAAGGTTTCTTTATCTATCCCTACGTCGGTCGGGCATAATTTCAAGAAATTTAACCTTGCTTGAGCGGTTTGATGTGGTTTACGCATTTTAATACTAAAATAGCGTTTAATTGCTCCGCTACATTCGTTCGGACGTGAACTAGTTGATAAACAAAGCACGGCTTCGCACGCTAATTTAGTATCGCCCGTAAGCTCACTGCCTAACGTATAAGCGTTGGCAGTTTGAGCAAAAACGCCTACGGCACTTACGGCAAATAAGCCTAATATGGATTTACGCATAAATCCCCCTTTTATAGTTAATCCTTACTAAAATCTAAACCGATTTTAGATAATTTCTCTTTATTCACTTTTCCGTCATCTTTCGGGCAAAGATTTAAAAAGTTTCTACGCCATTCGGCAACTTTCCACGCTTTACGATGATGAAAGCTATAATATTTTTTCATTGCGTTACGACATTCACCGCTTGTCATACCTTGCGATAAACACAAAATCGCTTCGCACGCTAAACGCTGATCGCCTTGTAATAAGTCTTTGCCTTTATCATAGTTTGGCAAGCCTGCAACGGCTGAACCTGCAACAAGAGCGGATAATAACGCTACAATTACTTTTGATTTTTTCATTGGTTAGCTCCTTATTTTTGAGTTAGCTTTGGTAGAATTTTTGCAAAATGAATAGACACGGTATCAGGGCAAGGATTGAATTTTGAACCAATACACGTATTAGCAAGCTCGATTTGAGCGGTTGCACCATTGCTGATTAAGCGTTGTTTTAAACGGCTAACATTCCCCATTTCTCCGCTTAATGTAATATGGCTTGCGTGATGTGCTAAATACCAAAATTTAGCATTATCTTCAGGCTGTAAATAGCGTTCTTGGGCGACAATATCATACGTCCACGCATAATTATTAAAGCGGTTAAGCGGTACACTATTTTGCGGTTTATATTGTGTAAATTCGCTAATTCCCACTTCTTTTGTTTTCGGGAAAGGAACAGGATTAGGGGGCGAACTGCACGCCCCTAAAACAGTCGTTAAAGCAAAAATAAGTGTTAGTTTTTTCATTGTGGGTTACTCCTATAATAAATCGTGTATTTCCACGTTTTCGGCTTCCATTTTAGCCTTTTCTCGCTGTTGAGCTTGATAGACTTCATATTGGTTAGGTAATTCAATTTGACATTCTTTAAGTTGATAAGCATTGTCTAATTGGTCTTTTGTTGGAATTTTTTCCCCTAATGCTTTTAAACTAGGCGATACCAATTTTAAGCGGTCAATAAAATAAGGGTCGTTATAGAAAAACGCTTTTTTGCATTTTATCTTGGCTGAATTACAAAAGATAATTTCTTCATCATCTTTTAAGTCCATAATTTCTTGCGGTAATACTAACGCTCTTTGTGTCGTATTATCGCTTGTGCTTGTTCCGCCTTTACTGTGCGATTTATTTTTATTGACTATGGTAATGTTACCAATTCGCTTACTAATTTCTTCGGCTGTTTTTGGATTTTTCGGACGATAAATAATGTTACAAGAATGGTTCTCAAGTAACGTTTGACTACCTTTATCGCCATATCCTAACGGGGGATTTTCGGCTAATTGGGTTTGGTTTTGGTAAATGATTAGACTTCTGATGTTATAGCCTGCCATATACGCAATCGCAACTTGATACTGTTCCATAAAGCCAATCGACGTAAACTCGTCCATTAGCATTAAAATCCCGTGTTTTAAATCTGGGTTGGTATCAGGTAGCCCTTGTCGGATATTTTCATAAATCAACTGGCTAAACATTAGATTTAAAATAGGGCGTGCGGTGCTGATATTTTCTGGCGTAATCCCAATATAAATCGTCATTTTTTCTTTACGTAGATCCCTAAAATCAAAATCGTTTGTAGTGGTTGCCATTTCAAATAAAGGGTCTTGGAATACTTTTAACGGGGTTTCAAAGCTC
>ERZ772972.1018-NODE-1018-length-10268-cov-15.568393_pt1 | contig 10268 bp, 9 predicted proteins | sample MGYA00580673_ERZ772972 | MGnify/ENA primary metagenome ERZ772972 (study PRJEB29015, sample SAMEA2738051) | human oral metagenome | biome: human oral; feature: human-associated habitat; material: saliva | place: China | collected 2229 ... | reverse complement strand
AAAAAGAAAAATAATTTAAAGGAGATTTATACTTATGAGCGAAAATAAAAGCGGATTAAAAGTTTTAGTTCAAAAAGTAGGTACTGCACTATCAGGTATGGTAATGCCAAATATCGGTGCATTTATCGCTTGGGGGATTATTACTGCATTCTTTATTGAGAAAGGATTTACACCGAATGCACAACTTGCAGGATTAGTTGGACCAATGATATTCTTCCTGTTACCACTGTTAATTGCTTATTCAGCGGGTAAAAATATACATGAAGAACGTGGTGGAGTCATAGCAGCTATTGCCACTATGGGTGTAATTGTAGGAACAACTACATTTTCTACAGAAAAAGGGATAGTTGGAACACCAATGTTCTTAGGTGCAATGGTTATGGGGCCGATTGCTGCTTATTTAATGAAAAAATTTGATAAAGCAGTTCAACCAAAAATTAAAACTGGTTTAGAAATGTTAGTTAATAACTTTTCACTTGGTATTTTAGGATTTATTCTTTCAGTTATTGGATACTACGGTATTGGACCAGTAGTTAAAGTTATTACTAATATTTTAAGTGCAGGAGTTGATGTTATCGTTAATGCTCACTTATTACCATTAGCTAACATCTTTATTGAACCAGCTAAGATTTTATTCTTAAACAATGCTATTAACCATGGTATTTTAACTCCGATAGCAACAGAACAAGCATTAAATACAGGTAAATCTGTGTTATACTTACTAGAAGCTAACCCTGGAGTTGGGCTTGGTATCTTATTAGCATACACGTTCTTTGGAAAAGGTTCGGCAAAAGCATCTGCACCAGGTGCTGCTCTTATCCACTTCATCGGGGGTATTCACGAAATTTACTTCCCATATATCTTAATGAAACCAGCTTTAATCATTGCAGCTATGGCTGGAGGAGTTAGTGGTACAGCTACATTCCAATTATTAGGTGCAGGTCTACGTGCGCCAGCATCTCCAGGTAGTATTATTGCAGTATTAGCACAAACTGCTCAAGGAAGTTACTTTGCAGTAATCGCTGGGGTAGTGGTATCAACAGCAGTAACATTTGTTATAGCAAGTATAATTTTACGTCGTGATAAAGGCGAAGCTGACTTAGAAGCTGCACAAAGTAAAGTAAGCAGCATGAAAGCTGAGTCTAAAGGTCAAGAAGCAGCAACTGAAGCTGCAAGTGAAACTTCATATGCTGATGTTAAGAAAATTATCTTCGCTTGTGACGCAGGAATGGGAAGCTCAGCTATGGGTGCATCAATTCTACGTAACAAAGTTAAAAAAGCTGGATTAGACTTTGAAGTAACTAATGTAGCTATTAGAAACTTAACAGAAGAAAGTGGATTATTAATCGTTACTCAAAACGAACTAACTCCACGTGCAAAACAAATGAATGGAAAAGCTCTACATGTTTCAGTAGACAACTTCTTAAACAGTCCTAAATATGACGAAATTGTTGAGAATTTGCAAAAATAGTCAAAAAGCTATATAATGTTTTTTAAAAGGAAACAGTAGTGTTTATGACTTCATCTTAATAAGGCGATATGCATTACTAAGATGAAGTCATATTTTGTATTTAAAACTCTAAATATGGAGGGAGTATGTTTAACGAAAGAGAAAAACTTATATTACAAGTTTTATTAAAAAATAATGAACAATTAAGTATTAAGGAAATAGCGAAAGCTACAAAAATAAAAGAAAGAACACTCTATAGAGAAATTAAAAATCTAGAAAGTTCATTGCAGGCGTTAGATATAGACTTAATAAAAGAAAAATCAAAATACTACTTAAGTGGAAATATTGAATCATTAGATTCCGCACAGTTTGAAACTAGTTTTGAAGATTATGCATACTCTGCGGAAACTAGGCTAAATTTGATTTTATGTTTTATAATTTTAAATGAGGATACGTCTATTAAAGATATCTCTGAAAAATTAATGCTTAGTTATAATACCGTTGCTTCAATTGTACCTACGATTGAAAAAATACTTGAAGATTATAAATTATCTCTAGTAAGGAAAAAAGGACAAGGTATTGAGATTGTCGGAAAAGAAATAGATAGAAGAATTTTATTAATTTCATTATTGTGTAATGAAATAAGTGATGAGGAATTTTTCACAAGATTAAATGGTCGAGAAAGTTTATCAAGTAATCCTTTTATGAAGTTTCTAAACTTTGATCTTTCAACTCAAATATTTTATAACAATAAAAATCTTGAGATATTCAATATTTATACAGATTCAAGTATAAAGAAAATTCTAATTAGTTTAAATATAGTATTTTTAAGATTATCATATGAGACAGAATCTAAAGAAAAATATACTAAAGATGAGTATAGATATATTATAGACTTATTGGAAGCTACAAAAAAAAGTGTAGAGTTTGATATTACAGATAGTATAATTAATTTTCTTATAAAGATATTGAAGACGTGTAGGCTTATTGAACAGTTATCATATTTTAATGATAAGTATTCATATACGCTAGTTTATAAAATTAACTTATTAATAAAATATGTATCAGAAAAAATGAATGTAGATTTTACTCAAGACACTAATCTATCAGGTGGTCTTATAGCGCATGTTGAGTCTGCGATAAAAAGATATCAAATGAAACTAACTGAAGAAAATGATGAACTACAAGAGTTTGTTCTTAAAAATTATAATGAATTATACTTAATAATAAAATCTGAACTACTAGTTGTTTTTGATGAAATTAATTTTAATTCAACTGAGCTTAGTTATATAGTTATACACTTTGCTTCAAGTTATGAACAAATTTATCGTAAAAACTTTGTTAGAGCATTGGTTATTTGTGCTAGTGGTATTGGAAGTTCGAAAATTTTAGGAAGTCAGATAAGAAAAAATATTCCAGAGATAAAAAATCTAGAATATACAATACCTAGTAAAGTAAATAGTAATTTCGTTAAAAACTATGATGTTGTAATTTCTACTATTGAACTAGATAATGATATTGATTATATTTTAATTCCAACAATACTAAAAGAAAAAGATGTCGAAATTGTTAGAAATAAAATACTGGAAAGTAGAAGTTTTAAAAGAAAAAATTCAGTAGATTCTGATAAAGCTATAAATGTTGAAGAGTTAATGAGAGCTAGTAAGGAAATTCTTGATAATATAAGATATATAGAAATTGACAATAGTAGTGATGAAAGGTTAACGCTAAAAAACGTATTTGATGAGTCTGGTTTAGAAATTAAAAATAAAGATGAAATAGTTGAAAGCTTAATAGAGCGTCACGAAAAAAGCTCAGTAGTAATACCGGGTACGAATCTAGCGTTGTTTCATACATTAAATGATACTATAGATCAACCATTTATTATTATAAGTAGTCTCAATAATCCTTCTAAAATGGTTAATGTCACTGGAGAAGAAGAAGAGGTTACTGTATTTTTCACAATGGTAAGTCCAGATAATCAAAGTTACACAGAGTTATTAGGTCAAATCAGCATAGCTATTTTAAATGATGAAGTATTAAATTCAGCTTTACATTCAAAAAATAGTGATTTTATAGTAACGAAAATAGATTTAATACTAAAAGATTATATATTACAATTATAAGAGAAAAAGCCGATAGAAATTAAGGTGAATACATATAGTTTCTATTTAGGCTTTTTTATTTTTTATGGCTAACCACATTTTGGCAAAAATACATTTGCCGACATTGATATTGTTTAAAGAATAAAATCATAATATAATAAAATCATAAGATACGGAATAAAAAAATAAAACGAATAGGAGAAATAAGATGAATTTAAAAAAACAAGATATACTATTAGGACAAGAGATTGGAAGCAAAGAAGAAGCAATTAGAAAAGCAGGAGAAGTATTAGTAGAGAATGGTTATGTAGATGCAGATTATATCCCAGCTATGTTAGAACGTGAAGAAATAGTATCTACTTATATGGGAAATTTTATAGCGATACCTCATGGTACAGATGATGCTAAAAAATCAATTAAAAATACAGGTATATCTATTATTCAAGTTCCAGGTGGTGTATCATTTGCTAAACCTGAAGATACTGAAGACAAAATGGTATTTGTAGTATTTGGTATCGCAGGTAAAGATGGTGAGCATTTAGAATTACTATCAAAAATTGCTATTTTCTGTTCAGAACAAGAAAATGTAATTAAACTAGTAAATGCTTCTACAGAAGAAGAAGTAATTGAACTATTATCAGAAGTTGAATAATAAAAAAAAAGAAGGTATTAAAAATGAAAGATTTACATTTTGGAGCAGGTAATATAGGTAGAGGATTTATTGGTGAGTTGTTAAGTAAATCAGGATATCATGTTACATTTGTTGATATTAATGAAGCAATTGTTAATGATTTGAAAAAAAGAGACACTTACACTATAAAAGTGTTAGATCAAGAAATAGAAGAAGTAGAAATTTCTCATTTTGATGCACTAAACATTGCTAATGAAAAAGAAGAAATATACAATAAGATAGGTGAAGTAGAATTAATTACAACATCAATCGGGCCAAATGTATTACCTATTATAGCTAAAGATATTGCTGAAGGATTAAAAAGAAAAGTTACAGCTGGTAACACTAAATTATTAGATATTATTGCTTGTGAAAATATGATAGAAGGATCTGATTTTCTAAAACAAGAAATTTTTAAATATCTTTCTGAAGAAGAGCAAGATTTTGTAAATAAATATGTTGGATTCCCAAATTCAGCTGTTGATAGAATAGTACCAGCGCAAAAACATGATGATGTATTATTAGTAGAAGTTGAAAAATTCTGTGAGTGGGTTGTAGAAGCGGAAAAAATCAAAGTTGAAGACAATAAAAATATTGAAGATGTACATTATGTAGAAGATTTAAATCCATTTATTGAAAGAAAATTATTTACGGTAAATACAGGTCATGCTGCATTAAGTTATATAGCAAACTATTTAGGTATTGAATATGTTTCAGATGGTGCTAAAGATTCAAAAGTACGTGAAGACTTTATTGCAGTTTTAGAAGAAACTAGTGCATTACTTGTGAAAAAATGGGGATTTGATAAAGAGGATATGACTGCATATAGAAATAAAACTATAAAACGATTTGAAAATCCACGAATCGTTGATAATGTTTCTAGAATATGTCGTACACCAATTAGGAAATTAGGTTATAATGAGAGATTTATTAAACCAATTAGAGAAACAGCAGAACTTGGTTTAGCTAACGATGCTCTTTTAAAAGCTTGTTCATATATACTAACATTTAGATCAGAAGAGGATGAACAGTCAATCCAATTAGAAAAATTAATTTCTGATAAAGGAGTAATAGAAGCATTAAAAGAAGTAACACAATTAACTGATGAAAATATACTAAATAGTATAAAAGAAGGTTATGAAAAATTAGTTTAAAATTATAGAAGAGAACTTAAAGATAATATCTTTAAGTTCTTTTTTTTAAGAATAATTAAACTTATTTTATAGAAAATATAAGATGAATATTAAGTGATGTAGAGAGTAGAAATAATAATTTTATACTCTCTTTATACTTTAAATATAATTAAATTTGAGTTTTAATTATAGTTTCAGGTTGATTTAGGTGGCTTTTAGTTTATTGCTATATAATATTATTTATCGAGTACGAGATTGGTGCTTGATAAAAGCTTTAGTTAAAGATTTATATGTCGTTTGAATAAAATTAAAAATTACAAAACTAAAGTACTTGAAAATCTAAAAATCGATGCATGTATACACAAGTAGAAAAAATAAATTTTGGAGGTAATTCGAATGAAAAATAGTAAATTACTTATAGGAACAAGTTTAATAACAATGTTAACGACAGGAGCAGTTGGTACAGTAACTACAACGCAAAAAGCTTCAGCTTATGAAGTAACCGCTAACCAAACGACAGCGCAATATCCTGGAACATATGGAGCAACTCAAGCAACACAATCAACACAGCCAGCTCAATCAGGAGTTACAGGTACAACTGGTACTCAAACTAATACACAGACAACGATAACAACTCAGGCATCTTCTTCAAGTAAAGGTGCAGCAATTTATCAAGCGGCATTAAGTCAAGTAGGTACAACACAAGATTGTACAATGCTTGTTACAAACGCACTTAAATCTGTAGGAATCAATTACCATGATTGGCCAGCAGGATATATGAGTTTAGGAACAACGGTATCAGCATCTGAAGCTCAACCTGGAGACTTAATTTATTATGCAGATGGTGGTACGGGAGTAGCACATATCGCAGTTTATGCAGGTAACGGGCAAGCTGTTCACGGTGGTTGGTTAGGAAACCAAACTGTAGTAAACTCAGCAGATGTAGGTAGTGGAGCGGTATATATCCGTGTAAACTAATTAGTATAATATACAAAACGTCTTGAAATAATTTCAAGGCGTTTTTTTTCTATATACATATATACAAAGAAAATTATTATACTAAATTTATAGTTTAAATTTAATTAAAACTACTTTAAATATGATTAAATTTGACTTTTAATTATAGATTAAGGTTGATTTAACTGGGTTTAAGTTAAATATTATATAATATATTTATCAAATAAATAATTTGAAATAAATTCAAAAGGATGATTAATATGTCGTTTAAGAAATTAAAAAAACTTACTACTAGTAAAATAGTTTATAAAATAATACGGATGTTAGCAAGTCATCCGAAATTAAAGAAAGCAATTAAAAGTTTATAGATGAAATGACAAAAGATAAAAGTAATTCTGGAGGTAATCAAAATGAAAAATAATAAATTACTAATAGCTACAAGTTTAATAGCGTTATTAACAACAGGAACAGTAGGAACTATATCGACAACTCAGAATATTTTAGCGAATGATAAGGAATCTGCTCAAACAACTCAGAAAGCACCAGAAAAGCCAGGTAATGGGGGTCAAGGTGCACCTGGCAAACCTGGAGAAGGTGGTTTTGGAGGAAGCGGAACAGTAAATCAAGGGAGTTCGGCAAATACTATTGAATCAGATGAAGATAAAAAAGACGAAACTTATACTTCAACAGGTGATGATGAAAATGCATTACGTGTAAAAGGAGCCAAAGTAGGTTTAGACAATGTAGAAATTAATAAGACTGGTGGTTCAACATCTAATACTGAAGATGGAGACTTTTATGGAATGAATGCAGGGTTACTAGCTACTGATAAGGCAACTGTAAATATTAAAAACGCCAAAGTTAAAACAACAGCTCAAAATGGTAATGGTGTGTTTAGTTATGGTGAAGGAACAACAGTAAATATTAGTGATTCAGAAATCTATACTACAAAAGATAATTCAGGTGGTATCCAAACTACAGGTGGAGCAACGATGAATGCAAACAACCTAAAAGTTAAAACAGAAGGTAATTCCTCAGCTGCAATACGTTCAGATAGAGGAGGCGGTACTGTAAAGGTAGATGGAGGGGACTATGTTTCAGCCGGTTATAATTCTCCAGCTGTATATTCTACTGCAGATATAACTGTTAAGAATGCTAATTTAAAAGCTGAAAATTCAGAAGCTCTAGTTATCGAAGGACAAAACTCAATTACACTTGAAAACACAAATGTAGAAGGAAATATGAGTGATGATAAAGGAAGTAGTTCAGATACAAATGTGCATAACGTTATGATTTACCAATCTATGTCAGGTGATGCTGAAGTAGGTAAATCTACATTTAATATGACAAAAGGTACATTAACTAATAATAATGGTGATTTAATATATGTAACGAATACAACTAGTGATATAGCCCTTGAGAATGTAAGTATTGTTAATAATGATAGTGATGGAAGACTTTTAGCGGTATTAGGAAATGATGCGTCACATGGTTGGGGAACAGCTGGATCTAATGGAGGAAACGTAACTTTCACAGCAAAAGATCAAAAGCTAGATGGTAAAATTGAAGTTGATACGATTTCTACATTAAAATTAACATTATCAGGTTCAACAGAATTTAATGGAACTGTAAATATTGTTGATAATTCCGAAAATGGAACAGCTGTTGATAATAACGCAGAGGTAACTGTAGAAGAAGGTGCTACATGGAATCTTACAGGTGATGTGAAAATTTCAAAGTTAAATAATAAAGGTAAAATCAATTTTAATGGGTATAAAATTACATTAACTGATGGAACAGTAGTTAGTGAATAAATAATTAAACATATAAACGGAAATGCTATAATCATAGCATCTCCGTTTATTTATTTAATGATAAGGAGTAGCTATTACGATTTATACACCGTAAATCGTAATAGTTACTTAAGACGAGAATCTATTGACTATATAATTAGAACAAGATAAAATTAAGGTAAGGATAAAAGAGATAGGGGTGAAAAAAATGGAAAAATGTACATGTGAACATCACTGCCATTGTCACGATGCGGTAGAAGATTGTAAGTGTGGAAATTGTAAAGAAGAAACTTGCAATTGTAAAGAAGGTTGTGAATGTGGTTGTCATAATGCTAAAGAAGATTGTGAATGTGGAAACTGCAAAACAGGTGAGTGTCATTGCAATCATAAAGTAGCGTAATAAAAAAAGACCTAAAGTTAATTGACTTTAGGTCTTTTTTTATTACATTGTGAATAAGAAGTTTAATATTCCGGCTAGTATTAAAAAGATTACACTCCATTTAATTGTTTTAGAAAAGATCTCGCTATCTTTATTCACTAAACCTACTGCTGCTGCCGCTACTGCAATAGATTGAGGAGATATCATTTTAGCTATTGCACCACCGATAATATTAGATGCAACAAGTAGTGAAGGGTCTACACCGATTTGAGTTGCTGTTACATGCTGTAATCCAGCAAATAGTGATCCACTATTTACAACAGAACCTGTTAAAAATACTCCGATCCAACCTAAAATAGGTGAAACTAATGGGAATATTTTTCCTGTATTAGCTAAAGCTAATCCTAATGTTGAAGACATTCCTGAATAAGTAGAAATGTAAGCAAAGGCTAGCACAGAACAAATAGTTAAAATAGGGGCCCATAACTCTAATATAGTTTCTTTTAACACAATTCTTACTATTCTAGCTTTTACTTTAAAGATTACAATTGTTAATACGGCTGCCAATATAATTGCAGTAGTAGTTGAAGTGAAAGGTTCGAAACTGAATATAGCCTTCATTGGAGTTGGTTTTTCAGCTATAGGTGATACTTTTACCACTGTACTATCAATGTAATAAGGTATTTTAAATACTAAAGAATTAAGAATACCGCGCTTTTGACCAGTTTGTGGATTTGCTGCTTGAACTAATGATTTAAAGAAACTAGTATTTAATAAAGTAACAAATACTGTTAATAAAATAAATGGAAGCCAAGCTTTAAAAACTACCTTACCTGATAAATCATGTTTTGTATCAGTAATTTTGCTTTCTGCAGAAAGTATATTTTTTGGACTCCAGAATCTAAGGAATATTATTAAAGCTATTAAACTTACTATAGATGACGCAATATCAACTAATTCTGGACCTATAAATTCTAATAAAACAAATTGTGTAGCAGCAAAAGAACCACCAGAAACGAGAATTGCTGGAAACACTTCTTTTATACCTTTAAGACCATCAACCATAAATACAATTAAAAATGTAACTAGAATAGTTATTAGACATAGTATTACAGCTGTATTTTGACCAACTTTTACAGGGCTAAGTTCTGTAAGTGCAGCTGGAACAGTTACGGGAATTCCCATTGCTCCATAAGCTCCACCTGCAATGTTAGATACTAAACAAATAGCTGCAGCACTAATTGGATTAAAACCTAAACCTACAAGAATTGCAGCGGTAATAGCTACAGGTGCTCCAAATCCAGCGGCACCTTCTAAAAAGGCATTAAAAGAAAATCCGATTAATAGTACTTGTATTCTTTTATCTGGAGAAATTGAAGCGATACTTTCTTTCATAATATCAAAGCATCCAATTTTTACAGTTAGTTTATAAAGAAAAATTGCAGCTAATACTATACTTGCGACAGGCCATAAACCTGAAACAATACCTTGTTCTGCAGCTCCTGCAACTTTATCTACAGGCATTTTATAAACAAAAATAGAAATGATTGCTGAAGAAATTATACTCAATGCTCCAGCTGTATAACCTTTTAATTTAAAGAAAACAAGTGAAATAAGAAAAATGACAATAGGAATAACTGCAATTAGCGCAGATAACCATATATTATTCATTGGGTTATATTGTTGTTGCCATACTGTGTTTAATGTCATTATTATAAAAAACCTCCTAATATTTTAATAATGCTAATACAGTATAACGCAAAAATTATAACTTATCAAGT
>ERZ772972.1015-NODE-1015-length-10278-cov-11.187127_pt1 | contig 10278 bp, 8 predicted proteins | sample MGYA00580673_ERZ772972 | MGnify/ENA primary metagenome ERZ772972 (study PRJEB29015, sample SAMEA2738051) | human oral metagenome | biome: human oral; feature: human-associated habitat; material: saliva | place: China | collected 2229 ... | reverse complement strand
CAGGGGCGGGATGCGCGTGAGGCCGGCGTCGGAGGAGTAGCGCGCTCGCGTGCCGCTCGAGGCGTCGACGTCGATGAGTGCGCGCAGGTCCGTCAGGAAGCTCTCGCTCATGGTGCCAGTCTGTCACGCGGACGCGCCCGGGGCGGCGGGTATCCGGTGTGCGGATGGTCGCTCGAGGCCGTGGCTGGTTGGGGTGCGCGTGGGGATCCGTGGCGATGTAGGTAAAGGTGGAGGGCCGAGGCAGTAGGTGCCTGCGGCCCTCACATTACGCGGGTTCCGGGTCGTCTCGGAAGAGCTTGGGGAAGGGTGTCACGGGGACGGGCATGCGCTCCACGGGCGGCAAATGAGGGCTGACCGCCTGCTCAGACTTTGGGTACAGTCGGGGCGATGATTCCGTGTTCAGGCAGTAGGGGGACAGTTCGCGGCGTGTCTCATCGGACGCTGGAACCTGCGGCTCCGGCGCCGAATATTCAACGATACGCAGCTTATCTCTGCCCATTGAGTGCCACCCTGTTCTGTCTCATATGCTCAGCCGCGCAGTAGTCTAACCGGGTGGAAGATGCTGCGCCATCCGGATTCTGAGCGACATCTGTCATCGTACACGACATTGGTCCCAAGTCATCGGACAACTGAGGATAGTTGCTCAGAATGTGTCAGTGGGTTATCGGCCGAACTGTGACTTGATGTCTCTCCACTCTTCGTCGGTCGTCTGCTGGCCGCCACCAATGATGTTGGCGAAGTCCTGGAAAGCGCGTGTATTTGGGTCGAGGTAGGACATGTGGTTCGAGAAGGCGTTGAGGACTGTATCAGCCACCTGTAGTGGCGGGTTAAAGCCGAAGCGGAGAAGCGCGTCCTTCCCGGTCCAGTACTTGTTTGCAGTCGTGGTGTCGCCGCTCAGGTGGGTGATGCCGTCGAGATCCTGGGGGTCTGTGCCGTAGTCGCTGTCTGGCCCGAGTCCTTGAACCGCGTCACCTTCGGGAACGGACGATTCGTACACGTGCCCCTTGGGGACGTTGTACTGGTCGATGCTCTCGGCTCCACTTCCGGGGGAACCGCACATGATGAAGTTGTCGACCGTTCCCTTCGCCACCTGCGTCATGGCCTTGCCGGCGGTGGTCGAACCGTAGGAGTGGCTGATGAGGGTGTTGGTGAACGAGTGCCCGTTCGCGTTGCCGCTCGCGCGCAGCCCCTCCTCGAAGCGCGCGAGATCCGGGGCAGCCCGGTCGGCGTAACCGATGTCGGCAGCCTGGTAGATCTTGCCGCCGGGGCCTTCGGGGGCGACGTATCCGAGGTAGGAGATGGTGGCGACGTCGTGCGGGTTGGTGCCGACCTGTGCCGTCTGCGCCTTCAGATTTTCGTTGACGGTCATGTAGTCTTCGAGGTTTTCTCGGACGTTGGTACCGATACCGGGCACGAGGGTGGAGACGTAGGACGCCGTGTCGGGGTTGCCCGATGAGACGATCGCCGTGGTTCGATGATGTTTCACGTCGTAGCCAAAGTCGATGATGTAAGCATCGTCCTGTCCGTGGGATCGTCGAACCTCATTGTTGGTCTGCTCTGAGAGTTTCTGGAGATCGTCGTAGTGTTCTTGACGTTGCTTGACGTCTTGATCGGCTTTGTCGAGGGCTTGGCGGAGTTCTTCGCGCGTCTTCTCATCGGTGTTCGCGTCGGCAAGCGCGGCATCGTAGTATTTTTGAATGTTCTTTTGGCTGTCCTGTGCGTCTTTGAGACCTCGTTTCGCCCCTTCGAGTTCTCCACATTGCTGGCGGCCCATGTCATCCGTGTATCCGTAGAGGGCGTTCCTGTTTGCCTTGTCGCGCACGGATGCGGGGAGCCCATCGAGGTGCCGGATCTCTTCGGGACAGTGGTCGATGAGGTGTTGCTGCTGCTTGCCGGAGAGGGAGTTCCACCAGGCCGCGTTCTGCGAGGGGGTCCAGTTCTTGTTCGGATGGTCTGGCACGCCGATGACCTTGTTATCGCCGCCCTTATCGCCGTCGGTGGCGCGGTCGTTGTTGATGTCGCTCATTGCGTGGTACAGGTCGGTGTCGATCTGGTCGGCATCCTTGATGATCTGTTCGATTGTCGTCTTGAGCTCAGCGGCAGCGAGCATCGCCTGGGTTTTAACGGAGTCGCTCTCGTTGTAGGCGTTCGAACTAACAGTCCCGTCAGCATTGATCGTGCAGTGGTTTTCGGCGGCGTAGGCTTGCGCGCTTTGGATGTTTGCCATGACCGTGGCGACGCCGTCGTAGGCGCCCTCGATGGCCATCATTGCGCTGTTGACGTTCGTGGCGAGCCGCGCGAGCGCCGTCATGTTCGTCGTGGCCGCGGTGCGTATGGCGGTGACGGCGCTGCCCTGGGACTGGATACCGTTGGTGGCGTCCTGCCCGTCGTTGGCGGCGGAGACCAGGGTTTTGCTGGTGGCAACGAGGTCAGTAGCCGCCGATTCCAGTGGGCCCGTCGTCCAGGTGAGGATGTCTGCCCATGTGATGGCCATGGCTTACTTGTCTTTCTTCGATGAGACGGGCGGGCATGGCTCCGGGACGTCGGCGAGGATCTGGTTCATCGCCTGCTGGTTGATGTCCTCGGTTGCCTGAAACTCTGTGGCGCTGGTTTGGACGTCGTCGGCGAGGCTCTCGAGGGACTTGCTGAGTGCGAGGATCTGGTCGTCGATGTGCTCGCCGGCGTATTGTGCCTGCTTTCCCGAGGAGCCGCCGGGCATTGCGGATGTAACGTTGCATAGTGAATATGCGACGTTTTCTTGTCCGCGCACGACGTTGGATAGGCCGCGCATGGAGTCGGAGAATTGTTCGAGGTCTCCCTCGCGTATGTCAAGGTCGGACATGGTGAGGTCCTGTAAGAAGCGTCGTTGGTTGTGGACCTTATTCTAGCGAGTGAACGCTGCCGACATGTGTCGTGTGCAACAGGCGAGATGAGTGCCTGACAAACTGTAGTGAGCGTCAGAAATGCCTTGTCACCGTCCAGCTGTTCTCGAGTGCCCCTGTCTCTCAGCCGCGCCCTTCTGTGCACGCGACGGCGGTCCCAGCCTGGGCTGGGAGCACCGCTCAGCGTCAATTAGTGGCCGGAGGCCTTGTTTGCCCGTGCCTCCTTGAGCGCCGTCCATCCTTCATTGCGTGTTTGGGTTAGGCCAGGTTGCGCGAGACGCTCCAGTTATCGGTCAACCCCAACTCGTGAGCCTTGTCGAGCATTTCCCATTCCTCGTCCGTCGTCTGGTCTGTGCCGGCGATGATATTCGCGAAGTCCTGCGAGGTGCGTGTGCCTTCGTCAAAGTAGTCCATATGGTGCTCGAAGCTGTGTGTGACGTCTGTCCACCAGCGCGAAATACCGGGGCTCTTCTTGTTGACCCAATAATCGGCTGAGTCTGTTGCGTCCCCGCTGAGGTGTGTAATTCCATCGAGATTACGGGGATCCTTCCCGTATCCACTCGAGGCTAATGCGTTGAGATCCTGGACTGAATCATGTGTTGGGATAGATGAGACATAGACGTGATCCTTGGGGACGTTGTATTCATCGATGCTCTGAACGCCGGAACCGGGGGAGCCGCACATGATGAAGCGGTCGACGGTGCCCGGGGCGACGAGCGTCATCGACTTGCCGGAGGTGGTCGATCCGTAGGAGTGGCCGATGAGGGTGTTGACGAAATTGTGGTTGTTTGCCTCGGCGCTCGCACGCAGTCCCTCCTCGAAGCGCGCGAGCTTGGGGGCCGCGCGATCCGCGTAGCGGATGTCCGTTGCCTGAATAAGGTCAACCCCCTCGTTTTTGGGGGCGACGTAGCCGAGGTAGGAGATGGTGGCGACGTTGTTCGGGTCGATGCCCGCGTAAGCGGTCTGCTTCCGGAGTCGTTCGTTGATCTCCATGTAGTCCCCGAGGTCGCCGCGTACGTTCGTGCCGATACCGGGGACGAGCGTCGACACGTGCGTGGCGGTGTCGGGATTGCCCGACGAGACGATGGCGGTCGTGCGCTGGCGATCCTTGTCATAGTCGAAGTCGAGCAGGTAGGCGGGGGGAAGTCCGCTCTTGGTGCGTTCGGTGTCGTTGGTTTGTCGTCGGATCGCAGCCAAGTCATCGTAATGCTCCTGGGCTACTCTCATTCGCTCAGTTGCTTTTCGGTATTTCTCTCGCAGGTCGGCGGGGATGTGGTTTGTGCTGGTTTCGCTTGCGGCCTTGAGGTATTCCTTCTTGGCTTTGTCGTATTCCTCCGTGGCGGAGGAGAGTTCTGCCTTGGACTCCTCAAATGCCCCTACTCGATAGGTTCCGTCGGCGTGGAGGTAGCCATCAAGTGCGTGCTTATTGGCCTTATCGCGCACGACTGCGGGGAGTCCGTCGAGGTGGCGGATGTCGTCCGGGCGTCGATCGGTGAGGAATTGTTGCTGCTCGTATGACAGTGATTTCCACCAGGCGGCGACCTGAGAGGGGGTCCAGTTCGGCTGGGGGAAGTCGGGGACGCCGACGACCTTGTTGTTTGCCCCGTCGCCGTCCGTGTAGCGATCGTTATTGATATTGCTAAGAGCCTCGCAGAGGTCGCTGTCAACCTGGTTGGCCTGTTCGACAATTGCCTTGATTTTGTCAACGATATCGAGGTATTCCTGAGAAGGGGCGTCTTCTCGCCTTGATAAGCTATGGTCGATGACGGTGCCGTTGGTGAGGATCGTGCACTCGACAGCGGATGCGTATGCTAGCAAGCTGTGGACGTTTGCCACGACGGTCGCAACCCCGTCGCGTGCGCCTTCGATGGCCATGAGGGCGCCGTTGACGTTGGTGAGTGCGCGCTCGAGCGAAGCGAGGTTCGTGAGGGTCGTTGCGCGCATCGCTGTGACGGCCTCACCCTCGGACCGGACGGCGCTCAGGGCGTCCTCGCCGTCCTCGTAGGCCTTGCGCAGGACTTGGTTCGCTTCGAGCAGGTCCTTTGCGATGGACTCGAGAGATCCGCTTTCCCAGTTGAGAATGTTTGCCCACGTGATCGCCATGGCTCACTCTCCCTTCGAGGGGCCGACGGGCGGGCAGGGCTCGGGGACGCTTGCCATGACCTGTTGGATTGACTGCTGGTTGATGTCTTCTGTTGCCCAATACTCGGTGGCCGAGGCCTGAACGTTGTCGGCCAGGGTTGAGAAGGAGGTCTTCAGTGCGAGCAGCTGGTCCTCCATGTGTTCGCCTGTATACGTCGCCTGTGTGGGGGCGGAGCCGCCTTCCATGGCCAACTTGACATAGGAGAGATTGTAGGGAAGGGAGGCGATATTGTTGATCGTCGCCGAGAGGTCGCTCAGTTTCTGGGAGAAAGCCTCGAGGTCGTTCTCGAGAATGTGGAGATCGGGCATCGTCGTCCTGTCCTGCCGTCAAAGATCTGTTGCGCTAGCTCACTATTCTACCGGCTTGAAGAACTGTGGGCGCGATGTGGGGCGTGGGCGAGACGGCTCATCGACCGGGGCTTTAGGGATAGATGCTTACGTGGTATCTATCCCAATGTCCCTGTGTCATCCGTGTTTCTTTTGGAACGTATGAAACAATGGCCCCGAGCGCCCCATACACGTGAAGGGAAGAGCGATGGCCCTGTTTGAGTTCGAGGATGGACACCTCGTCCCCGCTCAATTCGGATATCCGGTCGCCCAGGACCTGGGACCCGACCTTGTCGACGCTATCTGCCAGCAGGTCCTGCAGATCGTCTCGCGCCCGCTATTCCCGGTGACCTGGCGTGATATGACCGGCCAGGGTGATGAGGAGACGCCGCGCCTGACCGCCCTCGACGTGTCGGGTCAGATCGTCTCCGTCGAAATTCTCAAAGAACTCGACTCCGAGACCCTCATTACTTCCCTGTCGCGACTGGCCGAGGTCGCCTCGATTTCGTGGTCGGACCTGGCGGCCGAGTATCCCTCGGGCCCCGAAGGCTTCCGCGGCGGTTGGGCGCAGTTCCGCGACTCGATGCCCCCGGCGGTGGGGCCGGGCCCGCGACTCATCATCGTGGCAGGCGAGATCGACCCCTCGGTGCGCCCCGCTCTGTCCATCCTGGCGACATCCGGCGTCGAGGTGCACCTCATGAACCTGCGTCAGATGTCGAACGGCCGCCTGTTCCTGGATGTGAACGCGGTGGGTCCGCGCCTCTACGGCCACGCCCCGCAGCTCCTCGCCTCCGCCTCAGTGCCCGCCCCCGAGATCGCGGCGCCCGTGGAGGAATCCATCGAAGAACCCGTTGCGGATGCCTCCGGCGAGAACGATTCGGAGACGCCAACGACGCGTCCGACGCCGAAGGTTGCGCCCCACCTGCGCGACGTGTTCACCTACCCGATCGACGAGGAGCCCCCGGCTCCCTGGCAGCCCGCCGCCGAGGAAGGCGAGCAGGACGAGGCCGAGGCCGAGTTGGCCGACGCGCTCGAGGCCGCCGAAGCCCCGCAGCAGGGTGAGACCGCCGAGCAGGCCGACACTATCGAAGGTGACGCCGCCGAGGAGCCCACGGATGAGTGGGCGCCGACCGACGAGGCAGCCGAAGCCGACGCCCGCGACACTCACGCCGCTGACGACCAGCACGTCGCCGACGATCATATCGAGGCGCATGACAGCGCTGAGGTCAACGAAGCAGTGGAGGAGAACGCAGACGAGCGCGATGCGTTCGCGCCCGAATCCGGTGACACTGAGTACGTGGAGGACACCGAGGCTGAGATCGCTGACTCGCTCGACACCGCGGGTGTGCGCGAGCAGGTCGACGAGCAGGCCGAAGCCTCCGAAGGCGACGCCGCCGAGCAGCCCGCGGATGAGTGGGCCCCGGTCGACGATGAGCCCTCCGAGGCTCGCGACGAGTTCGCGCCTGAGGTCAACCAGGCCGAGACCGGCCTTGTCGAGGCCACGCAGCTCGCCGAGACACACCCCGGTGAGGACAGCGAACAGGTCGACGAGCTCGTCGACCACGAGGAGATCGCTACGGAAGAATCAGTTCACGCAGACGAGGCCGAAGCCGCCGACGAACGCAGCGATGAAAGCGACGAGCACGTCGAGATCGCCGACGAACAGGCGGAATCGGCAGGCGACGCCACGCCCGAGCAGGCTGATGAGCAGCAGGAGCCCGAGGAAGACAAGCCCCGCTGGGAGCGTCCCGCCCACATGAGCCGCCGCGCGACGCGTCGCGCTCGCGAAGAATCCGTCGAACTCAACGACGGCGGAGCAACCGACGCTGCCACGGCCTCGTCCGTGGATCGTTCCGATGAATCCCCCGAGGTTGCCGCGGCCCGTGCGGAAGGACTGCCGGTCCTCGGCCGCGACGAGGCCGGGCTGCGCACCCTCGCGCAGATCCTCGGCCAGGACACCCCCCTCGTGGCCCGCAGTGAGCTCGGCCTTCCCGCCGACCTCGTGCTCGCGGCCAGCGGCGCGGTCTCCGGCGCAGGCCTGACCTACCCGTCGCTCGACACCCTCCTGACCGCGCGCGGCCTCGGCCACCTCGACGCCTGGGGGCAGGTGCGCATCGGCGATCGCTTGGGCCCGACCCTGGCGGAAGCGCTCGACGAGGTCAACCGCGAGATCGTGCGCGAATACGCGCAGGCTCCGCGCGGACACCGCTCCGCTAAGCACTGACGCGACCGCGGTGAGCACCCAGACCGCGCGGCGCTGACACGACGAAGGAGGCCCGGGATCATGCGATCCCGGGCCTCCTCGCTTCCTGATGCTCAGCGCACGAAAGCATCCAGCCAGCCGCGCATCGTCGCGTACACGGCCTCGCGCACGGGAGCGTCCGACAGGACCAGATCGTGCTTGCCGGGGAAACGCGCGATCGTCACCAGGTCCGACAGGCCCAGGCTCCGCTGAGCGATGACGGTCGGATCCAGGACGGTGTCGGAGGTGAAGGCGCGTTCGCACCACTCCTCGTCGAAATAGGCGGACGTGGACACCATCGACAGGACCGGGCAGTCCAGGTGCACGTCCTTTTCGATCGTCTCGTGCCCGGCCATGATTGCCTCGAGCCACGAGGCCGGTACCGGGTAGGACTCGGGACGCTTCCACTCCTGGATGATCGGCCAGCCCGCGACCGACGGGTCTTGCGCCGACAGCCCCTCCGGGATAGGCAGTTCCGACGAAGCCCGACCCGCGAGCGAGCGGCCGTAGTGTCCCGCCCCTCCCGTGGGCACCTCCCACATCGGGTTACGCGACGCGATGCGCCCGATGACGGGAGCCATCGCCCCGCGCCAGGCGGCCATCGACTGCATCTCCAGCCAGCCAGAGTTCAGGATGAGGCCGTCCAGGACGCCCGGGTGACGATGCGCCCACAGGGTTGCAATCAGGCCGCCCGTCGAGTGGCCCATGAGGACGATCGGCTCGTCGTCGCGCTCCTCGCGGATGATCTCGATGGCCGCGCCGATCTCCTCGTCGTACACGGACAGGTCGTCCGTGTATCCGATCGTCTGATGGGGACGCAGGGAACGCCCGTACTTGCGCATGTCCAGCGCGTAGAACGCGGCACCCGCGTTAACCAGGTGCTGGGCCATTTCGGTCTGGAAGAAGTAGTCGTTGCGCCCGTGCAGGTATAGGACCGTCATACGGGCGCTCGCGGACGGGGTCGCGCGCACGAGGGTCGCCACGCAGGGGCCCTCCGCGTCGTCAAGCAGCTCGATCGTGCGCGACTCATACCCATCGCCCAGGATGTCGGCGCGCCACTGAAGCCCGGGAGGGCCGTCCTCGCCCCAGGGGGCCATGACGTCGCGCTCGGGGATCCCCTCGGGCGACGAGGCCGGGGTGTCCACCCCGGACAGGTCGGGCAGGCCGCTCGTGTCGGGCATTAGCTCGCCGCCGGCCGTGGGATTGCTGGTAACGCTCATGTGGTCAGCATAACGCGCGAGGCCGCCCCGGCCTCGTTGATGAGGAGAAGAAACCGGGGCGGCCTCGGCGAGAATGAAGGCTGATCAGGCGAAAGAGGATGCGCGCGAGGGGATGCGCTCGTTGAGGAATTCGTCGAGGAGAGCGGTCAGCTGGTCGTGTTCGATGAGGAAGCCGTCGTGGCCATGGTCGGAGTGGATCTCGCGGTAGAACGCGCCCGAGATGCCGGCCGCCATCTGCCAGACCTGCTCGGGGAAGAACAGGCGGTCGGAGTCAACCGCGACGACGAGAGTGCGGGCGGTCACCGCTTTGAGGGCCTCGACGACACCGCCGCGGTCGCGGCCCACGTCGTGGGAAAGCATCGTGCGGCACAGCGCCACGTAGGAACCCGCGTCGAAGCGGCGCACGATCTTCTCGCCGTGATAGTCCAGGTAGGACTCCACCGCCAGGCGCCCGCCGTGCAGGGGATCCTCGTCGTTCTGGGGGATGCGGCCGAAGCGCTCGTCCAGCTCCGAGGGGGAGCGGTAGGTCGTGTGCGCGATCTGGCGGGCGAGTGCCAAGCCGGCGTTGGGGCCGGGGCCCGCGTAGTAGTCGCCACCGCGCCACGCTGGATCCAGCTCGATCGCGCGGATTTGCGTGTGGGTCCACGCCGCCTGGTCGGCGGTCGTCTGCGCGCCCGAGGCCACGACCACGAGGCGGCGCACGCGCTTCGGGTAGGTGACCGCCCACTCGATCGCGCGGTGACCGCCCAGGGAGGTGCCCACGACGATGCTCCACTCGTCGATGCCGAGCAGGTCGGCCAGGCGGGACTCGGCGTAGACCTGGTCGCGCGTGGAGATCACGGGGAAGCGCGAGCCCCACGGCGCCCCGTCGGGAGCGAGGGACGCTGGGCCTGTGGATCCCTGACAGCCACCCAGCACATTCGCGGCCACCACGTAGTAGCGGTCCGTGTCGATGATGCGCCCCGGGCCCACGATCTGGTCCCACCAGCCGGGGGTCGGCTGGCCGGGCGCCGTCTCGCCGTACACGTGCGCGTCGCCGGTCAGCGCGTGCAGGATGAGGACCGCGTTGGAGCCCGCCTCGTCCAGCTCGCCCCACGTCTCATAGGCAAGCGTCACGGAGGGCAGGATCTCGCCGTTTTCCAGGCGCTGGGCGCCCAGGTTCGCGAACTTGCGGAAGGCGACCGGGTCGCCCTCGCGCCACGCGCCGGAGATGGGGGCGGGAGGCAGGTTGTGACGGCTCATGATGTCCTTCTTTCGAGGGGGTGATTCGCTGTCGTGGGAGGTGGGGGAGGGGCAGCGGCGGCCTCGGAGCCTCAGGAGTGTGCGTATCCCCGAGGCCGCCGACAGGTCTGTTATGCGGTGGCCGCGCGGGCCGCGTCGAAGCCGAGCTGCAGGTCGGCGAGGATGTCGTTGATGTTCTCCAGGCCGATCGACAGGCGCACGGTGCCGGGCGCGACGCCGGCCT
>ERZ772972.1013-NODE-1013-length-10286-cov-2.732480_pt1 | contig 10286 bp, 3 predicted proteins | sample MGYA00580673_ERZ772972 | MGnify/ENA primary metagenome ERZ772972 (study PRJEB29015, sample SAMEA2738051) | human oral metagenome | biome: human oral; feature: human-associated habitat; material: saliva | place: China | collected 2229 ... | reverse complement strand
GCAGTGACATGAGTTCCATCGAGACCCTGGGTCAGGAAGCCGGTCAGGTCGCCAAGGCTGCCGCCACCCCCACCCATGCGGGTGCAGCGAAGGATGCGGCAGAGAAGGGGGGCAACGGCGCTGCAGCATCGCATCTGGCGCTGATGATCGGAGAGGATCGCTACCTGGTCGAACTGGCCGAGGCCGGCGAGATCGTGCCGATGCCGTCCACCTCGATCATGCAGGTTCCGCTGACGCAGGACTGGTTCCTGGGCGTGGTGAACGTGCGCGGTGCGCTCTTCACGGTGGTGGATCTAGCCCGCTTCATGGGTGGCAACTTCACACCCGTATCCAAGGAATCGCGCCTGCTCACGCTGTCGCCTGCATTGACCTTCAACGCCACGCTGGTGGTGAGCCGGATGCTGGGCCTGCGCAACGTGGCAACCATGACGCCGGTTCCAGAGAAACAGACTTTCGACAAGCCCTGGCTGTCTGAGCAGTTCCGTGACGCAGAAGGGCAGACGTGGCGTCGGCTCAGCCTGTCCAAGCTGGTGTCGTCGTCGTCGTTCCTGATGGTGGGTCGCTGACCCGAGCGCAGAAAGAGGAATAGGGCAAATGTCGGCATTGTCTTCGTTGCAGGGATCGACGGGCGGGGTGCAACCCGCCGTCCCCGTGTCGCCTGCACCTGCGGCCGCCGGAAAGGCATCCGGCCAGGCGGCTGCCGCTGCATCCCCGGCACGTGCGCGTGTGCGCACCACCCCGCTGCTGGGCAGGCTCAGCCTGAAGTGGCAATCGATCATCCTGCTGGGGGCGCTGGCCATCACCGTCGGTGCGGCCATTGCGATCAGCGCCTACGAACGCCAGTCCGACCGTGTCAATGCCCTGCAGAACGAAGTGGTGGGCGATGCGTTGATGCACTCGCAGCGCCTGGCCAAGGCGGCCAACATGGCGGTGCAGGGCAACGAGGAAGCCTATGATCAGCTCAAGAGCAGCCAGGCCTTCCTGTCGGATGCCGTCAAGGCGCTGAAAGAGGGCGGCGAGGTGGATCGCCTGCGGGTCTCGCCCCTGCCGGAAAGCTACCGGACGGAAGAGCAGCGCTTCAGCAAGGCCTGGGATGAGATCTCTCCTTCGGTCAAGGCCCTGATTGAGCAGCAGGATGTGCTGGTGCGCTTTGACAGCCTGGTCAACGAAGTGGCTGCGCTGGAGCGTGAACTGTCCGCCTCGCAGCGTGCTGCAAGAGCCAATATTCGTGACAGCGCCGGAAACGCGCCCGACCTGCTGCTGTTCTCCCGCCTGAGTGTGAAGATGCGCACCATTGTGGGCGAGATCATCCGCATGCACGGCAGCAGCCAGTTTGACAGTCGTGATGCCGTGTCGCTGGCCGACGCCATCGAGAGCTTTGCCGTGACACGCGAGACGGCACTCGATGGCGACGCCAGTCGCAACATCGCCCCGCTGAAGAACACCGAGGCGCGTGAAGCCTTGCGCAAGAACAATGCCCTGGCAGCAAAGTTTGTCCGGCTTGCGCTGGATGCGCAGAAGGCACTGCCTGCCCTGGCGCAGGCACGTCATGCCGGTCTGGATGTTTTCAAGAAGAGCGATGTGCTGATGGGCGCGGCCAACGCGCTGCGGGCACGTCTCATCGAGCAGCGCAGTTCGCAGAACTCGATGCAGTGGGCCATTCTGGGCTTTGCGTCGGCAGCGGTGCTTTCGCTGCTGCTGCTGTGCAAGGCCTACTATGACGACTCCAAGATCCAGGCAGACCGATCCATTGACAAGCGGTTGGAGGCCGAGCGACTGGAGCAGGAAGCCAGCCGCATCAACGACCAGAACCAGGCCGCCATTCTGCGCCTGATGAACGAACTGCAGAACGTGGCCGACGGTGACCTGACCGTGCAGGCCACGGTGTCTGACGACATCACGGGTGCCATTGCCGACTCGATCAACTACACGGTCGAGGAGCTGCGCAGCCTGGTGGGCCGAATCAACCGTACCGCTGCGGCCGTGGCCGAGGCGTCCGCCAGTGCGCAGGTCACGGCTTCGCACCTGCAGGCCGTCAGTGAACAGCAATCGCGCGAAATTCGCGAGACCGGTGAGGCTGTCCTGAACATGGCGGCGCAGATCAAGCAGGTGTCTGCGTCTGCTTCCGAGTCGGCCGAAGTGGCGCGCCAGTCTCTGTCGGCGGCCAGCCGCGGTCGTGACGCCGTGCAGAACGCCATCGCCGGCATGGGTGGCATCCGCGAGCAGATTCAGGACACCGCCAAGCGCATCAAGCGTCTGGGTGAGTCCAGTCAGGAGATCGGCGAGATCGTCGAGCTGATCTCGAACATTACCGAACAGACCAACGTGCTGGCGCTGAACGCGGCCATTCAGGCGGCGTCGGCCGGTGAGGCGGGCCGTGGTTTCACCGTGGTTGCCGAAGAGGTGCAGCGTCTGGCTGAACGCTCGGCCGAGGCCACGCGCCAGATCTCGGCCCTGGTCAAGGCCATTCAGACCGACACGCACGATGCGGTGGCGGCCATGGAGCGCAGCACGCAGGGTGTGGTGCGGGGAGCCAAGCTGTCCGATGAGGCCGGCATGGCGCTGATCGGCATCGGTCAGGTGTCGCAGGAACTGGCGGACCTGATCATGCGCATTTCCCGCACGACCGAGAACCAGGCAGCTTCGGCCTCGTCGGTGGCGCAGAGCATCCAGCGCATTCTGCTGGTCAACAGCCAGACCAACGAGGGCACGCAGCAGACGGCAGGGTCCATTCTGCAGCTGTCCGAGCTGGCACGGGAACTCAAGAATTCAGTGGCCCGCTTCCGGGTGGGGTGAAGTTTCAGGGGTGTGAGCGCATCTCCGGATGGTCCGGCTGCGCGATCCAATCGAGTCGAAGAGGGTGACGGGTGGAACACGGCAACAATATCGATATGATGACTCTGTCCTGGTTCGTGCCAGAGATTCGGGAGTCGCTGCAGCACGTCGCGCATGCGCTGGACGAGCTGCGGGCCAACCCGCATGGCCAGGACGCCATCAAGCGCGCACGCCTGCACCTGCATCAGACTCATGGTGCGCTGCAGGTTGCCGGCATTTCCGGTGTGGCACTGCTGACCGAAGAGGCTGAGCATGTGATCTCGGCCTTCGAGGACGGAGTGCTGGAAGCCGACGAATCGAGCATCGATGTCCTCAAGATGGTGATGCGCGCCATCACGGAGTATCTGGAGGACATGCAGGCCAGCGGCACGTCAATTCCGGTGCTGGTCCTGTATCCGTACTACCGTGATCTCGTGGGCCTGCGAAAGGCCGTCCAGCCCGATCCGGCCGCGCTCTTCGACGTGGATCTGGATCGTGCGCTGCCCGCCTCGGTGCGGGCGATGATTTCCGATGCCCCGGATCGTGAAGAGCGGGCCAAGTCTGCCGCACGCGGCTTCGAGCGTGCGCTGCCGGCGCTGATTCGCGGCGAGAACGTCGTGGCGGCCATCGACGGCCTGCACGAGTCCATGGGCCGCATGCTGCGCAATCAGCCGCATGTGGGGGCACGGCTCTTCTACTGGCTGTCGTATGCCTTGCTCGACGGCCTCAAGCACGGCGCGCTGAAGGTCGATCTGGCCACCCGTCGTGCGGTCGGTCGCATCAACATCCAGAACCGCCACCTGTTCACCGGCCAGTCCGATGTGCCGCCGCAGTTCATCAAGGAACTGCTGATCATCCTGGCGCAGGCCGGCAGCGGCTCGGCCGTCGTGGAAGAGGTCAAGCGTCACTTCCATCTGGCCAGCCTGGTGCCGGCCGACTACGAGCGTCGCCGCTATGGCCTGGCTGATCCGGAGACCATCCGTGTCGCCCGAGAGGCGCTGGTGCTGGTGCATCGCACCTGGGAGAAACTGGCGGGCGGCACGCAGGCCGAGGAGCCTGCCTTTGTCGAGGCTGTTGGACATCTGAACCACGCGCTGGCCAAGACCCATTACGCCGGTCTGGGCATGCTGGGCAAGACGCTGGCCACCATGCCGGCGGCGCTGGCCGGACAGCAGGGCAGGACGCGCGAGATGCTGGCCATAGAGGTGGCCACCGCCGTGCTGTTCATCGAAGAGGCGCTGGCGGGCGCACTGCGCTCCAATCCAGCCTATGACGACCGGGCGCAGGAGCTGGCTGCCCGCATCAGCAGTCTGCTGGCCAATCCGGATGCCTTCGACCCCACGCCGCTGCCGTGGCTGGTGGCGCTGTCGAACCAGGCCTCCGAGCGCATGACGCAGGCGGCCTTCGTCAATGAACTGAAGCACAACCTGTCCACCTGCGAGCAGGCCCTGGATGACTACTTCCGGGATGAAACGGCAGTAAATCGTCTGGAGACGGTGGAGCCGCTGCTGGCCGAGACGAGCGCCGTGCTGACCGTCCTGGAGTACGGGGATGCGGCCCAGGCCTGCCGTGCCATCAGCAAGCAGGTTGACGACATCATCCGTGCCCGCGTCACGCTCAACGATGCTGGTCGCGCCCGCCTGGCCGATGGACTGAGTTCGGTGGGATTCTTTGTCGAGACGATGCTGCAGTCGGCATCGCGTGCCCGCCGTTTCCGCTTCGATGCGCAGCGCGGCATGCTGTTCGAGGACACCTCCATTCCCGAAACGCCGGAAGAGGTTGTCTCGGAAGCCGATTCCAATGCACTGCTTCGCTCGTTTGCCGACGAGGCATCGGCAGGGGTGGAACAGGCAGCGGATGCTTCGCATGAAGCTGCTCCCGAGGCGGCTGTCGCAGCGGCTGGCCTGACGGCGGCTGCGGGTCTGGCGGCGGCACAGGGTGCCGCTGAAGCGCCCGCTTCGAAGGACCATGACGGGGCAGGGGACGCGCTGGCCTTCCAGCTGCCGTCGCAGCCCGTTGCTGAGGCTGCCACGCAGCCGGCTGCCGACGAAGGCCTGGCATTCACGGCACCGGAAAGCGTGCAGGCCGACGTGGCGCCCGAGGTGGCTGAACCGGCCCTGCCCGAGGGCGTGCTGGAGGACGGCACTGTCGAGCTGTCGGCCGATGAGGCCGAGCTGCACGAGATCTTCCTGCTGGAAGCTGCCGAGGTGCTGGACGCCATCGACGAGAACCTGGGCGTGGTGCGCAAGGCACCGGACGACCGCGAGGCGATGACCACCATCCGCCGCGGCTTCCACACGCTGAAGGGTTCCAGCCGCATGGTGGGGCTGGACGCCTTCGGCGAAGCCGCCTGGGCCTTCGAGCAGATGATGAACCACTGGCTGTCCGAGGACAAGGACGGCACCACGCCGCTCTTCGAGCTGATTCAGGACGGCGCCAACTTCTTCCGCAGCTGGTGCGAGCAGCTGCAGGCCGCGCCGCGCCGTGTGCTGGACGCCAGCCTGCTGACGGCCCGTTGCAACGCATTCCCCGACAAGCCAGCTGCTGTGACAGCCGCCAAGCCTGCTGCCCCGGCGGCTGCTCAACCGGTTGCTCAGCCTGTCTCCACGCCGGTTGCGCAGCCTGCCGCTCCGTCGATGGCGCAGCCGCTTGCCAAGCCTGTTGCTCCGCCGGCACCGGTGGCTGTGCAGCCTGTCGAAGAGGCCGAGACGCTGCCCGTTCTGGATCTGGAGGGCGAGGCCGACACGCTGCCCATGCCGGAGATGCATGCACCGGAGCTGCCCACGCTGGAGGTGCCGTCGCTGGACGATGCCCTGTCGGCCAGTGCGCTGCCTGCCTCACGGGCGGACGGTTTCTCGCAGAGCCACAACTTCGCCAGTGTCTCCCGTTCGATGCCCGAAGGCGATCTGCGCCAGTCGCTGGAAGGCTTCCTGGACGACGCCAGCCATCGCCAGGCCGACATGCCCGTGGCCGATCTGGCTTCTCTGCACAGCGATCCGGTCCGTCCGGTGGATTCCCTGCGGGATGGGGAGTTCGGAAGTCAGCAGGACGACCTGCTGGGCAACGGCGCCTTTGAGGCCCAGGACGAGGACGAATCCTCCAGCGAGCAGGCCGATCTGGATGCCTGGTCCAATGCCATGGCGGGCGAGTCTGCGGACTTCGATTCCCTGCTGGGCGAGCTGCCTAATGGTGACGAGCTGGCGCTGAACAATGTGGAGGCTGCCGACCTGGATCTGGCCGATGCCTTCATGGTGCCAGCTGATCTCGGCGAGGATGACGACATTCCGCTGCTGGACATGGGGTCAGCCCTGCCGGCCGGGAAACCGGTCGAGAAACCGGTCGAGGCTGCGCCGGTTTCGCATGATCCGTTCGACTTCAGCACCGCTTCACTGGGTGTTGAAACGAAGTCGTTTGCGGCCGAAGTGCCTTCTGAGCCTTCGCAGGAGGATGCGCTGGACTTTGGCGCCTTCAAGTTCGATGACGAACCGGTGTCCGAATCCGTTCAGCCGGTCCATGAGGTGAAGTCGGTAGCCGAGACGCCGGTGCCCGCCGCGCCCGTGGCTGCCCAACCGGCACCGGTTGCACCGGTGGTTCCCGAGGTTCCTGTCGCGCCGTCCGAACCTGCGCCGGTCGCCAAGGTGGCACAGCCCGAGCCCCAGGAGTCGATGGTTCGCATCGGCGAGCGCCTGGTGGATGCCGAACTCTTCGAGATCTTCAATGCCGAGGCCACGCAGGCCCGCATGCGGATGAACGAGGACTGGCAGGATTGGCATGCCTCCGACGCGCTGCGCGCACCCGAGCCGCTGATTCGTGCGCTGCACACTCTGGTGGGCACGTCGCGTCACGTGGGGCTGGTCCAGGTGCGCGGCATTGCCGCCGCCATGGAAAAGCTGCTGGTGAAGCAGCGCGAAGTGGCCAAGCCGCTGCCCGATGGCATGAAGGCCAGCATGCAGGCTGCGCTGGGCGTCATCGACCGGATGCTGGGCGAATTTGCTTCGCGCATCGAGCCGGCGGCCGACCCCGAGACGACCGCGCGCATGGAAGCGCTGCTGGCCAACTGGGATGTCGAGATCAACGCCGACAGCCAGCCGCCGAAACCGGCGGTCGAGTCGAAGTCCGGCCGCGAGATGCGCGGCGAGGACCTGCTGAAGAAGGCGGCCGAAGTGCTGGGGGCTGCCCGGCGCGAGACCGAGGAAAAGAGCGATCCGCTGGCCGGCCTGGTCGACGAGATCGATCCGGACCTGGGCCCGGTGTTCTTCGAGGAAGCCGAGGAGCTGATGCCGCAGGTGGACAACAACCTGCGCGAATGGCGCGAGCGTCCGGCCGATGGCTCGGTGCCTGGCGCGCTGATGCGGCTCTTCCACACCATCAAGGGCAGCGCCCGGATGGCCGGTGCCATGCGCTTCGGCCAGATGATCCACGAACTGGAAACCCAGGTCGAGGATGCGCTGGCCCAGCCGCCGGTGCAGCCGTCGGTCATCGAGGCGGTGCTGGCCGGCTATGACCAGGCGGTGTCTGCCTATGAGGTGATGCTGCATCCCGAGCTGGCCGAGCAGCGTGCTGCCGAGACCAAGGCCCTGCAGCAGACCTGCGCGGCCCAGGCTGCGCAGGCTGCCAAGGCCCAGGAGACGGCGCCCGAGGCTGCTGCTGCGCCGCAGGCCCAGCCGGCGGCACCGTTGCCGCAATGCGAGGCCCTGGCACGCCAGCAGGCTGCTCAGGCAGCCGCCCAGGCCGCTGCGGATGGCCATGCGCATGATGCGGCCAAGGCCGGCGGCAACCTCCTGGATCCGTCGATGGGTGGCGCGGCCAACCCGGCCGCGGCGGCCCAGCACGTGATCCGCGTGCGCGCCGATCTGCTGGACCGCATGGTGGCCGAGGCCGGCGAGGTGGCCATCGCTCGGGCGCGCCTGGACAGCGAGATGGGCCTGATCCGGGGCGCCATCAACGAGCTGACCGAGAACGTCAACCGCCTGCGCCTGCAGCTGCGCGAGATCGAGATCCAGGCCGACAACCAGATCCAGGCCAAGATCGCCCACTCCAACGAGACCGAGACGGAATTCGACCCGCTGGAGTTCGACCGCTACACCCGCTTCCAGGAAGTGACGCGGATGCTGGCCGAATCGGTCAACGACGTGTCCACCGTGCAGCAGAACGCGCTGCGCGCCCTGGATGCCGCCATGCAGGACCTGGCGCGGCAGGGACAGGTGAGCCGCAGTCTGCAGCAGAGCCTGATGCGCGTGCGGATGGTGCAGTTCTCGACCATCAACGACCGCCTCTACCGCGTGGTGCGTCAGGCCGGCAAGGACACCGACAAGCGCGTGACCCTGGAGATCAAGGGGGGGCAGGCCGAGATCGACCGCAACGTGCTGGACCGCATGGCCGGTCCCATCGAGCACATCCTGCGCAACTCGGTGGCCCACGGCATCGAGGAGCGCACCAAGCGGGCCGCCAGCGGCAAGCCGGACATCGGGGAACTGACCATCGAGGTCTCGCAGGACGGCAACGAAGTCATCATGCGCTTCCTGGACGATGGCCAGGGCCTGGACTATCCGCGCATCGAGGCACGGGCACGCGAGCGCGGCCTGATCGCCCCCGATCATCAGCCGTCCGAGCGTGAACTGGCGCAGATGATCTTTGCACCGGGCTTTTCCACCGCCAAGCAGGTGACGGCGCTGGCCGGCCGGGGCGTGGGCATGGACGTGGTGCGTGCCGAAGTGGCAGGTCTGGGCGGCCGCATCGACGTGGATTCCACGACGGGCAAGGGTAGCTGCTTCACGGTGCACCTGCCGGTCTCGCTGGCCGTCACGCAGGTGGTGCTGCTGGAAATCGAAGGCGGCAAGTTCGCGGTTCAGAGCGCGCTGGTCGAGCAGATCGTGCAGATGAAGCCCGAGGCGCTGACCGAGGCCTACCAGGCCCAGCGCCTGGAGGTTGCCGGCGAACGCGTTCCCTTCTACTTCCTGGGCAGCCTGCTGGAGATTCCTGGCGTGAAGCCGGTCGCCCAGCGTGTGGCTCCGGTGGTGGTGCTGCGTGCCGGCGCCACGCGGATCGCCCTGCACGTGGACACCGTGGTGCCCAATCAGGAGGTGGTCATCAAGCACATTGGCCCGCAACTGGCCCGTCTGGCCGGTGTGGCGGGAGCCACGGTGCTGGGCAACGGTGACATCGTGCTGATCCTGAACCCGGTGCAACTGGCCATGGCCCGCGTGGCCGGCCAGCTGGGCAAGGACAAGGCCGCCACCTTCAGTGCCAGCGAACTGCAGACGGCTGCCACCGTGATGGTGGTGGACGACTCGGTGACGGTGCGCAAGGTGACGCAGCGCCTGCTGATGCGCGAAGGCTACAACGTCGTGCTGGCCAAGGACGGCGTGGACGCCCTGCGGCAGATGCAGGAAGTGATTCCCGACGTGATGCTGGTGGACATCGAGATGCCGCGCATGGACGGCTTCGACCTGACGAAGAACGTGCGCGAGCACGCCGACTTCGCCAACGTGCCGATCATCATGATCACCTCGCGCACGGCCGACAAGCACCGCAACCACGCGCTGTCGCTGGGGGTGGACGTGTTCCTGGGCAAGCCGTTCTCTGAGGACGACCTGCTGCGCCACGTGCGAAGCTTTGCCAGCCAGCGTGCACCCCGGGCGATGACGAACTGAGCATCGGGGTGAAGGGATGCCGGCTTTGGCCGGCAGCGCAAAAAAAAGGGGCAGTCATCCGATGAGGAGGCTGCCCCTTCTTGTTTTTATGGCTTTGTCTGGACGAAACCGGAACGGTTTCCCCCATCAGGCCTTCATTGCTTCAGGATGAAGGTGATGACTTCCTTCAGGTCGTCGTCGCTGATGGCGGCCTTGCTGTTGGGGGGCATGGGGATCTTGCCGAAGCTGCCCTTGCCGCCTTTGCGCACCTTGTCGAAGAGCTGCTGGTTGACGTCCTGGCCCTTGTATTTCGCGGCCACGTCCTTGAAGGCAGGGCCGACCATCTTCTTGTCCACCGAGTGGCAGGTGGTGCAGGAGGCCTTGTTCATGGCCGTTTGCGGGTCGCCGGCCAGAGCGGGAGTGGCGACGGATCCGACCAGCATGGCAGCCAGGATGCCGGGGATGAAAGTGCTTTTGTTCATGTCGATTTCTCCGGGTAGTGAACTCGGGGTGAACTGGTGGTGAACCGTTCCGAAGAATCAATTGTTTGCATGGCGGCAGGAAAAGTATTGACCGCCCTCAAGACCGATGCATTTGTCGGGTTTGTATTTTCAAAAGGACTTGTCCGGCGTGAAAGGAATATTGCATGACCTGAGATATATCAAATTATCGACCTGACAGGGGTCAAGGTATGGTGTTGAAAGATATTTGTTTTTATTCTCGGTGCGTTTTCTGCTGGCGATCGGGCAGTGTGGTCGGTCGTTCTGCCATTTCTGGATCAGGACACGCTTCGACATTCATCATTCAATATTCGCCATAGATAATCCAGGTGAGTATGTT
>ERZ772972.1010-NODE-1010-length-10321-cov-9.397623_pt1 | contig 10321 bp, 10 predicted proteins | sample MGYA00580673_ERZ772972 | MGnify/ENA primary metagenome ERZ772972 (study PRJEB29015, sample SAMEA2738051) | human oral metagenome | biome: human oral; feature: human-associated habitat; material: saliva | place: China | collected 2229 ... | reverse complement strand
GCCCGCCGTTTTGCTTGAACGCCTCGATATCTGGCTGACGCTCGCTGATGCCGGGACTGAGCGCCAGAATATCGAAACCGTTATCCAGCGCATCTTTCAGACGACCCGTGTAAAACACCAGCCCGTCAAACATCTTACCGATTTGCGACACGCGCTCCGGTTTCAACTCCGCATCATAAGCAGCAACCTCCGCGCCGTTTTTGCGCAGATAGGCAATCATGGAAATACCCGTACCGCCAAGTCCGGCGACGAGGATTTTTTGGTTTTGGAAAGTCATTTTGGTTTTGCCCTAAGCTTTTTCAGACAGCCTTTGAATAAGGATTCAATATCCTGCCTGATTAAATACACGATAAACATCACAACCTTGTTGTAGTCCGTTATTACAAGCCTTACCAAACCACTCGTTGGCAATCTTATAGTTCTGACGAACACCTTCTCCTTTGGCATACATCACACCCAAATTGTATTGAGCTTCTGCAAACCCTTGTTCTGCCGCCTTGCGATACCACTGCTCTGCCTGTACAAGGTCTTGATGGACTCCTTGCCCATTAGCATACGCCACACCCAAATTATATTGGGCATTAGCCAATCCTTGTTCTGCCGCCTTGCCAAACCACTGCACTGCCTGTGCATAGTCCTGGCGGACTCCTTGCCCATTGGCATACATATTACCCAAATTATATTGAGCTTGTGCAAACCCTTGTTCTGCCGCCTTGCGATACCACTGCTCTGCCTGTGCATAGTCCTGACGGACTCCTTGCCCGTTGGTATACATCACACCCAAATTATATTGGGCATTAGCCAATCCTTGTTCTGTCGCCTTGCGATACCATTTGACCGCTTCAACATAATCTTTGCGGACACCTTGTCCTTTTTCATACATCACACCCAAATTAAATTGGGCTTGAGCATGCCCTTGTTCTGCCGCCTTGCCAAACCACTGCACTGCCTGTGCATCGTCTTGACGGACTCCTTGACCATTGGCATACATCACACCCAAATTAAATTGGGCTTGAGCAATCCCTTGTTCTGCCGCCTTGCCAAACCACTGCACTGCCTGTGTATAGTCCTGACGAACTCCTCGCCCATTTTCGTACATCACACCCAAATTATATTGGGCTTGAGCATACCCTTGTTCTGCCGCCTTCCGATACCACTGCTCTGCCTGTACAGGGTCTTGACGAACTCCTTGCCCTTTGGCATACGCCACACCCAAATTATTTTGAGCTACAGGATCCCCTTGTTCTGCTGCCTTGAGATACCATCGCGCTGCCTCTGCATAATCTTGACGAACTCCTTGCCCTTCGTAATACATCTTACCCAAACTAAATTGGGCTTTAGCATTTCCTTGCTCCGCAACTTGAAGTGTTTTTTTAAAATCTGACACGTCATCTGCTAAAACCGCTTGCGCCAAGCCCAAAGACAACAGGGCTACCATCATTTTTTTTAATAAATCATTCATTTTTAAACCTATTACTTTCAAATTGTTGTTTCTGATGTATCCTAAGTTTTTCAGACGACGTTTTATTTCTTTCTCGGTTTTGCCTGACGATAGCCGTTACCGACATTTTTACCCGCATTGATACAAATGCGCCCTTCACATATATAGGCATCCGACTCAGCAAATGCTTTGGCAGTTTCAATAGCATGTTCATAACTCTCCAATTCCGCACGCCTATCAGCCAAATCAACAACCGTATATCGCACCACCACAAACAATATAATGGCAGCAATAGCTAATACTACACCAATGCCGATATACCAGCTTTTGATAATTTTATTGAGTTTCCTCACTTCACGATTTAGTTCATCAACTGCCTTTTTATACCCCTCACTTGCCAAGCCCAACGACTGCTCAATTTCTTGACGGATAGTTTTCCCTGCATTGTCAACTATATTACCAACCTGTCGTCTGAACCGGTCGGACTCCTCCGACAAAGCACGCTGTTGCTCATTAATTCGGCCATCAATTTTTCGCCCCTGTTCGATAACGTCCGCCCGCAACATTACCAACACCTTTATAGCCTCATCAAATTTCTTATCGTCCATTTAAACCTTCCCCGATATACGGATTTAAAGCGTTCTGACCATTGCATGGCTTGAATGTACCAACTCCTGTTGCCGCTCTAATTCCTGCTGTTCTTTATATTCAGCAAACAGATTTTCTCCCTGCCGCAGCATATGCTGACCTTCTTCCGACTGCGCCAGACTTTTACCCAACGCATCCAACTGACTGCTGTCCGCAGACAAAACTGCAGCGTATAAATCACTGCCGCTCAAATTGTTCCAGTCGGTATTGTTGTAGTCGAAAGAATGTTTTTGATGATCAGACCGTTTCTGCCTTTTCTGCTCATCATGATGATACAGTACCCCGCTTTTCTCTAGTCGGTCTATGATACCTCCATTGAGATTCAACCCGCTTGCCATCCCTACTCTTGCCCCGTTAATCAGGCTCCAATGTGAAGATTTGTTCTGCTCAATACGATAGCCTTCTTCCGTCAGCGTTCGCGTTTTCAAATTTCCTGAAAAAGTAATTTCTACTTTTCTGCCGATACCTTCAGGATCGATTTCTCGTTGAAGTTTGAAATTGATCATTTCCGAAGTTCGCCCACCAACAAAATCAAAATTTTCGTTTTTGTAAGGACGTATAGCAAAATCCTTGATGTACCTTCTACCATCGGGCTCAACCACAAACCGTGCTTTATCGTCCAACATAAAAGCACTGGTATTCCAGATATATGCTCGCTCGACCAAATCGTCTTTTCCATCATCGTACATAGCAAGCGTCAGAGATACCCATCCTCTATCTAAGCCGAAATGCTTCATAACTTCAGCCTTACTGTATTCTCCAGGTTTTAATCTGTAAGCAGATATCTGATAGTTTTCATTAAAAAATTTATTTACATATTCAAAATCTGACGCTCTTGCAAACCGTCCAGGACCATTCATAAACATTTGCGCAGAAACTGAGTATGGCTCACGTTTTCGAGAAATAATGTGGGTATCAATTTTATTTTTAGGTGGAATGGGTTGCCCATATAAATAAAGACTTGTTATTTCTTCCATTGTTGGTAACTTATTCATTTCAATTCTTTCATATTTTAATCTAGAGTCAAATTATTAATTTAATAATTTGATAGATATCAAAATTCAATTAACACTAAAATTGTCAACCAACTCACAATTACCAAATATGCAGCTACTCCATAAACACCAATAACAACACCCTGCCCAATCTTGCTCCTAACAATTTTTATCAACTTACTATAAATTATTAAATAAATTAGCATAATACAACCAAGGAGTATAAAATATGGTATAAAGGAAATCTTCAACCATACCCAAGCACCTTTCCAAAATAATAAAAGCAATACTAAGTAAAGTAGAGACATAATTAACATTTGGTAGTATCTGATAGATTGAATTTTAAATGAGTAAATAACCACCCCAAACACTATACCCAAAACAGCATGCAAAATGAAAAAATAATTATCAAACAATGAAGAAAAATCCATAACCCTCACCTTTTTAATATCTAATGACTTTGATGTCTTTAATAACCAAAATAGTTTATTCCAGCCATTCTAAAATCCTTACTTATACCAATAATCCGGAGCAGAAAAAATTTACTATATCTGCTTATTTCATAATAAATATTTTCCTTCTTATACTTGGTTTATATTCACTTAACCAATGCCGATATTGGTAAAATGGTAGCATTCTTTCAGGATAACGATCCGCTTACATCTCAATATGACAACATTCAGGATTTTTCTTTTAAACTCATCTGTATCTTTATATGGAACAACTGAATCCACAAATATTTCACTTCCACTGCTATCAGTTCCACATTGGATTTCTTTATCAACCTGTTCTTTCAATATCAGTTGAATAGCATCAATTTTCCATTCTACCTGCTGCAAATTCTTGGACGATATTGGCAACAAAATCTTTCTTATTAAAATCCACACTGCTTGTCAAAAATAGCTCCAACCTAAATTAATCATTTCAGGATATTTTGATTTGGGTCTATCGTATTAAATAACTCTTTTAATCCTTTCGAATCCAATAAAATCAAAAATCTCTCATCATTTTTAATAATTTTACTGAATAAAAAAGCTTCTCCCTCTGCTGCCTCTCGAGTAAGTATTTGGACAGAATGGGTGTTATACTTAATTTCAATCAATATCAAATATACTGAATCAAATTTATCATAGGGATTTAATGTACTTTTAATTCTATTAAAACCAGAGAAAAAATGAGAAAAGTCTTTTGGTTCTAAACGGTAATGGACAGATTTTGTACCAAATAAGTCCTTATAACCCAAACCTTCCCCTACTCTTTGTTTAATTTGCTCAGCAGTAGAAATGGGCGAAAATGATTCAACAAATCCATAGAGAGCATATACATCGATAGATTTAACACCCTCACTAGGAATTTGTATCACCTCATCTAATTTTTTTGTATTCTTAGCAAAATAAGTATTCATATTCATATTATGCAACTCCTGTTTTTTCGAAATGTTCACATCTTTTACCAAAGTTTCTGTTTGGCAAGCTGATAATGTTATACAAAAACTAATTCCAAGTAGAAATCTCAACATATCTATCCTTTCTTATATCTTTTCCACAATTTTAAAAATATAGATAACTGGGAATTTCAAAAACTTCTCCGCAGCGGCTCACTCCATAATAGCTTCTTGTTTTTTCAATTTTCTGATAAACACGCTTTTGTTCTTCATCCATTTTAAAATTTGGCCTTATTTGCCAATACTCCAACATTACATATCCATAAAATTTCCCAGTGAATTTATAGACATATTTAACCGGACCGCTACCGTCATTAATATCACCTATATATACATGACAGCAATCATCATTAAATGATTTAAAATTAGCAATATCAAAAGTCTCAGAATTTTTAGAAAAATCTTGATTTTTTTTATACCCACCCAAAGAAATATCTGAATCCTTATTTATCAACAAAATTATTGCATCATTAACCATTTTTTCTTTTGAATATTCAGAAAAATACTTTCTGTCCCTAATGCAATATCCTTTATCTACGATTTGCGACATACCCATATATAAAATTAACGGGGTAACAATGATTAAAATTGCTATACATCGCCACACTTTTATAGGAAGTGTGCACGTATATTTATAAATTTTCCATACGATGTACACAATAATAGGAAAAAAGACTATTCCAACTAACCACATCAGCATTATTCCTACAACATCCATATTACCTCCTGTTTTAGTCGTAGGCTGGATTCAGAATCCGACCTTTTCATGATTTGAGTTTAAAGTCCCCTTTTATCATGATGATTAATCTATTTTTACATTTGCTATCATAATCACTTTTCAGACGACCTCAACCTTCAAAATAACTGTCCACGTCATATTGCTTTAAAACGTTTTTCAATTCGGGAATGCGGATTACGGGATCAACCACCATCGGCGGCATAGGCGGTTCGACACCGTCTTCGTTTTGGTTACGGCACCAATCTGCCATGGCAAAAACTTGGATTAAAACAGGTTCGGCAAGTGCTTTGTCGATGTCCAGTTCGCTCATGGCTTGGGCAAAGCAGGCGATCCATTCGTTGCGGACTTGTACGTTGACGGCAAAAGGCATATGACGGGCGCGCAGTTGGGGATGACCGTATTTTTCGACAAAGAGTTGCGGGCCGCCGAGCCAGCCGCTGAAAAATTCGTAGAGCTTTTCGCGTATCAGGGTCATGTCTTCGCCGTGCATTTGACGCAAGGCTTGGTATTGTGGCTCAAGTTCCATTAGGTCGTAGAAACGGTCGGTCAGGGTGCGGATACCGGTTGCGCCGCCAAAAGATTGGTACATGTTTGGGGACTTTCTGTGTGGATTATTGCGGGATTTATTTTGAGACGTAGGATTCAGGCAAGCATGCTTACCTTACATAATGGCCGTCTGAAAGTTTCAGACGGCCTTTGGAGATTTAGCGGATTTTGAGGGTACTCAAACCAATCAGCACCAAGACGATGGTGATAATCCAGAAACGGACGACGACTTGGGTTTCTTTCCAGCCTTTTTGTTCGTAATGGTGATGAATCGGCGCCATCAGGAAAATGCGTTTTTTGGTGCGTTTGTACCAACCGACTTGCAACATAACGGAAATGGCTTCAACAACAAACAGGCCGCCCATGATGACGAGGACAAATTCTTGGCGGATGATGACGGCAACGGTACCGAGCGCTGCACCAAGCGCGAGCGCGCCGACGTCGCCCATAAAGACTTGTGCCGGATAGGCGTTAAACCACAAAAAGCCGAGACAGGCGCCACACATGGCGGTACAGAAAATCACCACTTCGTTTGCACCGGCAACGTAAGGCAATTGCAGGTATTGGGCAAATTGGGAGTGGCCGCTGGCATAAGCAAAGATGGCAAGGCCGGCGGCAACAAGTACAACGGGGAATGCAGCCAAACCGTCCAAACCGTCGGTCAGGTTAACGGCATTGGATGTGCCGACGATGGTCAGGTAGGACAATACCAAGAAGCCGACTACGCCAAGCGGCAAGGCAACTTGTTTGAAGAAGGGAACAATCAGGATATTGTTGGCAGAGTTTGTCGCAAGGTAGAACAATGCCAAACCGGCAATAATGGCAACGCTGGACTGCCACACCATTTTAAATTTGGCAGACACGCCGTTAGGGTCTTTATAAACCACTTTGCGCCAGTCGTCGTAAAAACCGAGTGCGCCGGTAGCAAGCAAGACGCCTAAGAGAATCCAGATATAAGGATTTGCCCAGTTGCCCCACAAGATTGTGGACACGGTAATGGCGGTCAAAATAAGCGAGCCGCCCATGGTTGGCGTACCGTTTTTGATCAGGTGGGTTTGAGGGCCGTCGGTACGGACGGCTTGACCGACTTTAAGCGCAGTCAGCTTGCGGATGGTCCACGGACCCAACAATAATGAAAATACCAGCGCAGTCAGCGCGGCCATCACGGCACGGAATGTGGTGTATTGAAAAATATTCAGACCGGTTAACCAGTTACTGAAATGTGCGAGCCATAAAAACATGGGGCTTCCTTTTTTGTTTTTGTTGTTACAGCGGGCTTATTGCCCAATTAAAAATAAATCGGTATGCCGTCTGAAATTGCAGACGGCCTTGTTGAGTAAGATTATTTCTCTACCACACAAATCGGATAGTTTCCAGGATTCTTTCCGCCTCCTAAGTCCAAGCAGGTATCTTCATAAATAAATGCCTGTACTTTCATTCCGGCATAAAACGCGGCAATCAGCAAACCAGCCAATAGAAAAATCTTTTTCATATTTCAGACGGCCTTCTCAAGTTTTATTCTCTTGAGTCTGAAAATAATCTTTGGGATGTAAGCAAAACAGGCTATAACAAATTGCAGCGCGAATAATGACATCCAACAATGGAAACCCGTTCCTAGGGGAAACCAAATAACCGACCATATTGTAGGCGATATACAGTATACAGCCATACAGCCATAACCTACGCGCCCAATCCTTACCTCTCCATAGTCCAACAGCAGTAACCAGCATCAATATCACTTGCACAAGCAAATGAAAATTTCCTAACCAAAATTCAAACCACCCCCAACGTCCTCTTGTGCTTTCGTATGCTTCGATTATTGTCTCAAAGCCTACATTTTCGATGTAAAGCCACACTGCCGCAGGCCATAAAACTGCTGCTACTATTAGCATTAAAACGATAAACTGCAACAGTATAGGTCGTTTTCTTTTCTGCCCCATTTTCAGACAACCTATTTATCCGTCAGTGCCTCGACCACTTCTTCCATCTTCATAAAGCGTGAGCCTTTGACCAATACAGTAGCGCGTTCAGGCAAATCATGGCTCAACACTTGAATCAGCGGATCTTTGTCTGCAAACCACAAACCTTCCGCGCCAAATGTTTCCGCCGCTTCAACGCTGTTGTCGCCGACAAAATATGCAGCCTCGATGCCTTTATCCCGTGCATACGCGCCAACTTCGGCGTGCATGGCGGCGGCTTCATACTCACCCAATTCGCCCATGTCGCCCATCACAAAAATACGCGGCGCAGGCATAGCGGCAAGTACATCAATGGCGGCTTTCATGCTGTCGGGGTTGGCATTATAAGTATCGTCAATCAAAGTTGTATCTTTAATGCCTTGCTTGATATTCAGACGGCCTTTGATATTACTGAAATTTTTCAGGCCGTCTGAAATTTCGGCAAGGCTTAAACCTGCCGCCAAAGCCAGAGCAGCCGCTGCTACGGCATTATGCACATTGTGGCGGCCGGGGACTGGCAACACCACGGCAACACGTTCATTACTACGCACCAAATCAAATTCGCAGGACAACGGTTTCAACTCAATATTTTCCGCATGGATATCGCCACTGGCGACGCCGAAAGTCTGAGCGTTCAATTGCACAGTAGCAGCTTCAAATGTAGCGATATTGGCATCTTCGCACGGAATCAGCGCAATGCCGTCTGAAAGCAAACCTTCGTAGATTTCACTTTTGGCTTTGGCAATATCGCCGACACCATCAAAACCGCAACCGACATGCGCGCGCAAGGCGTTATTGACCAAAGCAACATTCGGACCGGCAATTCGGGTCAGCAAAGACAATTCTCCAAAATGGTTCATACCCATTTCAATGACGGCATAGCGGTGTTTTTCGTTTAATTTCAACAAAGTCAGCGGCAGTCCGATATGATTGTTGAAATTGCCGGCAGTCGCCAACACAGCTTCATCACCGAATCGATGACGCAATACGCCGGCCAACATCTCTTTAACCGTCGTTTTGCCTGAAGAGCCGGTAATACCAAAGACAAACGGATTCACATTTTCACGCCACGCCTTCGCCAGTTTTTGCAAAGCCGCAAGCGTATCGTCAACCTTCAGCGCGCCTTTCAAAGCCGCACAATCTTCGCGCGAAACCACAACTGCCGTTGCCCCCGCTGCCAATACATCTTCAACAAAGTCATGCGCGTCAAAGCGCTCACCGGCAAGCGCGAAAAATACGTCGCCTTCCTGAATATCACGGCTGTCCGTAACAATACGCGAAACGGGTTGATTTTCAGACGGCATCGGAAGGCCGAGGGTTTGACAGATGAAATTTAGGTCTAGTGGTTTCATGGTTGTATTACATATTCAAAATATTGCTGATTAAAATTTATAGCTTGCCTGTCAGAGGCTTATTAGGTATCATTAAGCCCGACGTGACCGCTGCCTCTGCACTTTTTGTGTACGCGGCGGTTTTTATTTTCTCCACAAATCCCATTCTCGGTAATTTTCAAACCAGCCAAATCTCGTCAAGCTTACCTTGCTGCTCTTCACATCCGCAGGAAATTCTTGCAAAACGGCATCAAATCTATCTGCCCATTGAGAATTAGGGCAAAGAACCCTCAGCATTTCCTGCATGATGCAAAAATAGAAAAACGGACGTTTGGCATCCAATTGCCTCCAGTAACTGTCCTTTTGTATCGGCGGAGCAGACCGTTCTATGTTCGCATTCCACAATCTGTCGTGATGGGCAGATATATTGCGTATTTCGTTCAATCCGTTAAGCCATCCCAAAAAGACATCTCCATTTACTGCTCCGTACTTTTGGGCAATCAGGTTTTTATCTGGATATTTCATACCTGAAAAAAGCCATGACATTGTACCGAAATCCCACAAACATCCCGCAGCCCAGATTGGCAGGCATCCGTATTTCTGTATATTGTGATGATACAAAGACAAGTTTCTCTTTTTGGCTCTTGCTTCCAATTCGTCAAACCGCTCCGACCAGGCTTGATATTCGGTTTTACCTGTCTTTTGGTTAATCTTCTTCGTAAAATTGCCATGCAAACAGGCAGGTTTTCTATGGGCCATAGGATCAGCCTCACCCAAACAATGGACAATATCGACCCTTACCGCAGTTTCTATCCTCTCCAAAGCATCCAAAGCCGACAACCTTAGCTTTTTATCAAACAGGTAAAGCGACAACACACTCTCGAAATTGCTCCCTTCCATAAAATGATCTAATAAAATTTGGTTTGTGTCGTCCCATTGTCGGAAAGCATGAAAATATCCGCTCAATCGATAATAACCGATGCGCTGGAGGTATTTTTCAGCCCGTGTAGAATTATCAACAACCATTCCCCTGCTTTGCAGCAATTTGACTTGATTGTGAAAATCAAGCCACGGCTTTAATGGTTGATAACTTTTCCCAGTCATTTCAATAAAATCCCAACTTAAACATACAAACGATTTTCCCATACTCAACTGCCGATTTTTCCATACCTCTGGTAATCGGAAAAACACAATACGGCGGTTTTGCCATTTTGACGGT
>ERZ772972.1008-NODE-1008-length-10323-cov-8.457051_pt1 | contig 10323 bp, 16 predicted proteins | sample MGYA00580673_ERZ772972 | MGnify/ENA primary metagenome ERZ772972 (study PRJEB29015, sample SAMEA2738051) | human oral metagenome | biome: human oral; feature: human-associated habitat; material: saliva | place: China | collected 2229 ... | reverse complement strand
AAGGGAATTTCAAACAGCGTCAAGCGTCGTGCCTATCTGGACTTTATCCTAAAGGTTGTTCAGAAGGTACCGGGAAAGATTTGGCAAAATCTCTATTTGCGTTCTTATCTACGAAATGGAGACCTCTTTGCGCTTAGTCTTCGTCTGCTCTTGCTTTCCTTGCTGGCGCAGGTCTTTATCGAGCAAGCTTGGATTGCGACAGCAGTGGTGGTTCTCTTTAACTACCTCTTGATCTTCCAGTTACTGGCCCTCTATCATGCCTTTGACTACCAGTATTTGACCCAACTTTTTCCACTGGACAAGGGGCAAAAGGAAAAAGGCTTACAGGCTGTAGTCCGAGGATTGACCAGTTTGGTCTTAGTAGTGGAATTAGTTGTTGGGTTGATTACCTTCCAAGAAAAACTAGCCCTTCTAGCTTTAATGGGAGCTGGTTTGGTTTTACTAGTCTTGTACTTACCTTATCAGGTCAAACGTCAGATGCAGGATTAACATTTCCTATATGATATTAAAAAAGAAGTTGAGTTCAGTTTGTCTCAACTTCTTTTTAGTTACTACAGGATAATGGTTGGTCCGTAGAGACTCAACTTGGTCTTGACTTGGTCAAAGTGGAAGCGGTCATAGGCCCGCCAAGCGGCGCGAGTTGGAGCATCTGGATTGAGGGCGCTGAGTCCCATGAGAAGACTGGAAGTCTGGTAAAATTTTTCCAGTTCAATCAAGACTCGATTATCCACTGTTTCAGCCTTGGCTAGAAAGCCAAGAATAGAGTTTAATTGCTCCTGAAAGCGGATGTCGTCAGCGGTTGCCTGTTTGCATGCTTGATAGGCTTTGTTTAAGTCAGTAATCAAAGTCTGAGCTCTTTTGATAGGGTCTGTATCTGTCATGAGAATTCCTCCCTTAATTTGGGTGCTAGTCTTGTTTCTAGCAATTGTATTTTGATACTGTCAGTCTATCACTTTTATCTCCTTTTTCGCCTTCAAATCTTTAATTGTCCTTGAAATTTCCTGAATGGTACTGTTAAAATTTTATGATAAAATAGTTATAAGATTATCATGCTTATTTGAGGAACAAGACACCTTTCAGGAGCGTTGAAGGCCTGTTTAGGATTTAGTGTGCTTGTATCGTAGTATTTTTGCTATTCTCTTTTTAGGAAGAAATTGAAACAAGGGGAGTAAAAAGATGAGGATATTTGTTTTAGAAGATGATTTTTCCCAACAGACTAGGATTGAAACGACGATTGAGAAACTTTTGAAAGAACATCATATCACTCCGAGCTCTTTTGAGGTCTTTGGGAAGGCAGACCAACTGCTGGCAGAGGTGCATGAGAAGGGGGCCCATCAGCTATTCTTTTTGGACATTGAGATTCGAAACGAGGAGATGAAGGGGCTAGAAGTGGCTAGAAAGATTCGAGATCGAGATCCTTATGCCCTGATTGTCTTTGTGACGACTCACTCGGAGTTTATGCCCCTGTCCTTTCGCTACCAAGTGTCTGCTTTGGACTACATTGATAAGGCCCTTTCGGCAGAGGAGTTTGAATCTCGAATCGAGACAGCCCTTCTCTATGCCAATAGTCAAGACAGTAAAAGTCTGGCGGAAGATTGCTTTTACTTTAAATCAAAATTTGCTCAATTCCAGTATCCTTTTAAAGAGGTTTATTATCTTGAAACGTCGCCCAGAGCCCATCGTGTTATTCTCTATACCAAGACAGACAGGCTGGAATTTACAGCGAGTTTAGAGGAGGTTTTCAAGCAGGAACCCCGTCTCTTGCAGTGCCATCGCTCTTTTCTTATCAATCCTGCCAATGTGGTTCGTTTGGATAAGAAAGAAAAACTTCTTTACTTTCCCAATGGGGGAAGCTGTATGATAGCGCGTTATAAGGTCAGGGAAGTATCTGAGGCTATCAATAACTTACACTGAGTTAGGAGAGTTTATGAATATTGTTTGGAAATTATTACATATACTTATTATTAATGGACTAGAAATTGTCATTTTCTTTAAGGTGGATGGAATTGGTTTCACTTTTGAGAGAATTTTTAAGTCCTTTCTTTTTAAGATACTGTTGGCCTTTGTTTTTGTAATGATTAGCTATATAGTAGGAAATACTTATCTATCTTATTTTATGGAACCCTTGTACGGCATAGGCTTGTCTTTCTTATTGTTAAGAGGGCTTCCTAAAAAACTCCTTTTCTTTTATGGTCTCTTTCCAATGATATTGGTGAATCTCTTTTATAGAGGTGTTTCTTATTTTGTGCTTCCGTTTTTAGATAAAGGGCAAATAGATGATGCTTACTCATTTATTTGGATATGTATAATGATTTTCAATTTCTTCATTTCTCTAGTCTTTTTGAAATGGTTGGACTATGATTTTACTAGTTTGAGAAAGGAGATTCTCGATACAGGTTTTCAAAAGTTCTTGACTAAGATTAACTGGATAATGGGGGCTTACTTTCTAGTCATGGAAACTCTGTCTTTCTTTGAATATGAACAAAGCATTCAATCGAAGCCTGTTCGCCATTTCATCCTAGTCTTTTACTTGCTCTTTTTTATGGGGGTTATCAAGAAATTGGATACCTATTTGAAGGACAAACTCCATGAGAGATTGGACCAAGAGCAGGCCTTGCGCTACAGAGATATGGAACGCTATAGTCGGCATATAGAGGAACTTTACAAGGAAGTACGGAGCTTTCGCCATGACTACACCAACCTCTTGACCAGTTTACGTCTGGGCATTGAAGAGGAGGATATGGAGCAGATAAAAGAGGTCTACGACTCCGTCTTAAAGGATTCTAGTGAAAAATTGCAGGACAATAAATATGACCTTGGACGATTGGTGAATATTCGTGATAAAGCCCTCAAAAGTCTTCTAGCAGGAAAATTTCTAAAAGCCAGAGATAAGAACATTGTCTTTAATGTCGAAGTTCCAGAGGAGATTCAGGTAGAGGGGATGAGTCTACTTGATTTTCTAACCATTGTGTCTATCCTTTGTGACAATGCTATTGAAGCCAGTGCAGAGGCCAGTCAACCTCACGTTTCAATCGCCTTTTTAAAAAATGGAGCACAGGAGACCTTTATCATTGAAAACTCCATCAAAGAAGAGGGCATCGATATTTCTGAAATCTTCTCCTTTGGAGCAAGCTCTAAAGGGGAGGAAAGAGGAGTTGGTCTCTATACCGTCATGAAAATTGTGGAAAGCCATCCCAATACCAGTCTAAATACCACCTGCCAAAATCAAGTCTTTCGTCAGGTTTTAACAGTTCACTCGATGTCAGTTGATGATTAGAAGACTTGTGTAAAAAAGTACTGCCTGTAGTCATCAATTAAAATGCCATAGTATATGAGGTATCCTATATGAATAAGAAATTCTTTTTTATCATCTGTTCTACGTTGATTATAGCATCGAATCTTCTCATGATTTCCGTGGTGAACAAGGGAGAAGAAACGGGGAGCAATCTGTTTGTGATTGCTATAGCCTGTGTTATGCTACCAGTCTTTTTATATGCAGTTGAAAACCAACTGACTTCATTGATAAGAGGAGAATCAATACTCCTGATTCAGTTGACAGTTATATCCCTACTCCGTCTTATCAACAGAATAGGGAGTACGCCTGAAATCTTCAACATTATTATTACCCTTCTAGCTTTGGCAAGTGGGACAGCTGCTATCCTTGTTGCGATTATGAGAATATATGAGAATATACGGAAGTGAGGGTGAGTAGTTTTCTATTTTGTATTTTCACATTGTCAAGTTCCCCAGAGCAAGTATGTTTTTCATGCTTGCTTTTTAAATTTTTTACAATTCAAGATGTTTTGATAACCATTTATGATTTGAGTGATCCAAGGATAAAATGAGTGCTATACTAGCAGTGTAAAGGTTGTAGCTAAACTAATATAAAGCATACATTTAGGAGGAACTCTTATGAAGAGAAAAATATTTATTATTTTAACCTTGTATCTGATCATGTCTATCTTTCTTTATCCGCTTAGAGAGAGTATTTGGTATCATCTATTTTATACCATAACCTATTTGATTGCAGTTAAGATCTATTTTGCTTTAACTAAAAAGAAAGGAGCAAAGAAATGAAAACTTTTCTTGCTAAAAAACGGAATATCTTCCTTGCGAGATTGTTCCTAGGTCAGTTGCCCTTACTTGTCTCTACTTATCTATTTCTATCTCGTCAATTTTTAAATTTTTCCTTGGTTTTCCAATTTCTTTTAGTGGTTATCAACTTGGCTTCTATTTTGGTCACTGTTTACCTCACTAGGGAGATGAGGATAAGAGAGTTTGAAGATGATGATTTGGTTAGTCCTAGAACCAATCAACTCATGTTCATCGGCTTGACAGGCTTTATGTCTATTATTTGTTTGTATAGAGGTATCACAGCAGGAGAATCCTATCAGCAATTAATTGCCTATATTGGTGCTATTCTCTGCTTGATCATCATGCTTCTGCTCATGTGGGGCTTGAAGTATTATAAAAAGTAAGTGGATAATGAAGTTTTTGCAATTTAAGATTAGGATGAAAAAAATTAATAAACAGTAATACTAAACTTGTCAAAGTTGCAACAGGACAAAAAAGAAATGTATCAATCTTACAGGTTTTATTCATAGTAAATACTTATAAAGTATATTGTATGAACCAGATTGAAGTGTATATCAATTTTGTAAAATAAAATGGGGGGCTTGATGAAATTTCAAAACTGTAGTTCGCAATTTGGCCTATGTTTATTTGGTCTGTACTTAGTTGTAGACCATCAGGATTTATTAAACTTTATTATTGGAGGTGCGCTAATTATTACTTCCATTATATCGTGTTATGTTAATTATAAGAAATACAAAAGGAGAAAAAATGATTGATTTAGCAAATCTACAAACAGGGGATAATGCTAAAAAATCATCTAGACATTAAAGAAAGGATAAACTATGAAAAACATAAGTTCTATCTTTATAAAAGTGCTGACTTGCTTTTTACTTACTTTTGCTATTCAAGTTGTACCATTATCTGTTGTTAGACGATTTTATGACGGAGTGATGGGAGAAGTACTCGGTGGTGGTGTCTACTTTTTATCTTTCTTTATATGTTTAACAATTATTGTATATCTTGTTAAGAGATGGGGGGATGAGACTACTTTAGATCGCTTACCAATCAAGTGGGTAGAATTGAGATGGATTATTTTTGCTTATCTGGCTAATCTAATTTTAGTAGTTAGTTTTATATTTTTTACTACCGTCCTTGGAAAAGCCCACGATAATACAAGTTCTTTGAGCTTTTTTCAACATTTTGAAACTAGTGGTTTCTTTTATACAGTTCTATTTTGGTTGTCAACTGCTTTTACTCAACCTCTTTTGGAGGAGATGCTCTTTAGAGGAATCATTTTAGGAAGTTTAGAAAAATATTCTCCTATTTTTGCTGTCTTTCTTTCAGCTGTTCTTTTTGGATTTGCTCATGATGGAGAGATTATTTCTCAGCATCTTGTGACAGGACTTGTATTGGGTTGTCTTTATATAAAGCAAAGAAATCTATATTCCTGTGTAGTTGTACATGGCTTGATGAATGCTACTGTCACCTGTCTCTTTTTTCTGGCTACTTAAGTTGAACAGGTGAGTATGTGTAGTTCTTTGTCTGATAGTATATGAAAGGAGTAAAAAAATGAAAACGTTTCTTGCTAAAAAACGGAACATCTTCCTTACGAGATTGTTCCTAGGGCAGTTGCCCTTACTTGTCTCTACTTATCTATTTCTATCTCGTCAGTTTTTAAATTTTTCCTTAATTTTCCAATTTCTTTTAGTGGTTATTAACTTGGCTTCTATTTTGGTCACTGTTTATCTCACTAGGGAAATGAGGATAAGAGAGTTTGAAGATGATGATTTGGTTAGTCCTAGAACCAATCAACTCATGTTCATCGGCTTGACAGGCTTTATGTCTATTATTTGTTTGTATAGAGGTATCACAGCAGGAGAATTCTACCAACAATTAATAGCCTATATTGGCTCTATTCTCTGCTTGCTTATCATGCTTCTGCTCATGTGGGGCTGGAAGTATTATAAAAAGTAGGGGCTAATGAAGTTTTTGCAATTTAAGATATCTCGATGACAATTCAAGATTTGGATGAAAAATTTTAAAAAACAATGATAGACTAAATTAGCAAAAGTTGCAACAAAACAACAAAACAAAAAAACAAAAAAGTAGTATTTGTTATAAATATAAAAATGATGGAACAATTTGAGATTATGGATACTGATATGCTTGCTTGCGTTGAAGGTGGTTTTGGAGGTTGGGGAGATATGCTTTCTGTTTTATTGGGTGGACTAGCACTGTCTCCAATTTTGGATCAATTAAATGGTAAGTGGCCTATTATACATCCTTCAAAACCATGTAGTCCTTATGGTATAGGGGGAACTCCAAACTCATGTAATGGTATTTAAAAAGGATTGAAGCTATGAAGGCAAAATATGGGAATCAAATTGTTGATGTTTGGGAAATTGGTCAAGCAACTCCTAAACCAAGTTGGGTAGAGGAAGCTTTTCAAAAAAATTATATGGTTTGGTTGGATAATCATGTGCGCATTCTAATGGCAGGTCTTAACACTTCTCTCGCAACGAATATCAAGTTTGGTCTAGTTGGAACAGTTGGAGGAGGATTCGCTGGTTATGGGATGTATGTTCTTGGTTATCCAGGTGATTATATAGATATCACCAATCATAGAGTTGTTTCTGCTAAAACATTTCACAAAAGTTATCAAATTTTAGAAAATGATTAGATATCATTTAATTGTAATTGAGAAAGCTATGAAAAAAATATTTTTTAAAAAACGGAACATCTTTCTTGCAAGATTGTTCCTAGGGCAGTTGCCCTTACTTGTCTCTACCTATCTATTTTTATCTCGTCAGTTTTTAAATTTTTCCTTGGTTTTCCAATTTCTTTTAGTGGTTATTAACTTGGCTTCTATTTTGGTCACTGTTTATCTCACTAGGGAAATGAGGATAAGAGAGTTTGAAGATGATGATTTGGTTAGTCCTAGAACCAATCAACTCATGTTCATTGGTTTGACAGGTTTTATGTCTATTATTTGTTTGTATAGAGGTATCACAGCAGGAGAATTCTATCAGCAATTGATTGCCTACATTGGTGCTATTCTCTGCTTGATTATCATGCTTCTACTCATTTGGGGTTTGAAGTATTATAAAAAGTAGCTTTCTTTCCTCTTTTATCAGGATATTTGAGTAGAAGACTCTATTAAAAAGTTCGTGAAATAAATGAATGGAGGTATTTAATATGAAATACAGATTATTTCTTGTTATTTTCTTGAGCAGTATGTTGAATATTCTTTTAGGGACATTTTTACAAATCTCTAATGTATCGATTGGGTGGCTGGTTCTCTACAGTGGCTTGTTTGAAGCAGGAGTTTTTCTTCTTACCAATAAAGGGGTGACGGTACAAATTAAGGAGGCAGACATTAAAAACCGTTTTAAATTTATTTTTGGAAAAACGATATGGTTTCAAATTCTTTTGCTCATCTTTTTGATGGTCAAACTTTATCTTGGTTTGGATGTGAGGTTGATTTTATTTTATGGACATATTTTCATTGTCTTTAATGCCTTAATGTATCTATTATCTAGTAGTCAGGTTAGTCTTAAAAAGAACAAACTGCCTTCTTAATCTTACAGCAGTAGAGCTTGACAAGAGGAGGTCATCATGTATAAACACTTATTTTTCCTAGATTCCAAAACCTTAGACTGGTTGACACCTGATATTCTGGTCTTGGCTTCTGACACCATTGCCTTTAATGTTTTTGTGCTAACCTTTGTATCTGTTGTGGCCTTTTATTTCCTAAATCCCATGCTATCTTTAATGGCTATCTTCTTAGGGGGTGGTTATGTGGTCGGATTTTGGTTACTCAAATGGTTTGTTTTGGAAAGGCTAGAACTAAAGAATGACGTGTAGGGAAGTCTGTTTGTTGAGGAGGATAGTTTATGGCCATTTTCAATAAATGTCATGCCTTGTTTTTGGGATTTTTAGTATTTGCAATAGTTGATGCGGCGGGATATTCCGTCAATCAAGGAGATTATTTTCAACACCAGTACACATTCATTGTTGTAAAGAGTCTCTTGCTTTGCCTTAGTATTGGCTATGCGAGATGGTTTGATATGATTTCTTTCGGGATTTTAAGTAAGAAGCAACTCTTGCTCTTCATTGGAATCTTTCTTCTCACGGTGCTGGTAAATATAGGCTATCATGCCTTTTTCTCAGTTGCTTCTGGTGCTTCGGCTCAACACCTTGAGAAAACGAGTAATGGACTTTCGCTTTCCTTTATTGTAAATGTCACGGTTTTGGCACCTATCCATGAGGAACTCCTGTTTAGAGGACTTCTTCAGGGTGCGGTTTTTGACAATTCTTGGCTAGGACTTGTACTGACTTCCTCTCTCTTTTCGTTCATGCATGAACCTTATGATGTGCCTTCATTTTTCTATTATCTACTTGGGGGCTTGTTGTTGGGCTTTGCTTATAAAAAGAGCCAAAACTTGTGGGTCTCTACTCTAGTCCATATGTTTTACAACAGTTTACCACTTTTAACTTATTTCTAAAAATCATGAAAAGGTAAGCAGAAGACGGTGCTTGCCTTTTTCTTTCTAGAATGATAGCCCAAGCCAATCCAGAGGCTTTTCTTTGAGAATCAGGTGTGGAGCGGTTGACGAATAGGCCAAAAACTAGTAGAATAGTAAGGAAACTTTATACGGAGGAAAGAAATGGATTTGGGTGATAATGAGCTAACACTGACTCCCATACCTGGGAAAAGTGGCAAGGCTTATATGGGTAGCTATCCTGATGGGAAGCGTATCTTTGTAAAAATGAACACCTCTCCAATCCTACCTGGTCTAGCTAGAGAACAAATTGCTCCACAATTATTATGGAGTCGCCGTTTGGCAGATGGGCGTGATATGTGTGCTCAAGAATGGTTGACAGGCAAGATATTGACCCCCTATGATATGAATAGTAAACAAATCGTCAATATTTTAACTCGTCTTCATCGTTCACGTCCTTTGATGACACAGTTGAGTCGTTTGGGATATGCCATGGAAAGACCCGCAGATTTACTGCAATCTTGGCTAGGAATGGTTCCAGATGCCTTGCGTAAGAATCAGTATCTCAGTCAAGTAGTAGCTGAATTACGTAAAACTGTTCCAGGATTTAAAGAGGATCATGCGACGATTGTCCATGGAGATGTACGTCATAGTAATTGGATTGAGACAGATAGTGGTTTGATTTATCTGGTAGACTGGGATTCGGTTCGCTTGACTGATCGCATGTTTGATGTAGCCCATATGCTCTGTCATTACATTCCAGAACATGAGTGGAAGGAATGGCTGACCTACTATGGGTATAAGTACAATCAAACAGTATTGAATAAATTGTATTGGTATGGTCAATATTCTTATTTGAGCCAGATTTCCAAATATTATATGAATCAAGATTTAGAAAATGTCAATCGGGAGATTAAGGGACTACGTCTTTTCCGAGACAAGTATGGAAAGAGAAAATGAGAGTTAGAAATCGTAAAGGGGCAACAGAATTACTAGAGGCAAATCCCCAGTATGTGGTCCTCAATCCCTTAGAAGCTAAGGGAAAATGGCGGGATTTGTTCGGCAACGACAATCCCATCCATGTGGAAGTTGGAAGTGGAAAGGGTGCCTTTGTTTCAGGTATGGCCAAACAAAACCCTGACATCAACTATATCGGAATTGATATTCAAAAGTCTGTTTTGAGTTACGCCTTGGACAAGGTTCTTGAAGTTGGAGTGCCTAATATCAAGCTCTTGTGGGTAGATGGTTCTGACTTGACTGACTACTTTGAAGACGGTGAGATTAATCGCTTGTATCTGAACTTTTCAGATCCATGGCCGAAAAAACGCCATGAAAAGCGTCGTTTGACCTACAAGACCTTCTTGGATACCTTCAAGCGTATCTTACCTGAAAATGGAGAAATTCATTTCAAGACGGACAATCGTGGCTTGTTTGAGTACAGTCTGGTGAGTTTTTCTCAGTATGGCATGAAACTCAATGGTGTCTGGCTTGATTTACATGCCAGTGATTTTGAGGGCAATGTCATGACAGAATACGAGCAAAAATTCTCCAATAAGGGGCAAGTTATCTACCGAGTTGAGGCAGAATTTTAAGAAATAGCCTGAAATCAGGCTGTATAAGTGCTTTTGCTTTACATAAGTTGGCAAACGTGCTATACTAAGAGTAAGAATATGAGAAAGTGAGGCGGGGAAATATCTTCGCCTCTTGCTTATGAGGAGGTGGACGCAATCGCAACAATCGTAGAATT
>ERZ772972.1007-NODE-1007-length-10327-cov-11.140674_pt1 | contig 10327 bp, 7 predicted proteins | sample MGYA00580673_ERZ772972 | MGnify/ENA primary metagenome ERZ772972 (study PRJEB29015, sample SAMEA2738051) | human oral metagenome | biome: human oral; feature: human-associated habitat; material: saliva | place: China | collected 2229 ... | reverse complement strand
AGTAAGTATTTTTATGGTCTTGATAATATGTCTTGATTCCAGATAAATTCATTGCTATTCCCTTTTAGCGTACCGATAAATTCACTTCATATGCACGGAATATCCTACAATGAAATGAAGCAAATCATAATACACCCTTCATAATATTTTCTTAAAAATGATATATTGCACTTACTGAGGCCGTCTGAATGTTCAGACGGCCTCAATATTATCTTAATTACATAAAGACTTTTCTACCTATACGAAGAACTCCATTATCTTGAGTATCTGCCTGTCGTTTTAATTGCTCAATCACAGTATCAGAAAGCTGGTAATTAGGGCAACATTCTAAAAGCTCATCAACACTAAAAAATATATACTGCTCAGGTTTTTTACCCTTCTTAGATACTACAAATTGAAAGACCTTCGGGCAATTACTCTCCTTAGAGCCATGAAAGAGAGCAGACATTAAACCAAAACCTGTTTTATTTTGGCTACTTCCCTCATCCACACAACAAATCAGTCCAGACTTCATTAAGCGTTGCAGAGCCCTATCACAACTATAACCATCATAAACTCCTTTCCACTCCTCTGATGTAAATGTTTCTTTATTTTGTGACAACAAAGCATCTACTGCACTCTTCAAGTTGCTATTACAGATCGTCGTTTTCGACCAATGATTCCAAAACTTAGTTTTTAAATCCATTTTTTTTTTGCTTGAAGGCTGCTCATCCATCAATTCATCGGGCATTTGCTCTTCTTGGGTTAACTGAACGAATTTTTCATCCAGCTCGATTTCATCCTGCGTCCAATTTTTACGTTTAACCTTGCTTGGCTGACCAAATACCTGCTCAATTGCCGCCACAATTTTCATTGTGACTGTTTCCAATTGTTTCAGATGTTCTTCTTTTTGCTTGATGGTAAAGATAGAATTCATTTTGCCGAGCTTTTCATACAAATCCGAACTCAGGTCATCAAAGCCGTTTTCTAACAAATCCAACTTGAAGCCGCTTAAAGTCGCATTGATTTGCTTGTTTTCTTTGATGGTACGCAAAATAGCACGTTGATATTTTTCATCTACGGCAAACAATCTTTGCATAAGCAAGGTTTGCTTTTCAGATGGCTGATCCAGGCTGGCAAGAAAAGCATGCAGCGACTGTTTGTGATACAAATACTCTTCTTTCGTAATAGAACTGTATGCAGAAATACCGGCAATCTCGATATCGTAATCGTCCAAAGTATCGGCAATTTCTGCCATAATTTCTTCAAGCTGGTCATATGGGCGCAAATCTGCTTTATTTAGAACGATATAGAGCGGTTTTTGGCTGTATTGTCCTGCATGGTCTAAAAAGTCCAAATCGCTTTTTGAAATCGTACCGTTGGAATCCAAACCAATCAGCCACAACAAAGCCTCGGAATTTTGGACAAACTCTTGCGCCGTTTTTACATCTTCCGCGGTATGTCCGTCTGCCACATCAGACGGGTTGTATCCCGGCGTATCGATAAAGCACAAATGCTCAAACTTCATCGGTGTAGTCATAAACACAAAAGGCATGATGGTTTTAAGGTTGAAACCAAATGACCGGATAAAATTATGCGACAATTTTTGTTGAAAATCAGGATCAATCTTCAGCAAATCAATCACACCACCGTTCTGACTGCAACCGATCACGCCGTTTTCCTGACCGTTTAAAGCATAAGTCGGAATGGCAGTAGTCGGTTCGATGCCGATAGGCAGTCGGATATTGGGATCCTCAAACAAACTGCTGATAAATTCGGATTTACCGGCGCTGAAACCTCCGGCAATGGCAATCGAGCGTTTTTTGTAAAATTCCGGGTAGGCGCCAATGACTTTTAATTCATCACCAATTGCCTGCAATTCTAAAAATGCCGCCGCTTCATCTTTCAAGGAATCTTCCTGATTGGCAAATTCTAAAAACTCTCCTCCCAAAAGCTGAAAATACTGTCGTACACCGGGATTCAGATTATTGGCCGATAGAAGGTCTGCAATCAAAGTCTGACGCAATTCACTTTCCGACAAGTTTCTTTGTAATTGCTCTAATTTTTTTTGTGCCTGCTCAAGCTGTTTTTTCAATTCAGGCAGCTCTTGCTCTGCCTGATTCAATTGTTCTTGCATGATGTCTATGCTCTTAAGTTGCTGTTTGATTTGTTCAAGAATTTCCAAGGCTTGTTGTTTCTTACCAAACATCAAGCCCAAAGGAATGCTCGGACTGATCCATTCTTTCAATTGATCTACTGAATGATGAGACATATTTATTCCTTGCAGGCCGTCTGAAATTTTCAGACGGCCTAATTGATTAAGCCGCAGACTGCATCAAGCCTGCCAATTCTTTCTGAATACCTCGATAATTAAATAAGCTCGCTTCTTTATTTTCAATTTCACTCAGCAGTTGTTTCAGGTTATTTTCCAGATCTGCGGTCAACTCTTTCGCCAAGTCAATTTTTTTAAGGTTGCTTACCAAAGTTGTCATATAAGCAGAAATATCTTTATTAACCACGTCTTTAAGATTGGAAATATAATCTTCTGCATCATCAATAAATGATTCTGCCTCATAACCTGTTAACTTACCTGTCTTTTTCAGGCTTTTAGGTATATCGTCTTCTAATTTAAATGAAGCCTCGGGAATGCGCGCCAAAACATTTTTTACCGCACGGGCAATAATATTGACATCCAACTCTCCGTCACCCATTGCCTCCCTCAACGCGCTGACGACTTGGCTGTAGATTTTCTTTTTCCAAGCCTGTGAATAGCTTTCGGACAAATGGCCCAATTCATCTTCCAAATTAGAACGGATTTCTTCAATTGCGCGACGAATCGGTTTGGCTTTTACCGTAGTATAGGAATATGATTCAGTTCTAGTCCTTGTTTCATGCTTTGGTCCAAGTGCCCAATCCAGAAAACCTGTACCTCCTCTATATACTTCAACCTCATACTCTTCTTCATAGTATTCGGTTTCCGAACCTTGAGCATTATCGGAAACACTGTCAAAACGGCGCATTTCACTTTTCAATTTGTCTTTTAATTGTTTGCTCAAATTCAGTTTGATATCCGAAATCAAATCATCATACACGCTGCCCACATTTGCATCGATTGTGGCTTGCTGCTTTTTGAGTTCGGCTTCTTGCTTGCGCAATTCGTCCACATCGGCATGCTGAATCTGATGAATCTGCTCATTGATGCGCTCGGCCCATGCTTTTAAATAGCCTTGTAATGCGGTACGTTTGCCATTTTCAAAATCAATGCGCCGTTGCGCCAAAATTTGTTCTTTATTGGCAGTTACTTCACTCACTATTTGATGTATCTGATGAATATTGGCCAATTGGTTTAATGCATTTTTAGCCAATTCTTCATGACTGAAAACATCAGGGAATTTTTGATTCAAATTGCGCCATACGTGTTGCAAATTGGCATCCCAAGTATGTTGTTCATCAAAACGCTGTTGCAGTGAAAACGCCACGCTTGAAGAGCAAATTACGTTGTTTTTGCTCAACTTGTCCGCAGCCACTTTCATTGACGGATATTCTTGGACTTGTTTGGCCAAAACATTACGCGCATGCTTGGTCAAATTGTCAGAAATACGTTCCAAAACATGAATAGGATCGCTCAAGCCTTGACTTTCACTGCCAAACAATTGGTTATCCACCTGACTGGCGATAAGATAAGCTTGCTGCGTCCCCTCTTTGGTCGTTACCCGATGCATCAAATCAGTATCCTCGCTGCTGAGGAATTGGCCCGAAGGAGAAACAATCAATACGACGTCGCAGTCTTGCAGTAATTGCTCGGTGCGTTCGCCACGAGATGTCACAGGGTCATTAATTCCCGGGGTATCAATGATTTGCAGGCCCTGCAAACCTTTTTCCGGAATATGCAATGTAACGGACTTGGTAAACGGCATGAATGCACCGCTTGACCCAACAAATTGGTTCAATATGCCATTCATCAGCTCTTCCACACTACCCGCTGAAATCGTACGGTATTGCTCCAAATCACTTAATGATTTGCCTGATTCTTTAATACGGCAATATTGATCATATGAAGCAAAAGACGGATCATCCTTCATCTCCCGTTCGGCTTGAGATTTGGCTTTATTGCGGCATTCTTGCTGCTCTTCCGCCGATAAAGAATTAACACCTTTTTTTCTCTTAATTCTCTCAGCATTTTCCAGCTCTTTTTCTTTAACTTTGCTATCTAACGCTTTTTGGAATAAATCATATTTGACTTTAATTTCATCAATGTCTTGTTGGGTAAAAAAGTCTACTTCTGCGCTGACATTTTCACTGTATTCCATAATGGTCAGCGCGGCTGTCATCGGTGTGGCGGCTTTAGGCAAAATATCATTACCATTGAAAAGCAAGGCATTGAGCATGGAGCTTTTCCCTGCCTTCACACGCCCGATAATACCGATACGCAACACACGGCCTTGTTCTGCAAAGCTATCTAAAACTCTCTGCCACTCTTCGCTTTTCTGAATTGCATGCTCCTGCTTCAATGCCAAGGCATCATGACTGAAATTATTTTTATTTACGAATTCTTCAATTTGGTTGTTTAACTGGATGATATCCATGAATAGATCCTTAATATTTTTGGAAATATCTATTTTTTCAGACGGCCTTCGATACCATTGAGGCCGTCTGAAAATGATTAGGCAAACAAATAACGGTTTGCCGCTGTAGTCAGCTGTTGCTTGCCGCTTTCCAACTCATTAATCGTGCTTTCCAACTCGACGGCTTTTGCTGCTTTTTCTGCCTCTGCTGCTTCAATCTCATTACGTTTTTGTTGCAGCTGCTCCTCAAACTGTTCGCTGACTTGATTAATCAGGGCTGTAATATTCTGATTCATTAAATCAGGCAGTACGCTATTAAGCTGCTGTTGAATTTGTGGAATGACATTATTGATAATTGCCTGTTCTACTTGTTCACGCTGTCTGCGCTCCCTCTCTCCTTTTGTAAATAAAGAAATAATTTCAGGCAGGAAGAGCAATACGGCACTCACAATACCAAATACACTGCCAAGCAATGCTTTTAATGTTGCCGAAGTCACTTTACCCATAATTGCTTTAGATATTGATTTTAATGCTGTATTAGCTACTTTTCCGAAAGCGTCTGCCCCGCTATTGGCCAATACATCCATTGCAATGCCAGCCAAACCGCCATCCGGCAAAGTAGCTAATTGTGCATTGATACCATTGCCCATTTCTTCTATCAAATCTTGGCTAATGGCTCGGAAGCGGGTCTGAACGGCGGAAAGCAGTGCATTTTTTGTAATGTCGTTCAGCTCGCGCTCAAATGCACCTTGGTTATTGATTACCAAATCAACCAGTCGCATTTTTTGCTGCAAAATTGCAGATGTGACAGCCTGATTGATGACAGATACGCTATCTCGTGAATAACGCTGGTCGACATCATTGATTGCAGATTGTTTTTTGGCCTCAATACCTTGCAGGCTATTTTGCAGGGCAGATAAAGTTTCTTCGATTTCTTTTCTATCTGATTTAAATGTAGAAATTTTGACGTTGATGCTTTGTATTAATCCTGTATAGTTTTCACGCAATTCATCAATAAACAAAAGTTTGAACAATTCATCAGGATTGACTGCAGTCAAAATATTTTTAAGGTTATTGCCGCCATCCATATCTAAAAGGGCAATTTGTCCCGTATAGTCAAAATCATCTTCCAGTTGCTCGGCAATTTTTTGTTGTACTGCTTTAACATCATCAGGTGCGCGCAAATTGGTTTTGCTGATACAGAATGCAAATCCTTTTCCAATTTGTTGGAGATTGTCAATTTCACGCTTCATGCTCAATGTAATGTTTCCGTCTTCAATACTGGTTAGGAATACAAAGAAAACGCCACGCTCCAGGTAATTCAAAATAGCTTGGTTATGGTTTTCAATCGGCGCATCAAATCCTGGCATATCAACCAATACCAAAGGTTGAATGGCTTTTAAATTTTCATTATTTAAATAAACACGCAGATTTTTGAAGTTTTGTGCATTGTCTTTTAAACGTGCAAAATCAGCCAATTGATGACGCTCAACCGTACCCGAAGCCGTTACTGCTTCAATATAGTTGCTATCGCTATAACGCAATTCTGTTGCTAATGCAGTTTCCGGAGTCACAGCAGTCGGCAAAATTTCATTGCCTAAAAAAGAATTGAGCAATGTACTTTTTCCCGCGCTAAATCCGCCAACCACCGGCACAATCAGCTCTGCATCCGTAATATTCCTTTGAATTTCCGATAATTTGTTATCTGAAATTTCCAAAGTGGAAATGATGTTCTTAACTTCACCGATATAATCTAAAAATTGCTTTTTGCTGTTCATAAAATAAATTTCTCCTGAATAAAAATTAAATGGAAATGACTACTTTCTGCTATTTGTGCCGATTAGTCCTTACTGAACGAACTCATTAGCAGACAAAAACCCATTAGACCAAAAATAAAACAAGAAATAAGTTCCAAGTTCCCCCTGTACGTTACGTTCCAATCAAGCCAAGATGTACTATACATATAGATTAGCCCTATAATTGCCCTAATTCCGCCTCTTTGCATAAACGCACCAGGCAACATGATGAATCCAAGTATGATTTGCCACATGTTATTAGCCCTCCGTATGGTTATTGATATAGTTTTTTAATTTGCCGATTATCTTTTCCTGCAACTCTTGCGGACTGACAATTCTTGAATGCGGTATCCAATATTGGACGATGGGGATAACTTCAATTTCGTTAACATTTTTGCAGGCAATCAACAGGCCACCGTTATCGAGGCGACGAATAACCTCCTGATTAGGTAACAGCTTGCGCCGCAAAAAGTAATGTGCAGCCTGTGGGCTGATTTGAATAATGATTTCACTGACTTGATTACCATACGAGATGCTGTCGGTATTTTGAATTTTCTCTACAAATCCTACATCTGGAACATATGTCTTTGAGGTTGTTTGCAGCTGGGATGTTTGAGTAAAGCAATAGGTCTTTTCTCGACCATTTTCGAGCCCGATAAGATACCAAATACCGCTTTTATTAATGAGCCGGTAAGGATCTAAAGTACGATGGCTTTTACTGCCATCGGCTTTAGTGTAATTAAAGCTAATGGTTTGCTTTGCTTCTATAGAATGTGTTACCAAATCAAAATCTGATTGGCGATGACGAATATTTTCGTATTGATGACCTTTGATGATAATGCTTTGACGCAGACTTTCTTGAAAAAAGCGGCGGTCCGCTTCAGGAAAAAGGTCTTGTAAGCCTGCAAAATGACAGATACGGCGGATTTCATCTTTATTCAGACGGCCATACTGGTTTTGATCAAGACGGTAATAACGTGTACCTGTAGTTTGCAATAAAGGGGCAAGACGATTGAGATCACGTTGGGCTGTACGCAATGAAATGCCATAGCGTTCAGGCAAACTTTGAATATCAATCGTTTCCCCTTGATTTAGACGTGTCAGAATATCTGCTAAACGGATGCCTAGTGCTTCCTGTGCTTTAGTACGCTGGCTCATAGTAGATAAATTTTCGTTTTCGTATGTAATGGCGGAATTTTATGTTGCAGTAACGACAGGTACTGTCGCTCTTTTTTACTTTGCGTATTTTTATAATTTATTAATAAACTTTGGCAATTCTACCTTATTATTCGATATGGTAATTATTTAATTTACATTAAATTTACACTTTTTGTTTTAATGATGTATTTATATCCTTTTTTAAAATTTGTTGTTTCATTGAGCAAATGCGATAACCCAAGGCCGTCTGAAAGCTGAATTTCAGACGGCTTTTTTAAAGAGCCTGCTCGGATTGTTATCAATTTACCCGGTTTTGCATTATAATTGTGCAAATTTGACTCACTCGAAAGAAAATAAATTGGAAGGATTACAACAACTTGTAGATTTATTGGTGGGTTTTGTCGATTGGATATTGAAATTACTGGCATTCTTGTTTTAAACTACGTTTCATTCTTTTATACATTAAAGACGTATTTTCATCATGCAAACCGCGCAACGCTCTGCTACTTTCTTCTATTGGTACCACACAAACGTGCGGTACTTTTTTGCGCTTGTCTGAAACAGACCAAATTGAAAATACGCAAATTAGAGCCGCCTCATTTGAGCGGCTTTTTTTATACCCACCATGGCCGCTTAAATCCACCCATTTTTAAGAAATAAGGAATACAGCCATGACCGCTTCAACTAAAATCCACAGCCAAACCCAAATGTTACACACCTGCCGCATGGTCGTTGACAGCAACAGCCACCACAGCATGCTCAACATGCACACTTTGCCAGATTCGCCTGACAGCCTCATCAGCGAAGCCCTGATTCCGCAAGTGCGCACCATCGCGACTTTGATTGCCGCAGAGCGCCACGACTTCAATCAAAGCAGCCCCAGCGTTTTTACTGATGAAGCGGATTTCTTCGCAGCACGTATTTTGGTTTTGGGCGTACGCCGTTTCCATTTGGATATTACCCTGCTGCCTATGCTCAAAACCGCCAACAAACGCGCCGAAGCTTTTGCCAAACGCCATCACATGCCCTTCTCTCCCGCTGAAATGCAAATGTCCCTGCACACCCGCCGCCCTGCCAACCTGCTGATTATCGAAACCGAACACGAAATGCCTGCACTGGGCAATCTGGCTGCCAACAGCCGTGCATTTGCAGCGCAACTTTCCAATATTATTTTGTAAAACCACTTGAAAAACAGGGAAATGGTTTAATATTAGGCAAACACACTCCGCCGAAATCTCGGCAAAGACAAACCTCTCTCAGGAAAAACAATGAAAAAACTGATTGCCTTAGCCGCCCTTTCCACTTTTGCCCTCGCTGCCTGCAAAGACAATACCCAAGCGCAGCTTGAGCAGCAACAAAAACAAATCGAAGCATTGCAACAACAGTTGGCACAACAAAACGGCCAACAAGAAGACAATACGGTTTACCAGCTCACGCCTGAAGCCGTGAAAGACACCATTCCTGCCGAAGCACAAGCCAACGGCAACAACGGCCAACCGGTAACCGGTACAGACGGCCAACAATACATCTACGACCAATCCACCGGCAGCTGGCTGCTGCAAAGTTTGGTGGGTACTGCAGCCGGTGCATTTATCGGCAACGCATTGGCAAACAAATTCACACAAGCGCGAAATCAAAACAGCCCGATTGCCCGTCAAGCCCGTGCCAACTATTATCAAACCGCACGTCCAAACGGACGCACCAGCCAACAGCTGAATACACGCACCCTGCGTGCGCAACAACAAAACGCTCAACAGCAACAGCGTTACCGCGAAACCGCGCGTCAGCCTTCCAACTACCGCCGCCCAAGCATGGGGCGAGGCTTTGGCCGCCGTCGCTGATCCGGTTTATATTCCATCTTTGATATAAACGCTCCCAATATAAAAGGCCGTCTGAAAATCAGATTTTCAGACGGCCTTTGGTTTTTCTCTATTTTCTTATTGCAGACTTGTTGGTCTGTTTTTATCCGTTATGCCCAAAAGTCTCGCGGAGCATCCAATACGGGTTTGACGATGCCGGTACGGATGGCAAAATCGCCAAAACCTTCATCATCCAAACGGTTTCGAGACCAATCTGCCACCCAGCCTTCGACAATTTCAAGGATTTCAGGTTCGGTAATGTTTTCTTTAAACAGGCGCGGAATGCGGGTGCCTTCGCGGTTGCCGCCTGCGTAAAGGTTGTAACGGCCGACGGCTTTGCCGACCAAACCGATTTCCGCCAGCATGGCGCGACCGCAACCGTTGGGGCAACCGGTTACGCGCAAAACGATGTATTCGTCTTCCAAGCCATATTTGGCGAACATTTCGTCGATTTTATCGGAGAATGTCGGCAGGAAGCGTTCGGCCTCCGCCATCGCCAGCGGGCAAGTCGGCAAGGCAACGCAGGCCATCGAGTTCTCACGCTGGATGGTAATCGATTTGCTGATTAATCCATGCTCTTTAGCGATTTTATCAATCGTATCTTTTAATTCCGGCGACACATTGGCAACCACCAGATTTTGATTCGCCGTCAGGCGGAAGTCGCCGGAATGGATTTTGGCAATTTCGCGGATGCCTGTTTTCAACGGCCTGTCGGGATAATCGAGCAGGCGGCCGTTTTCAATAAACAAAGTCAAATGCCAGTTGCCTTCATGCCCTTGTACCCAGCCGATGTGGTCGCCGCGATGGGTGAATTCGTAAGGGCGGATGGGTTCAAACTTAATGCCCATGCGTCTTTCGACTTCTTCTTTGAACACATCCACGCCGACGCGTTGCAGCGTATAGCGTGTACGCGCTGCTTTGCGGTCGCTGCGGTTGCCCCAGTCGCGCTGGGTGCTGACGACGGCTTCGG
>ERZ772972.1006-NODE-1006-length-10333-cov-4.441331_pt1 | contig 10333 bp, 9 predicted proteins | sample MGYA00580673_ERZ772972 | MGnify/ENA primary metagenome ERZ772972 (study PRJEB29015, sample SAMEA2738051) | human oral metagenome | biome: human oral; feature: human-associated habitat; material: saliva | place: China | collected 2229 ... | reverse complement strand
ACTTCAATAGTGGGAAGCGGTCGATGTGTTTGGCGATCATGGCTTGTGCGGTTTGCCGGAAGAAAGTGCTCATGAGAAATCCCCTAAATGTCTTGATGGGAATTTAGGGGATTTTGGGGGGATTTTGCAAAGGTCTCCCTCTACCCAACCTCAAATTCTCTGCATTAGAATAGTATATTGATCAAAAGGAGAACACATGACTACCTACTTCGTCTCTCGTCATACAGGCGCGATTGAATGGATAAAACAGCAACCGCAATGGCAAATAGATGAATTTACCTCACACCTGGACGCAACAAGAATTCAAGCGGGTGATGTTGTTTTAGGAACGTTGCCCTTGGACTTGGCTGCAGAAGTGTGCCATCGCGGTGCCAAATTTTATTTTTTAATTTTGCCCCAGCAGTTTGCAGAACGAGGCAACGAGCATACTGTAGCAGCCATGTCTGCCGCAGGCGCAACCTTGCAACGGTTTGAAGTCAAAAAAATCACCGAATAATTTTTCAGGCTGTCTAAAAAATCTCAATCAAGGAGAGTGCAATGAAATACAAACGCAGAGTTTTAGTCGCTGTTACCGGTATGTCACCGCAAATTTTGACCGAAACCGTCTATGCCCTGTATACGCAGCAAAATTGGCTGCCTGATGAAATTTTTGTACTGACCACACAAACCGGCTACAACAATATCGTTCGTAATTTGCTTGGGGAAGACGGCTTTTTCACGCGCCTTTGCAAAGATTACAATCTGCCTGAAATTCAGTTCGGCGAACGGAACATCCATGTTATCCACGATGCCGGAGGAGAAAAACTGAGTGATATCCGCACACCTGAAGAAAACAATTTGGCAGCGGATATGATTGTGAATTTTATCCGCCAACAATGCGCCGATGATAAGACCGAGCTACACGTTTCCATCGCAGGCGGACGAAAATCCATGGGATTTTATATTGGTTATGCACTATCTTTGTTTGGTCGTCCGCAGGATAAGCTGTCGCACGTCCTGGTCACTGAAGGATTTGAAAACAACCCGCTTTTTTTCTATCCGACCCATTACGACAACTATATTTCCAAAAAGCCGTACGACCCTAATTGCACAGAAACCATTAACACGCGTGAAGCCAAAGTAATGCAGGCAGAAATTCCGTTTGTACGCATGAGTTACGGTTTGCCAAATTTGGCGCAAAATGATGTGAGCTACTCCGAAGCAGTACAGCTCTTACAAAACAATTTAAAAGCTGACCGCATCATTTTAAATATCAAAGATTGCACCATTCAACTTGGGCAGGACAAACCCATTAAAATAGCCGACAAACGTTACTTTTTTGCCTATGCCGCATTAGCGCGGTTTCATTTGCAAAATAAAAGCATCAAGCTGATAAACCAAGCAGCCTGCTATGACAACATTAAAAACAACAAATGGCAGCTTGGCGTATATCCCGAACTGGATGATTTTCAAACATGCTATTGGGACATCATGCAAATCAACGAACCATCTCTCAAAAATGCTCCGAATCGTCAAGAGCTGTTAGAGCAGGCGCGCAATAGCGCATTGCAAAGTTTGCGCGAACTACCTTCCAAACTCCGTCTCATCTTAATAGAGAACTTTTCAGAATACGTTGCAGAACAATACGGCGTATTTAGCACAGGTACGCGCAAAACAACGCCTACATATTATTTAAAAATGCCGGTCGAAAAAATTGAAATTGTAGGGTAACAAAAAATCATTTTTTTAAGCTGCCAGCCCTATTTCCACTTTTACATGGAGTCTTACATGTCCCAAACCATCATTGCCCTTTGCACTGCCGAGCAACTGGCCTCCGCCATTCCCGATTGGCAACGATACGGCATTCAATTTGCAAACACATCAGAGCGCCTAAACCGCTTCCAAGCAGCTGATTGCATTTTGTGCTTGCCAGAGACGCCCGTTCCATTATTAAGTGCGGCATGGCAGCGTTTTTCCCAAAGCCGCTTTTTCATCTCACAGGGCAGACAACAGTGGCTGGACGGACAAACACGGCAATCTGTAGATTTCAATCAGCTGTTATCTACCCGCGAACAGCCTAAAAAAGAACAACAGGCAGTAACAACTCCTCCCCAACAAATACAAATCAAACAGTCCAGTAATCCGCCTGGTAACATGACAGACAACACACTATTGTTTGAAATATTCAAATTCGCCGCCTGGGGCTTAGACAACAAAGACAATCAAGAAAAAGTAAACGAACTGCTTTACCTTGCGGCACAGCGTGGTACTGAATTGTCAAACTCCGCTCAAAAAAACAAGAAACAGGGCGAACACGCCTATCAGCTGACGCAAGAATTAGAAACCCTATTCAAAAAAGACAACCAGACAGCTCTAAACGCTTGGTTTAATGAGCAGCAAGCCCGCCCCGAACTAAGCCAACGCATCAAAAAACACTTAGCCATCAAACTGGGCAAGCTCAACAACAATAAAGACAAGAGAAAATCCTTCACGCCCACACAAGGCTGCCTGGTACGACCACCCCAATTTACCCAACATCATCCCAACAGCCTTCGCCACCTGCCAGCACATTCCAACTGGGAAATCGTCATTGACGAAACAGGCATGGAATTTGAGCAGGCGGAGGATTTATCCATCGACGACTACAGCTTAGGCCGCTATGTCGCGCTTGCCATTCCGCAAGGCAGAGCCAAATTGGACAAACTGCCCGAAACATTCCACGCCGCTGAAGAAAAGCCCGAGCTGCTGGACAAAGTCATCAACAACATCCTCTCGCAATCGGTAGGCGTATTGGGCATTACGGCCAAAGACCCGCTTTCATTCAACCGCCCGCGTTGGTTTAGCGGTGTGTACCGTTTACTGCAACTTGCCTTGCGCCTGCTGCCGCTACCCAACGAAGGCAGCAAGCAGGTACACGTATTTATCGAACAACGCGGCGGCTTTAATGCCGACACCGACTTGCAGGTTTTAAAACAACTGCTGTTAAGCGAATTGCAAAGCATAGACGAAGCCCGTTTCAGCCAGCTGCTCCTGTCGCTGGAAATCGCCCCCAAAGGCAAACACCCCTATCTCGCCCATGTTGATGCACTGGCGCACTGCTGGGGCGGTTCGTCCGCCAAACAACGTTTGATAAGAGCCAAATTCAAAGGACATTGTTTCCTTACCCCGGAAAGCGGCGATTTAGAACGCATTTATGCCGCACTCGATGGCAAAACTGCCCTGTCGTCGCACGACTGGTTTCAAGCAGTCTGCGCCCTGTCCGGTGAACCCGAACACAGCCTCTTACGCGAAGCCATGCAGCAATTGGGCGAACGCTGCCAAACACAGCCCGAAATCTGGCAAAACTACCTGCAAACAGTCCGCCAACGCCTAAACGAAAAAGACTACCACCCCCAAGCCCTAGATGAAATCTTAGGCTGGCTGCAAACCTACGCCCCGGCAGACAACAAACTGCCGCCACTATTACAACTGCGTTTTCAAGCAGCCCGGCTTGCCGCCGACAACCATCAGGGCAGAATGCGTCTGGAAGCCATACAAAACCTGCTTGATTTGGGCAACCAACTGAAATACGAAGCCGCACCCGAAGTCGCGCAGGTATACAACCGCCTGGCGGTAGCCACCACCAACATATACGAATTCGACTACGCCAAACAAATTCTGGAACACGCGCTCAAACTGCCTGAAATTGCCGTCGGTCGGCAGCAATACGGCAGGCTTCTATCAGGCATGGGACAGATACACGCCTTCTCGGGCGAACACCAAGCTGCCGCATCATTTTTTACCCAAGCACTTGAAACATTTGAAAAACTATCCGACCCTGACGCGGCACAAAAAGACATCCGTCAAACCCGCCTATACCGGCTGCACAACGCCCTGGACGCAGGCGAAACATGGGAAAACATACAGCCGCTCGCCACATCTGTTTTCGGCAGCGATTTAGACAAAGCCGCCAACAAATTTTCAATCAGCCCGGACGACCGCTTTACCCATCATGCCTTATTGCGCCTGCTTGCCGCCTATCCGCAGCAAACCACATCCGCGCAAAAAACCTATTTGTACAATCAAGCCCACTGGCAAAGCGAAGCAGGACACCCATGGCAGCTTATCCACCTGTGGCGCGGCTGGTTGGCGCATTTTGCAGGCAACGACATCATTGCCATCGAAGCCTTTAACCATGCCCTAGACGAAGAAGCAGACGGCCTGACCCTGCAATGGATTGCGCTGACGACTGCCGTATTGGCAGAACGGCTCGGACTGGGCAAATCCAGCCCCTACCCCATTGCCGCCGAAGCTGCTCGTCTGAAAACCGCGTTCCCCCAAGCGCCGCACGCAGCCTTACAGACCTTGCAGAAAAGCGAAGCACAACCCGAAAAACTGCTTGCCGCGCTGAAAGCCTGCCTGCCTTTTAACTTCAAATAAAAAAGCACATACCGACACAACACGCCCTTTTTCAAGCAAACCGAATCTCTCAAACAAAGCGAGACCGCCATGTCCCAAATTCCACACTACTTCATCATCCTTTCCGAACACAACATCGCCGAATACCGCGCCTGCCTCGATTTACGGCCCCAAAACGTCCATCTCATCGTCACCGGCTGGATAGCCGGTAAAAACGCACACACCCGTTTCAAAAACACGCTCGAGCAAAGCGAACAATTTAACGGCAAAATCCACGAAATCGGCTTTCAAAGCGACAGCCAACTCATCGGCGAACGAACCGAAGAAATCCAAATGTGGCTCGACACCGTCTTCAAAGCCTACTGCGCCGAACACCACATTGCAAACAACGCCATACTCAACATCACAGGCGGCACAAAAATCCTGTCCCAACTGCTCGCCGCCCAAACCGGCATATGGCAGGAGCTGCACTACCAAGCCTTCCAACGCGACAGCAACCAAATCCACATAGACCGCCTCAATCCCGACAACCTGGCATTTCTGGGCGAAATCGTCCTATCCGACCGATTCTCCCTGCGCGACAGCTTGAAACTCTACGCCGACGAAATCAAAAAACACAACCCCAACCCCATTGCCAAACATCCCGACAGCCTGCCCCTTGCCCAAATGCGTTTTGCCGCCCAAAGCATGCAGCAGCCAGAAAACGGCAACCTCTTCCCCGCCGTTATGCCCGTATTGGAAAACGCATGGACACAAAAATATTCCAAAGACCAAAAAGAAATCCTGCTCGAATGGCAAGAGTTCGGGCTTGCACAACCCGACGAACTCAAACCCTTCCTTCAAAGGCTGATCAACCTGCTTGACCCGCAAGACCGCATCCGCCTGGACGAAAAAGGACTGATCCTGCCCACCAAATACAACAAAAACAGCCAAATAGCCCGACAAATTCACGACTGGAGAAAATGGATAAGCGGCGACTGGTTTGAACAACTCATTTACACATGGTTTAAAGAAAACGGCGTAAAAGACGAAGAACTGGAGACAGGTTTGCAACTGATACAAGGAGAAAGTCAGGGCAACGAAACCGACATTTTGCTGTTCCGTAAAAACCAACTGATTTTTTGCGAACTCAAATCCGATTTAAGCTCCGAAAGCAAGCTGGCAGACCCGCTAAGGCAAGTGATCGACCAAAGCCTCAACATGGGCAAAGTACGCCGCGTCCTGATTTTGTCGCCCAAAATCCAAAATGATTACCAAAAAGAAGAACGTAAAAAACCACAATGGACGGAATTCGAGCGCAACTGCGCCGCCAAAAACATCCAAATCATCATCGCCCGCGACAAAGAAGCGCTGAAAGCCCTGACAAGCTGACATCGAAGTTTCTTGACCATGGAAACGTCGTCTGAAAACGTTAAAAAACATTGTGAAATGCAAAGCAGACGGCTATAATCCGCAACACAAGTTTTCCGACGGATAGCGAAAAGTCTGTCTTTCGGCTGCTCTTTTCAGTTAATATTTCGTTAATTAATGTCTTTGTTTGTTAAGAGAAAATGCTAACATTTCTTAACCATGCAAAGTTTTGAATATAATGAGATTTTTTAATTGAGTGCAGTCGGAAGACTTGCCCCACTAATCGGGGATTAAGACTCAAATGCCTCAGACATGCAGTCAAGGTCAGTTTGTCGGAAGACTTGCCCCACTAATCGGGGATTAAGACGTATAGCCGGAAATAGAGAATACTTCTTTAGCTACGTCGGAAGACTTGCCCCACTAATCGGGGATTAAGACCCGATAACTTCACCGAACAATGCGGCTAACACTGTCGGAAGACTTGCCCCACTAATCGGGGATTAAGACGCAATGGCCTTCTTGCAATCGTAAACGCTGATAAGTCGGAAGACTTGCCCCACTAATCGGGGATTAAGACTTATTCCAAAAGGAATACCTCCGTTTAGCTCTTCGTCGGAAGACTTGCCCCACTAATCGGGGATTAAGACGTCGAGATGTCGCTGATACTGCGCACGCCTTCGGTGTCGGAAGACTTGCCCTGTTAACTTTGGGACGAGTGTTTTTCAGACGGCCTAAAAGCAAGGCCGTCTGAAACGGTTGGGTGGTTTATCCTGTCCCTCTTGCGGCAAACAGCAAAATAGCCTTGATATTGCATCAAGGCTATTTTTGTTTTTTGATCGGTTTTTTAGTTTTGGATACCAAGCAGGTTGGGAATGCCGGATGGGGCCGTCTGAAAATCAGGGTCTGCTGTCGGGTTGAGGCTTAAAAAATATCGGGTTGCCCATCCTTTATTTGTATTTTGTTTTTCATCAGCCGGCAGGCGGTATATAAGCGGGTTGGTGTTTACAGTGTGCCGAAGTTGCCCAATATGATGCCTTCGGGCAGGGCGGTTTGCCCCAAAGTATGGATGATGCTGCTGTTGGCCAGTGGGTAGAAGCGCAAGTCATCCTGTTTGGGATGGAGCATTCGGCATAGTTCTTCAAAGCATTGCCGGGCTTGTTCACGGCTGCCGATGTGCAGGAATATGCTATTTTGCAGGGGGATGGCGTGCTGGATTAGATAGCGGTGTGCTTTTTGCAGGCGGCGCGGGTCTGAGATGTCGTAGGCGATAATGTGGCGCATTTTTACTCCAATGTAATGAGTTCGCTTAATTGGATTTCCGGCTTGCCGCTGTATTGGGCGAGGGCGGCTAAATAATCGGTGCAGAGCCGGTGGATGTGTTTTCTCCATTGTTTCGCTGTTTGTTCGTATGCCGGATAAAATTTGAGCCGTGCGTTTTTGTTCATCATGCAGCCTTGCGCGGTGGTGGAAAAGTCGGCAGGTGTCAGGGTTTGTTGATGAAACAGGGAAAGTACCCAGGCATCGCATTGGCCGCGCAGGTGTTCCAATAAATCACAGGCAAGCGATTCGCGGCCGTGTTCAGGCTGGTGGTAGTAGCCGATAAAGGGATCCAAGCCGCTGAGGTAGAGGTGTTTGACGATGTCGAAGTGCAACAGGGTGTAGGCGAGGGATAGGGTGGCGTTGACGGGGTCGCGCGGCGGACGTTTGTTTCGCCCTGAAAATTGCCAGTTTTGGGGCAGTATTGCCGCCCATGCGCCAAAATAGCGTGCCGCGGCCGCTCCTTCTATGCCGCGTAAGCCGGGGATGTCGCTGATGTTTGCAAGGGTGTCGATAAGATTGGACAGGGCTTGGCTGTGCTCTTTCAGGCAATCTGTGTTCAGGCCGTCTGAAAATGCCATTTGCTGCAAATGTTGCAGTTGGGCAGATAGTTTGGCGGCGACTGTGTTTCTGGCGGCGGTAAGGCTTGCGCTTTTATCTTGCGACAGGGCATATTGTGCCATGCGCCTTTGTCCGTCCAGTTTCCAGTTGGGCAACATGAGGGCGGGGCGTTTTTGCCGCCCGCTCAATATGAGTACGCCGATGCCGGTCTCTCCCAGTTTGCCTAAAACCTTGGCCGATAGCGTTAAATCTCCGCGGATGCAGACGCGCTGTAAGATTTTCAGCGAGACGGTCGCTACTCTTTTATCATTTTCATAGCATACCAAAGCGCTGCTGTCTGCACGCAGGGAAAGGTTTTTGCGGTCTAGGTAGAGGGTGGTCATGGCTATGCACTCCGTTGTTTTTTGCGCTGTTCCAAATTCAAAAACCAAGTCTGCCCTTTGTTGCCGCAACGTAGGCGAATGTGTTGCTTTAATTCGCCGGTTTGCTGGTTTAGCCGTTTGACCTCTTGATATAAATTGTCTTTTTCGGCTTTTTGTTTGTCTTTTTCTTCAAACAAGGCACGGCGGTAGGCATTGATTTGTTTCAGCTCTTCGATGATCCGGATAATGGCTGCACGGTTTTTTTGCCCTTTGGCAAAAGCCAAATCGCGCTCCAGGCTCAATTTTTGCTGTTTGACGTTGTTGAGCATGGTGCTGATGGACCTCAGGCTGATTCGGGCATCGTCCAAAAGCTTGTAGGCAGCATTGGCAATTTGCACTGATGAGTAGTGCATTTCCACCAAGTAATGAAAATTGTAGCTGCTTTGCGCTTGTCGGATGTGTCGCTCAATCTCTTTTCGGCGTTTCGATACGGTTTTTTCTACCGATTTGCTTTTTTTGTGCCAATCGCGCTGAGCTTGTTGTTCTTCTTCGGTGACGGAGTTATAAATCCACGCACCTACACCCACGGCAGCTAAAACTGGTAATACCCAAATCATGCTTTTCTCCTTAGATTGCAATTTTTTGAAGGTCCACGAGCGGCAAAGTTTGTTTGGCTTGTTCTAATTGTCTGCCTGCATGTTGACCCAACTCTATTGAACAACTCAAGTACTGTAATGCCGCCTCATGTTGTAGGCGTTTCTCCTCGAGTGACGTTTCAGGGCGAAGGGCAGCCTTTTGTGTTTCCTCTGCCATTTTCATCACGGTCTGTCGTTGGTCGTGAATGGATGAGAGCTCGCGGTGCACGGCCTCGTAATACGGCATTACTTCTACCCTGCGGTTTGCCAAATGCACCATTTGCAGCTTGAAATTCTTGTCTATGGCATTGTTTGTGAGTCGGGCTTGCTCTTCAATCCGCAATTTTTCCACTTCCAACCGTTTGATATCGGTACGGTAGTCCAGCGTTCTGTTGTAGGACTCGGCAATCGCTCCGATTAAGTTGGTGGCTTGGGCAAAGCCCAGCAATCTGCCGCCCGTGTTCATGGGGATTACATTGTTCATTTTGCCGAAGGGTAAGGTTGGTGTTTTGATGCTCATGTTTTCTCCTTTTCTTGAGTTGCCTTTTGGTGTTTTGATGTTCATGTTTTCTCCGTTTCTTGAGTTGTCTTTTGGGTTTTCAGGATTATTCACGCGGTGAAGTCAACGTATGGGCGATTATTCCTCCTGTCGCACTGCCAATCGCAGCCCCTGTTCCTGAAACAACGGCTGTACCCAGCGCCATACCGCCGCCACCGGCTGAAAGTGCGCCGCCACCCAGTGCGGCCAGCGAAGCATTGGTTGCCACAGCACCGGACAGCGAGCTAATGGCAACGCCGGTTGTAGCCGTATTTCCCAGTACGCCTGTGCCGCCCAGTACAGTGGCAATCGTTCCTGCATTCGACCATGCCGCCATACCGCTCGTGGCTAGGTTCACCGCCAGCGATGTGGCAACCGGATGCTCTTCGGCAAACTCGCCTACTGCAATGACTCCGTCCATTACACAGTCGATGCCTTCGCCTACCAAGTCAAAAATACCCTCAAAAAATCCCATTTTGTTCTCCTTATAAACCATTTGAAACAATGCGTTCGCAGAGCCGGATCAAATCATGGCAATCCCCATTTAGCCGAGGATAAAAGCCTCCGAAACCTCCGACATCTAATCAACGCTAAAACGCAATCACAATCTGATAAAAGCCGCTAAGTCATATTCTTTCTCCTGTTCCGTGTTGTTTGTGAATGAAGCCATTGTCTGAAATTATCTGTTTGAGTGCCACATATACAAATTTGCAGCGCTGACTTCATGGTTGAATTTGTCAATTTCATTGGGCGAGGAAAATCGGGTTCAAACCGTAATTTTTTTCCCTGCCGTAACCACAAAGTGAATTCTATGCGGGTGAAGAACTAAAAGCGAACACTACAAATTTGTATTTTTTTGAGCGTGTTGAAATGAGAAAAATACGGGGATTAATCAAGGAAAAGAGTGTTTCAGACGGCCTGAAAGATATAGCGGCCAAGTTGAAATCATGAGGATTTTTTAGGGGATAAATATCGGGACAGAATTAAAACATCATACGCCACAGCAATTTGATTGTCTTTCCAATCAGGGCGGGGCGGATGATCAGTATCAGGCAATTTCCTTATTCAAGCAGGGATTTTCTTGTTTAAAAGGCGCACGTGGATTCAATTCGCTGCATTTTGTATTTTCAGGCCGGCAGAAACGCTCGTAACTTTGTAATGGCCGTCTGAATCTTTCAAATTCTTTTTATAGA
>ERZ772972.1005-NODE-1005-length-10333-cov-11.862814_pt1 | contig 10333 bp, 9 predicted proteins | sample MGYA00580673_ERZ772972 | MGnify/ENA primary metagenome ERZ772972 (study PRJEB29015, sample SAMEA2738051) | human oral metagenome | biome: human oral; feature: human-associated habitat; material: saliva | place: China | collected 2229 ... | reverse complement strand
TTACCTTGAACGACATGCGTTAAAAGTTAGTTGAACCGCCGTATGCCGAACGGCACGTACGGTGGTGTGAGAGGGGCTAGAGATTATCCCCTACTCGATTGTCAGAATTAATGATTTTCATTTTTAAATGGAAAATAAGAGGAAATTTTTAGGATTTTCTAAAATTTTACTGTAAATACACTTGACTATTCACAAAATAGGTGTATAATGTGTTGTGAACTACTTAACAAATAAAGATTTCCAGCTCATGTCGACTAAGGATGGAAATCTTGTGTATAGACAGTTCAGTAGATATATAATAGAGCGTTGCGTCCGAAAGTCTATCCAGACACGGCTCTTTAAAAACAAAAGGAGAAGATTATGAAAACAGAACCGATTCATCGTACCAGTATGTGGAAATTTAAGTTAAGTGCTGCCACCATGACTTTGATTCCCGCTGCCGTGGGGATTAACTATGTTGCCAAAGCCTTGGCGGAGGGGTTAAAGTTGCCCGTTTGGCTGGGGTCTTTGGGAACCTTTCTTTCCAGCATGTTGGCTGGGCCGGTTGCCGGTGCCATTAGTGGTTTCATCAACAACGTGATCTATGGGCTGACCTTATCGCCAATTTCAACCGTGTATGCGATTACCAGCATCGGAATTGGGATTGCTGTCGGAGTTTTGCACGCCAATGGGTGGTTCTCGTCAGCGCGACGAGTATTTGTTTCTGCTATTATTATTGCCATCGTTTCAGCTGTCATTTCAACGCCACTCAACGTCATCTTTTGGGGTGGTCAGACCGGTATCGCTTGGGGTGACTCATTGTTTGCGGTAATGGTCGCCAATCATGCACCAGTGTGGCTGGCCTCATTTACCGATGAGTTTGTCTTGGATATTTTGGATAAAGTCTGCGTGGCCTACCTGGCATTCTTCATCTATCGTCAGCTGCCGAAGCGGATGGTGCACTTCTTTAGCGATGATAAATGATGACTGATAAAACATTGATTTCTGGAGCGCCACGGGTCAAGCTCAAGTGGTACCAGGTGATCGATCCGATTACTAAGCTCTTGTTCATCTTGGACATGACGTTGTTGAGCTTTGCCAGTATGAATTTATTGCTTCAGGCCGGATTAATTCTTGTCGCAACACTGCTATTGTTATTTTCCAAATTGAGTTCTACCACCTTTAAGGCGCTGGGATTCAGCCTGTTTCTGATTTGCACCATGCTGATCATCCAAGGGTTATTTTACAGTCGGAATCAAACTGTGCTGTTTTCTGTGCTTGGGGTGTCGTTCTACAAAGAAGGCCTGATTTACGCCACCACTCTGGGTTGTCGAGTATTGGTGATTATTTTGACCAGTGGCTTTTTTATGGTGACCACGAGTATTTCAGAAAACGCGGCCTATTTGGAACTGTCCGGATTGTCTTATAAAACCGTCTACGTTCTGATGTCGGTGTGTTATATTTTGCCGGAAATGATGCGCAATATGCGGAAAATCCAGCAGGCACAAAAAGTTCGCGGAACCAATCCGCAAAAAACGTTGATTCAGAAATTAAAGTCAGTCCTGCCGGTTCTAATTCCATTGGTGATTAAGACCTTGGATCAATCGATGACGCGGTCGATTTCTCTCCAACTGAGAGGTTTTGATAATCTCAACCGGACTGTCAGAACCTCCCAGCGCGTGTATCGCCTGTCGCGGACGCTGCACATTGGTCTGACTGGATTGGCAATTTTATTGATTGGGTGGAAGATATGGACGAAGATAAACGGATTGTAATTGAAAATTTGACCACCCGTTATCCGGGTACTGAGCAACCACAACTGCGTCAGATTAACGCGGAGGTTCATACCGGCCAGGTGGTTGGGATTATCGGGAATAGCCACTCCGGCAAATCGACTTTGTGCCGTGTGCTGGCAGGGGTCATTCCCAAAATTGTGTCTGCTGAGATTGAGGGCGATTGGCACATGTTTGGCCAGCGAGTGTCCGACAATTGGCCCGTTTATAATGCCATGAATGGAGTTGTACTGCAAAATCCAGCTGGCCAACTAAGCGGGTTGGCAGACACGGTTGCCGATGAAATCGCCTTTGACTTGATTAATCAGGGAATGGCTGAAGGACTGATTCAAAAACGGGTTGAAGAAGTTGCCACGCAAATGGGGCTGATTGAACAGCTGAATTTGCGTCCCGAGAGCCTTTCCGGTGGTCAGATCCAGCGGTTGGCAATTGCCACGGCGATTGTGGCTAATCCGGCTGTTTTGATTATGGATGATCCGACCAGTGAGATGGATCCCCTTGGCCGCCGGCAATTTTTCCAATGGCTGGCCCAAGTCAAAGAGACGACTGTCTTCATTGTCACCAGTGAAATTGACGATTTGTGCGAAGTCGCCGACGTTGTGTGGGTGCTGCACGAGGGTCAAATGGTAGCCCAGGGCAGGCCGGGTGAGGTGTTTAATCATTTGGCAGCTGACTGGCAGATTCCAGCCCCGACAATCCAGCAACTTGCTCAAAAAATGGATTGGCACTTGGCTGATGGCCGGTATCCGGTGAATTACGCTGATCTGAAGGAGGTTCGTTATGTCCACAATTGAACTGAGCCACCTGACGTTCACTTATCCGGAACGGTCCTTTAGCTTGGATGTTGAAGACAAACACTTCGCCGATCCGATGGTGGCGATTGTCGGCCAAAATGGTGCCGGCAAATCAACGCTCTTCAAATTGTTGACGGGCTTGCTGACACCACAAACCGGTGTGATTAAGATCGATGGAGAAAATTTTAATGATCTTAAACCAGTCGAAAAGTTACTGAAGGTTGGGATTACTTTTCAGAATCCTGACGATCAGCTTTTCAACCCGACCGTTCAACGAGAGGTGGAGTGGAATGTCGCGCAGGTCATGGATGACCACGACACGATTACGAGGCGGGCTTTAGCGGCTCTAAAAAGAGTTGGCTTGGATGATAAAACAGCTGAAAGTCCATATGACCTGTCATTGTCGGAACGCAAGCTGTTGAGCGTTGCCACAGTTTTGGCAGTGGATCCGGCGATTTATTTATTTGATGAGCCGATGATGTCGCTTGATTGGGAAAGCCGGCGCAAGTTGACCGCAATTTTCCATCAGTTGGCTGATTCGGGCCACCAAGTTGTGACCATCACCCATGACATGGATTGGGTCGCCGCCGAGTTTGAGTCGGTGTATGTTATGGAACACGGGAAGTTTGGCTTCGCCGGCAGTCCACGGGAATTGTTCAGCAATCACGAACTTGTCCAGCGAGTGGGATTACTACCACCGCGGATTATGGACATAGCGGAGTCGCTGGGTGATTCACAGACATATTTATCGGTTAATGATTATTGCCAGAAAAATCGAGATGTATAGAAAAAGTCACCTCTGCGGGTTTTCCAGGTTGAAGGATTAACTTCAGCTTCTGGCAAGAACTCACATGGGTGACTTTTGTGTTTAATAACGTTTCATGATCATCGGGTGCTTCCTCAGATCACTCGGTTTGATTTTACTTTGTTTCATGGTCATAATCATATACCATTTCTTTTGGATTTTTTGTTTGACTAATACAAAATAGGTCTTCATAGGTCTTCGCATTTTTAGCGCCCATTAGGATCATCAGTATAATTTTCTGAATTAGGAGACTGTCCCATCACTATTCGAACTTCGTCTCCCAACTTACGCTGTTCCCATTCAATGGTGTAGGGCAAATCCTCATGACAGCTGTTTACCGTGAACAGTGGATATTCTGGGCTGCTACTAATGTCTTTTCAATCTATCTCTGGTAGGGAGAAAGCCTGCAAATCCAAGGGAAATACTTGATTTATCTCATTAACAGTCTAGTTGGTTGGTACCAGTGGAGCAAGGCTGCTAAGCAGAATACTGATTTACTTAACTAGGGAAAGATGTTTAAAAGTACTATTTTAAGTCTTGGGATAAAACAGATAGAGTTGATAATAAAGGATTTTATATTATGAAAAAGAGGATCGGCGGGTCCTCTTTTGTTGTTGAAAAGATAAAAAACTCAGTAACCAAGAAATAAGGCAACTGAGCTCTATTTGCTATTCAATTTTTAGGAATGAGAAGGTCTAGATAAAATTGGCCAACTTCCTGGTCTGTAAAGTCTTGTCCTTTTTTGAGCCACCAGGTCAATGTCTCGACAAAGTTGGACACGACTAAGTGTTGGAGGTAAGAAGTAGGTAGATTAGGGTGAGCTTCTTTTAAATCATTAGCCATCAGGGAATAGACATGGTGTTCTAGCTCTTTATGGAGTTGACGGAGGAAGTAGTCATTTTTTGAAAATAGTAGACTGGTGATATGGTCTTGGTTTTTTTGAAAGTGAAGAAAGAGATGGGAGAGATAATCCTCGGTTGAAATGGACTCCTCTCTTTCAAAGAGGTGATGGAAGAGGTCGCGACAAAGTTCGTCCAGAAGTAGTTCCTTACTCTCATAGTGACAGTAAAAGGTGGAACGTCCCACATCTGCGAGATCAATGATATCCTGAACCGTAGTAGACTCGTAGCTCTTATCGTTCAAAAGTTGTAGAAAAGCTTGATAGATGGCTTTTTTTGTTTTACTGATACGGCGGTCAATGTTAGTCATATGGACACTTGAGGCAAATTGTTCAGAACTGAATAAAGCTGACCTTTTGCTTCTATCCTTTCTTTGAGTTTTAGTGGATAATGATAATGAACAAGGTGTTCATAAATCTATTATAACAAAGAAGTGAGGAAGATGAAGGCAAAGTATACTGTTTGGGTAGCTTTTTTCTTAAATTTGAGCTATGCTATTGTTGAGTTTATCGCAGGAGGAATCTTTGGTTCGAGTGCTGTTCTTGCTGATTCTGTCCATGACTTGGGAGATGCTATAGCCATTGGCATATCGGCCTTTCTAGAAACAATCTCAAATAGAGAAGAAGATAGGCAGTACACCTTGGGTTACAAGCGATTTAGTCTTTTAGGAGCACTAGTGACTGCTGTGATTCTTATCACAGGATCCATCCTAGTGATTTTGGAAAATACAACTAAACTTTTTAATCCACAGCCCGTTAATGATGAAGGTATCCTCTGGCTAGGAATGATTGCGGTTACTATCAATGTATTAGCTAGTCTTGTGGTCCGAAAGGGACAAACAAAGAACGAGTCAATTCTGAGTCTGCATTTTCTAGAAGATACTCTTGGTTGGTTGGCTGTCATTCTGATGGCAATTGTTCTTCGATTTACAGATTGGTATATTCTTGATCCGCTCTTATCGCTTGTCATTTCCATCTTCATTTTAATCAAAGCCATTCCTCGCTTTTGGAGCACACTCAAGATTTTCTTGGATGCTGTGCCAGAAGGTGTCGATATCAAGCAAGTCATGAGTGACTTAGAGGAATTAGACAATGTGGCTAGCCTTAACCAGCTTAATCTCTGGACTATGGATGGTTTGGAAAAAAATGCCATTGTTCATGTTTGCCTAAAAGAAATTGAACAGATGGAAACTTGTAAAGAATTCATACGAAACTTGCTAAAAGATTGTGGATTTCAAAACATCACTATTGAAGTTGATGCCGACCTAGAAACTCACCAAGCACATAAGCGCAATATAGCAGAGTTAGAAGCAAGTCATGATCAAAATCATCATCATTGATGAGGTGTAGTATAAGTGAGCGAAAGCATAATAAAAAGTGTATACTTAAACTAGTAAAAATGGAGAGGATATGTTAATGAAATCAGCAGTCTATAAAAAAGCAGGTCAGTTCGGTATTGAAGAGGTTAAGCGTCCAAGTATTCAAGAAGCGGATGATGTGATTATTCGTGTAGTTCGCGCGTGCGTTTGTGGATCGGATCTGTGGAGGTACCGTAATCCAGAAACGAAAGCTGGACACAAAAATAGTGGACACGAAGCGATTGGGATTGTTGAAGAAGCTGGGGAAGCCATTACGACGGTGAAACCAGGTGATTTTATCATTGTCCCTTTTACCCATGGATGTGGTGAGTGTGATGCCTGTCTTGCTGGCTTTGACGGTTCTTGCGATAATCATATTGGTAATAACTTGGGAGGCGATTTTCAGGCGGAATATATTCGTTTCCACTATGCAAACTGGGCGCTGGTTAAAATCCCTGGACAACCTTCTGACTACACAGAAGGTATGCTAAAGTCCCTATTGACTCTTGCTGATGTCATGCCGACAGGCTATCATGCGGCGCGTGTTGCTAATGTTCAAAAAGGAGATAAGGTTGTGGTCATTGGTGATGGTGCTGTTGGTCAATGTGCTGTCATCGCAGCTAAAATGCGTGGAGCATCGCAAATTATCCTTATGAGTCGTCATGAAGATCGTCAAAAGATGGCTCTGGAGTCGGGTGCGACAGCTATTGTAGCTGAGCGAGGTCAAGAAGGTATTGCCAAGGTGCGTGAAATTCTCGGTGGCGGAGCAGATGCAGCACTTGAATGTGTTGGTACGGAGGCTGCTGTAGAACAGGCGCTAGGTGTTCTTCATAATGGAGGGCGTATGGGATTTGTAGGAGTCCCACACTATAATAATCGTGCTCTTGGTTCGACATTTATGCAAAATATCTCTGTAGCAGGTGGGGCAGCTTCTGCGACAACATACGATAAGCAATTTTTACTAAAAGCCGTTCTTGATGGCGATATCAACCCAGGCCGTGTCTTTACTTCAAGCTATAAATTAGAAGATATTGACCAGGCTTATAAAGACATGGACGAACGTAAGACAATTAAGTCTATGATTGTGATGGATTAAAAAAGAAAATCCTAATGGAGATTTGAGACTCTCTATTAGGATTTTTTGTCATGTTTAATTTGTGGAGTTATGGCAGAGTACTCTCTCTCAGAGTCAGTCTGGTTCCCAGCATAGTCAGACTAGGTATTTTCCGACCGTGTAGAACTTCCTTGTTAAGAATATCCATACCTGCTCGGCCCATTTCTTCGGTATAGACGGTAATGCTGGAGAGGGGAGGATAGACTTGCTTGGTCAGGCTGGTGTCGTTAAAGGAAATAAGACTGACACGGTCTGGTAGGCTGATTCCAGCTTCTTGGAGAGCACGGAGGGCACCGATAGCTAAACTATCACTGGCAGCAAAAAATGCTGGTGGCAGTTGGTCTCCCAAGCTCTGAATGGCTTCCTTCATCAAGTCATAGCCAGACTGGGCAGTAAAGCTTCCTTGAAAGACCAGTTCATCATGATAGATTCCCTTTGTTTGACTGTAGTTCTTAAAATTTTCCAGACGCTTGTCCTCAATGATCTCTTCTTGGTCAGTTGTCTCCTCAAGCCCTGTTAGAATCCCGATACGGTCCATTCCTTGGCTGAGGAAATAATCGATAACCTGTTTCATGGCAGTGTAAAAGTCCGTGATAATGCAGGTATGTCCTAGGGAAAGAGTATCACTGTCTAGAAAGACAAGAGGCTTTTGGTATTCTTCAAAGGCATGAATCTGAGCTCGGCTAAATTTTCCGATGCAGAGAATCCCAATCACTTCTTCGCTCAGGGTAAAAGGATGGTCATTAAAATAGCGCAAGATATCGTAGTCCAACTCCTGGGCTCTTTTTTCAATACCCAAGCGAATCTGGTAGTAGTAGAGGTCGTCCAGCTCCCCTTGTTCGCTGACCCATTGGATAATGGCAATCTTTTGCTTGGGTTTGTGGGACTCGCCTGTCTTGAGGTGCTTGGTGTAGCCCAGCTCTTCAGCAACTGTTAAAATACGGTGTCTGGTTTCTTCTGTGACAGATAGGCTCTGGTCGCGATTGAGGACACGGGATACGGTCGCGATAGAGACAGAGGCTAGCTGTGCAATGTCTTTTAAGGTAGCCATAAATCCTCCTCCTTTTAGGTTAGTATATCATATTTTTCTGCTTTTTACTGATAGTTTAGTAAAAGTTTAGTAAAAAGGATTGACCTTGGTAAATCCCTTGGATACAATAGAAGAAAACGATTACACGTTAAGGTGACTTAACGGACAGTCAAAGGAGAATTCATATGACACAACATCTTACTGCTGAAGCCCTTCGCAAAGACTTTCTTGCCGTTTTTGGTCAAGAAGCAGACCAAACTTTCTTTTCACCAGGCCGTATCAATTTGATTGGTGAACACACGGATTACAATGGTGGGCATGTTTTCCCAGCAGCTATTTCCTTGGGAACTTATGGGGCGGCTCGCAAACGTGACGACCAAGTTTTGCGTTTCTACTCAGCCAACTTTGAGGACAAGGGTATCATTGAAGTGCCTCTTGCTGACCTCAAGTTTGAAAAAGAGCACAGCTGGACCAACTATCCAAAAGGGGTTCTTCATTTCTTGCAAGAAGCTGGACACGTGATTGACAAAGGGTTTGATTTTTATGTTTATGGAAATATCCCCAATGGTGCAGGCTTGTCCTCTTCAGCATCTTTGGAACTTTTAACAGGGGTTGTGGCAGAGCATCTCTTTGATTTAAAACTAGACCGTTTGGATTTGGTTAAAATCGGAAAACAAACAGAAAATAACTTTATCGGAGTCAACTCTGGTATCATGGACCAGTTTGCTATCGGTATGGGTGCTGACCAACGTGCTATTTACCTCGATACAAATACGTTAGAATATGACTTGGTGCCACTTGATTTGAAGGACAATGTCGTTGTTATTATGAATACCAACAAACGCCGTGAACTAGCGGACTCTAAATACAATGAACGCCGTGCTGAGTGTGAGAAAGCTGTGGAAGAATTGCAAGTTGCCTTGGAGATTCAGACCTTGGGTGAATTGGACGAGTGGGCCTTTGACCAATACAGCTATCTGATTAAAGACGAAAATCGTTTGAAACGTGCTCGCCATGCTGTGCTTGAAAACCAACGTACCCTCAAAGCTCAAGTAGCCCTTCAAGCAGGAGATTTGGAAACATTTGGTCGTTTGATGAATGCGTCACACGTTTCCCTAGAGCATGACTATGAAGTAACTGGCTTGGAATTGGATACTCTTGTTCACACAGCTTGGGCACAAGAAGGTGTTCTCGGTGCTCGTATGACAGGAGCAGGTTTTGGTGGCTGTGCCATTGCCTTGGTTCAAAAAGATGCCGTTGAGGCTTTTAAAGTAGCTGTTGGCAAGCACTACGAGGAAGTCGTTGGATATGCTCCAAGCTTCTATATCGCTGAAGTTGCAGGTGGCACTCGCGTCCTTGACTAGTTAAAAGGAGGCATTATAGTGACCTTAGTAGATAAATTTGTAACACATGTCATTTCTGAAAGTTCCTTTGAAGAAATGGATCGAATCTACCTGACCAATCGTGTCTTGGCACGAGTGGGCGAAGGTGTTTTGGAAGTTGAGACTAATCTAGATACATTGATTGACCTTAAGGACCAGCTGGTAGAGGAGGCTGTTCGATTAGAGACGATTGAGGATAGTCAGACTTCGCGTGAAATCCTCGGTGCTGAATTGATGGACTTGGTGACCCCTTGTCCGAGTCAGGCTAATCGTGACTTTTGGACAACCTACGCCCACTCTCCTGAGCAGGCAATTGCAGATTTTTACCAGCTTAGCCAGAAAAATGACTACATCAAGCTTAAGGCCATTGCTAAAAATATTGCTTATCGTGTGCCGTCTGATTACGGAGAACTTGAGATTACCATTAACCTCTCTAAGCCTGAAAAGGATCCGAAAGAGATTGCGGCAGCCAAGTTGGTGCAAGCTAGCAATTATCCCCAGTGTCAGCTTTGTCTAGAGAACGAAGGCTACCATGGTCGAGTTAACCACCCAGCTCGCAGCAATCACCGCATTATCCGTTTCGAAATGGCGGGTCAGGAGTGGGGCTTCCAGTATTCGCCCTATGCTTATTTTAATGAGCACTGTATTTTCTTAGACGGCCAGCACCGTCCCATGGCCATTAGTCGTCAGAGTTTTGAGCGCCTGCTGGCGATTGTAGAGCAATTTCCAGGCTATTTTGCAGGTTCGAATGCCGACCTTCCAATCGTGGGAGGCTCTATTCTGACTCATGATCACTATCAGGGAGGCCGTCATGTATTTCCTATGGAATTGGCTCCCTTGCAAAAGACTTTCTCTTTTACTGGTTTTGAACAAGTCAAGGCTGGGATTGTCAAGTGGCCTATGTCAGTGCTACGTTTGACTTCGGATTCCAAAGAGGATTTGATTAACTTGGCTGATAAGATATTGCAGGAATGGAGACAGTATTCAGATCCAAGTGTGCAAGTATTGGCAGAGACAGACGGGACACCGCATCACACCATTACACCCATTGCCCGTAAACGAGATGGTCAGTTTGAGTTGGACTTGGTCTTGCGGGACAATCAGACATCGCCAGAGCATCCTGACGGTATCTATCATCCCCACAAGGATGTCCAACATATCAAGAAGGAAAATATCGGCT
>ERZ772972.1002-NODE-1002-length-10340-cov-1.961595_pt1 | contig 10340 bp, 9 predicted proteins | sample MGYA00580673_ERZ772972 | MGnify/ENA primary metagenome ERZ772972 (study PRJEB29015, sample SAMEA2738051) | human oral metagenome | biome: human oral; feature: human-associated habitat; material: saliva | place: China | collected 2229 ... | reverse complement strand
ATAAGGTCTATCACTCCATCGAAAATCTTTGCCTCAGGCATCTCGTGGAAATAAGCAGCCTTCACATCATACATCCGTTGAGCCTCCTCCTCACTCAGTTCCTTACCGAGTTGAGCCTTAGCATACTTACGAATAGTATCTACACCACGCGCACCTTCTGTTGCGTATGAATCTTCAAGCGTAAAATGAATACCAAACTCCTTCATAGCACGCTGCCACGCAACACCATGATTGGGCATTGAATCATAAAGAACACCATCCATATCAAAGAGAACGACTTGAGGAACGCTCAAAGAAGTCCCTACGAGAGAGGAAATATTTTGCTGAGATTGAGACGACATAGCTGTTTTCTTCACCTTATTATATATTATTATCCTCAAGTCCCTCAACTATGTGAAGAACTTGAGGATATATTAAGAATATTATAAATTAGTACTCCTCTTGAAAGCTACCCACACTACCTTTAACTAAATTCAACTAAGTACTCCTCCCCTTTCGGGGAGGTTGGGTGGGGCTTTTACATTCCCCTTGCCTTCAGCAATCCCTTTGTATCAGGTGCTTTGAGGCCAGTGAAGTCAGAGAAGATCTGCATCAGGTCGCGAGTATTTCCACGTGAGAGAATCTTCTGGCGGAAGTCATCACCCACCTTACGCGTCAGTGCACCATGAGCCTCGAAGTAATCAGCAATGTTTGCGGCTAATACCTCACTCCACAAATAGCTGTAATAACCAGCTGCATATCCTCCACCCCAAATATGGTTGAAGTAAGAAGTAGAGTAACGTGGAGGAATCTGATTGTTCAACAGACCCATATCCGCCAGTACCTTCTTCTCGAAGGCTGGTGCCTCCTCGGCTGTCGGAACCTCAGATGGTGAGAGGCAATGCCAAGCCAAATCCACAGAGGTAGCAGCAAGGTTCTCGCCTAATGCGTAAGCCGAAAGGAAGTTGAGCGAACCCAACATCTTCTCACGCAAGGCATCTGGCATAGGCTCATTGGTCTTGTAATGACGTGCATAGTTATTGAACACCTCTGGAATGCTTGCGAACGACTCATTAAACTGTGAAGGCATCTCCACAAAGTCACGTGATACGGCAGTACCACTCAACGTGTTATACTTACAATTAGAAAGCATACCATGCAGGGCGTGACCAAACTCGTGGAACATCGTCTGAGTCTCATCCCACGTAAGGAGCGTTGGTTGACCCTCTGGGGCCTTAGCATAGTTACAAACGTTGAAAATCAGAGGTTTCTGCTGACGGTCACCACTCTGTTTGAGGAAGGCACTCATCCACGCACCACCACGCTTTGTTGGACGACGGAAGTAATCGCAATAGAAGAGAGCCAACTGCTTACCGTCAGCATCTATCACGTCAAATACCTTCATATCCTTGTGGTAAGTAGGAATATCCTTACGCTCACGGAAGCTGAGTCCATAGACACGATGAGCCGCATAGAAGATACCATTCACGAGTACCGAGTCAAGATTGAAGTAAGGCTTCACGTCGTCATCAGAGAAGCTATACTGATCCTTCTTCATCTTTGCAGAATAATAGAAGCGATCGTAAGGCTGGAGACGGAAGTCTGCGCCCTCTGTCTTCTGAGCATACTCCTCAATCGCCTTTGTCTGAGCTTCCGACTTAGGTTTATAAGCCTCAATCATCTGACGCAAGAAGGCATAAACATTATCCGTATTCTTTGCCATCGTCTTTGATAGCGAGTAAGAAGCATAGTTCTTATAACCCATCAGCTGAGCCTTCTCTGCACGCAAGCGAGCCGTCTTCACGATGATAGGGAAGGTGTTATAAGCACCCGTACCATCCGTACGATGAATAGAAGCGTTGAAGACCTTCTCACGCAGTGCACGATTCTCAAGACTTGCGAGGATAGGTTGTTGAGTAGTATTTGTAATTACGATACAGTAAGGTGCCTTACCACCACGGCTCTCAGCATCCTTCTTGCACTGAGCGATATCCGTCTCGCTAAGACCCGCCAATTCCTTTACATCATTGACCCATACTGTTGCCTCGTTAGCGGCTTTTGGAAGCATATTGCCAAAGTCCTGCTGAAGCTTTGCCAATTCCTTGTTAATCTCCTGCATACGAGCCATCTTCTCCTTTGGAAGGAGAGCGCCAGCGTGCGTAAAGTCCTTGTAGACAACCTCTAATAACTTCTTATCCTCGCCCTTGAGCGTCTTATATTCGTGGTCGTAGACATACTTGATGCGCTGGAAGAACTTCTGATTAAACTTAACCTCATTCTCAAACTCCGTCATCAGCGGAACGATGCTTCCCTGTGCCTTCTCAATCTCAGGCGTCTTATCAGCCGAAGCGAGCGCATAGAAGATATTTGAGATACGTTCTAAGTTCTTCCCGCTTCGTTCGTAAGCCAAGATAGTATTTACGAAGGTAGGCTTCTGCTTGTTATCGGTAATCTTCTTTATCTCCGCCCTCTGCTGAGCGATAGCCTGTTTGATAGCAGGCAGATAGTCCTCACTCTTGATACGACTGAAGTCAGGAGCATTAAAAGGTAATGTACTCTGTTTCATAAGCGAATTTGTGACCGTCTGTGTGGTCTTAGGTCTTACACTCTGTGCCTGACCTGTAAGTGCTGTGCAGGCAAGTCCTGCGGCAAGCACAACATGTTTTAGGTTCTGTTTCATATTCACAATGTTATTGGGTGGTGGTTGATGGTTGATGGGTGTTGAATGTTGGTTGATGGGTGATGAATGTTGGTTGTTGATGGTATGTAGATTATAGTAATCATTAACACCCAACACCCAACATTTAACACCCAACATTCAACCCCCATCACCTAACACCTATATTTCCCGCAAACTTACATAAAAAAACTGAGATTATGAAATTAATGGGTGATAATTGTTGGGTGTTGGGTGTTGAATGTTGGTTGTTGATGGTATGTAGATTATAGCAATCATTAACTTAGCATACAGCAGTTCCTTCTCTTGCTTCGAGCCATATTTCACACCTCGAAGACCAGTTACAGGACGACCTGCAACAACTACGGTCACATCTGACCACTCGTATTCCTTAGTATTTACCATGTCTATACTGTTGTTACTTGAAAACCAAGGTTGACATCAACATAGCGAGCATAACCAAATGAACGAACCTTCAATGTCATTTCAATCTTTGAAGTCGCTACTACATTCTGTTTGGGGTCTATGTAGCATGAACAACCTTCGCCGTTATCACTGGCACTCAATTCTCCTGCAGCTGTCATAGAGCGATTAACAGCGTTCTCTACAGTCTGCTGCCAGCTTGTAATAACTCCTGTCTGCATTGTGCCGTCAGAATTGATTTCCAACTCATCCAGCATCATATCCAACAGTGTGTTATAGGCAATGCGATAAGCCTTATCAATGACACGGCGGTTTGACAGATGAGCATAATCATCAGTCTCGACACACGCCAATCGGTCGTCGGCAAAGAAGTAACCACTGCGCCCAACATACTTCCGTGCTGTGATATAGCCCTTATCGTGAATAGAAGAGATAACTTCACTATCCTCTTCTACCTTCTTTTTGCCAACATAGAGCAGAGTTGTTTTCAATGCTCCATTCTTGACACGACCAATATTACGCTGCACTGGAAGACTTGCTAAGCGACCAGCTAAAGTACCGACACATGCACCCTGTGAGTCAGCTTCCGTATCACCCAATAGAACACCAACACGATTGTACGTTTCATTGCTAAGGTCTTTCAGTGTTGCACCTGTATAGCCACGTCCTTCCAAGATGAAGAATAAAGGAGCATACAGGTCAGTTGTTGACCATTCTGCAGTCTGCTGCGCCTTTGCTAAGGCTGTAAATACGTCTGCCTCTAAACCATCAGTTGCTGCAGCTTTTGTTGTGTTGTCACGTGCAACAAAGATTCCACGCAATGCTCCATTCTGGCTAACAATGAGTTTCTTCACTGCTCCAGTCTGGCGGTCGCAGAGTTCCGTCATGGTCTTAGCTTTGTCAACTCCGAATATTACCAGCTTTGTTCCATTCTCTGCTTCTGTATAGAAGTCTGAGATATGCTTGTAAAGTCTGGCGTTATTCGCTGCAGTGATGCCAAGTGCCGTCAAACTGTCTACACTCTGAATAGTATAAGCACGCTCCAGAGCAAATGTGTCATTAACAGCAGTCGCACTACACACCAAGGCGAACAGGCCGTCGGGACTTTCCCCGACGGTGCCCAGTAGGCCATTCATGTATCTAATTCTAATTCTCGGTAACATAACTCACAAGTTAAGCGGTTAAAGATTCTGCGAGAAGGTAGACACCCTTCTTGTCGTAACGACGTACACAGCCACCAGTACGGAGCAAGAAAGAGTAGATGTCACCATAGTACAGAGGATTATCTGTTGAGTCAAACATCTTGACCTCACCCATAGCACGGCTGACAGAATTCTCTTGCCAAGCAAGAGCAGCTGCAAGTTCGTCTGCGGTATCTTGCTTATCCCAGCTAAGAACCTTCTTTGTGCCGTTATTAAGGCGAAGAACTCGACTTCTTTTCATGATGTTGAAGCCATAGAGATTTCCAAGGATACCCTTCTGCTGGTCAGCAGAGTTAAGGAACATAAACTGATCCTTTTCAGCAAGGTCTGCTAACAAGTCAGCATACATAAACGCGTCAAGCAAGAGGTAACGTCCCTGCTCTGGAACATTGTCTGCATCCATAGCAGTCATAAGCTTACGAACATCTGCCTTACAGATAGACTTACGCATACCTGTAGCAGCAGACGATGTATGAGCTGTGGTTTTGCTTGTACCTGACGTACTGATGATGTTTTTAGTATCAACACCCTGACCCCAACGATCAAGCAAATTGAGATAAGCAGCCTCTTGCAACTGAGCGCGGTCATTACTCAAGATAGAGTTACGCTTGTTATAGCTAAGCTCCACCATGTCGATATTTGGAATGTACACAGGGTCAGTTGTCAGCTCGTCCATATCGTACTCAAGATCGTGGTCAGTACGTTGCTTGCTTGTAGCAGGCTTCTGACTGCGGTTCCTCTCTACGTTTGAAGGAGCACCAGCGTTAGGAATGTGTACCTTGTGGTTCTCAACAAACACAGAGTCGTCAACACTCTTAGAAGCAAAGGAATTATCAGGGTAGAAGTTCTCTACGATGTCTGACTGCCAGATTTCTTTGTTTAATGCCATAGTTTCTTATCTTTTAAATTTGTATTGTATTTCTTACTCTCGATAGTCTACACCGAACTTCTCCTTGAACTTGGCTGCAAAAAGGTCCTTATTCTGGCTCTTCAAGTCGCCAAGACGTCCAGCCTTGTCAAGTTCGTCCCAAGTCTTATTGGTGAAACTGTCACCACCAGTACCATCTGGATTGATGTACGAAGCAGCACGAGGCTTAGGCATCTGCTTGATGCTGTTCAAGAGTTCTTCTGTAGTAGTACGGTCTGCAGCCATAAGCTTAACATAGTGTGCCTTCTGTTCTGCGGTAATACGACCTTCGCTAATCGCCTGATCAATGATAGCCTCCTGTTCCTTTGCTTCAGATAACTGAAGTTGCTGTTTGTACTCAGCATTGGCTGTTTCAAGAGCATCTACCTTGGTTGCCTTGTTTGCCAACTCTCTGACTTTGTTCACAATTGCAGCCTCATCATTGATATTGCTAAATGATGGGATGCTCTTTAATTGGTCTATTAATGCCATGTTTTGATAGTTTTTTGGTTGATTTGTCAACCTGTTATTGAAATATTGATATATCTCCTCATGAGTTGTTGGTGCTGGAACTCCGTCATCTTGCATATCATACACTCCATCTGCAAGTTTCATTTCAACTGCTTCTTGTGCACTTATCCAGTGATCGACCTCGTCAAAGAACTTTGCTGATACATCTTCTGCACTCATTCCGCAACGTGCAGCAATCATACCAGCAAGGTTACGTTCCAGCTCCTCCATTACTGTAGCCATCCTGCGCAGGTCTGAAGCATTGCCACACGTACCTCCGCTTACGCTATGAAGCATGAGCTTAGCATACGGACTCATATAGAGTGGCTTACCACAGAGAGCAATAATAGCAGCAATGCTGGCAGCAACACCATCAACATATATATTAATGTCTGCCGTTGAAGTGCGAAGAGCATTGTAAATGGCTATTCCGCTAAAAACATCACCACCATTGCTATTAATGCGTACATCAATCTTATCATACTGACTTTGCAAGGCAAGTAGTTCACTGACCACTCGTCCGCTGTCTACAGGCTGACCATTACCGACCTCTCCATATAAGAGGATAGCTACAGTTCCATTACCAGGTATAATGTTGAAAAAGTTTGAACTCATTATTTCAATTTTTGATGCAAATATCATGTTTTTTCTGGGAGTGACAAAATCGTAAATTCATAGCGCAAACAGCTGATTTTATGGTGCAAACAGACAGTGCTGTTATAAATAATGGATTTCAAAAAGTCCATAAAATATAAGATATTTGCAAAAGATTTAGGCAATATGACAAAGACGAATATAGACAAAAAAGGTATTGCAAAGTCTCTCTATATGGAGGGAAGTTGCACACAAGAAGAGATAGCTGCAAAAGTCGGAACTACAAGGCAGACTGTCTCTCGCTGGGTGCGTGAAGGAGGTTGGGAGGAGCTTAAAGCTTCATTTACAATCACACCTGACCAGATTATAGCACAGTTCCAGCGACAGATTATTGAAATCAACAACAATATTCAAAATCGTGAAGAAGGTAAGAGGTTTGCTACAGCTCAAGAGGCAGACGCGCTTGCTAAACTCGCTGGTGCTGTCAAAAAGTTAGAAAGTGATGTTGGTGTTGCAGACTGTATCAGTGTCGCTATGCGCTTTCTCTCATGGTTACGTCCTCTTGATATTGATGCAGCTAAGCAGTTTAACAACCTCTTTGATGCGTTCATCAAGGACCAAATGGCAAAAGCAAAATGACACAGGAAGAAAGACTTGCATTAAGGAACTGGGAAGAGTTCCATAAATCATTCATCTCTGACATGCCTGTTGAGAATGGGCTGTCAAGGCGTGACATTGAACGCAGACGAAAGGAACTGGAACAAGATCCTATTAAATGGATTCAGTATTTCTTTCCCAAGTATGCTAAATATGAATTTGCACCTTTTCACGTGCGTGCTATTCGTCGTATTATTGAACACGATGAATGGTACGAAGTGCTCTCATGGAGTCGTGAGCTCGCAAAGTCCACGGTTTCTATGTTTGTCTTGATGTATCTTGCGCTCACTGGGCGTAAGAAGTTCATTGTATTAGCATCTGCAACTATAAAGTCAGCAACACTATTACTTACACCTTTCAGACTTAATTTTGAGAACAACCCACGCATTAAGCAATTTTATGGTATTCAACAGCTTGTGGGACAATGGACAGAAACAGACTTTACATGTCGCTGTGGTGCTAAGTTTGTTGCACTTGGTGCTGGTAGTGCTCCACGTGGTGCAAGAAACGAAGCTGTACGACCTGACGTCATCTATCTTGATGACTATGACACAGATGAGGACTGCCGCAACCCTGAAACTCTTAAAAAGAAGTGGGATTGGTTTGAAGGCGCACTCTATCCAACACGTTCCATCTCTGAGCCGACCCTTGTTCTATGGTGCGGTAACATCATTGCTAAAGACTGTTGTATAGCACGTGCTGGCGCAATAGCAAAGAACTGGGACATTGTAAACATACGTGACAAGAACGGAAAGTCTACTTGGCCTGTCAAGAACACAGAAGAGCAGATTGATACTGTTCTCGCAGGAATATCTGCAAGAGCCGTAGAAGCAGAGTACTTCAATAACCCTGTTTCGGAAGGTAAGATCTTCCGTAATCTTCCTTTTGGGAAAGTCCCTGCTTTGTCTAAGTTTAAGTTCCTTATCGGATATGGAGACCCTGCTTATTCTGACAGCAAAAAGAAAGGTTCGTCTACCAAGTCTCTTTGGCTAATAGGGAAGTACAAAGGTATCTACTACATTATAAAAGGTTTTTTGGCTCACGAGACAAATGCAAATTTCATTGGCTGGTACTTTGAACTTAACAAATACGTAGGAGGCAAGGTTCCTGTATATTGGTACATAGAGAACAATAAACTGCAAGATCCTTTTTACGAACAGGTGTTCAAGCCACTACTACGTGAGGAGCAGCAGCGAAGAAAAACAACTCTTTTTATACGTAGCGATGGACGAAAGAAAGCTGATAAGGCAACACGTATCGAAGCCAACCTTGAACCGATTGATCGTAATTGTCAATGGGTATTCAATGAAGAGGAAAAAGACAACCCTATGATGCAGGAGCTTATCAACCAGTGCAAACTTTTTGAACTTAACTTGCCATACCCTGCTGATGGACCTGACTCTCTTGAAGGTGGAATCACAATGTTAGATGAGAAGATGGCAGAGGTTGAACCCACTATAACTATCAGTTTTCATACAATGGATGAGCAAAATCCTTATAAGATGTGATTATGAATAACTTTATCAATATAGAAGACTACGATGCAAGTATTCACCGCGAGATACTTGATGCGCTGCTGCGTAAAGAAAGTCCAACTTATGATCCTCAGATAGTTGAGATATGTGAGGATAGAGCGGTAAGTGAGATGAGGGGGTATCTGAATAAGATTTATGATTGTAACGCCATCTTTTCCGCAAGAGGGGAAGATAGACACCCACTCATTCTTATGTTTGCGCTTGACATCGCTATCTATCATATCTTCACACAGCACAACCCTTATAAGATTGCGAAGATACGCCAGGATAGATATGAGCGTGCTATAGAATGGCTGAAAGGCGTAATGGGAGGAGATGTAACGATTGACGGTGCTCCATTGATGCCTGAAGATGAACTTAAGAACAATAGTCGTTGGCAAATACAAGCTGACGGCTTAAGACCAACATTGCTATGAACAGAAAGAAGAAAAATAGTCCTAATCAAGGCAAAATAATACAAGGTGGAATGCTCGTTCCACAAGGGATGAGACAGCCAGACATCGTGCTACAGATGCCTGAGATATTCATGTTTGACATGAATGCGTATATGCAATCTGTTAAGGCTGCAAAGGGAATAGACTTCTCCAATAGAGCACGTCTGTACGATATGTATGACAGTACTTCTCTTGACCTTCATCTCTCTGGAGTCATTGCAAAACGTATGCGAGGCGTAACTAAGATTCCTATTGAGTTTAGAAGAAATGGTGTACCTGATGATGTAATCAACAATCAAATAAAATCACCTTGGTTCAAACAGCTGAGGAAAGACCTTGTTATGTCAGAGTTCTGGGGCTTCACACTCGTACAGTTCTATCTCAATGAGGAAGGTAATATCCGTTATGACCTTATCAATCGCAAGCACTATGACCCTATACATCGTAAGCTGCTCAAGTATCAAGGTTCAATGGATGGCGTGCCTATTGATGACTTCCCTGATATGCTTTTCGTTGGGAGCGAACGTGACCTTGGTATTTATGCAGAACTTCTGCCTGCTGTACTCTATAAGCGTGGTGATATGTCAGACTGGGCACAGTTCTGTAACATCTTTGGTATGCCAATTCGTGAGTACACTTACGATGCTGGAGACGAGGACGCACGCCGTCGTGTCATTGCTGATGCACGCCGACAGGGTGCGAACGCAGCATACATCCATCCAAAAGAAAGCGAACTGAAACTTGTAGAGGCTGGCAACAAAACTGGTTCCAGCGAGCTTTATAGAGCTTTTGCTGAGTACTGGGACTCAAAGATGTCTATACGTGTGCTGGGAAACACGCTCACTACAGACGCTAAGTCAACAGGAACGCAGGCACTCGGTTCTGTACACAAGGAGGAAGAGGACGAGATGAACTCTGATGATCGTGATTTCATTCTTGACATCCTCAATTATGATATGCGTCCTATTTTCGCCTCACTTGGTTTCAATGTGGAAGGTGGTGAGTTCGTCTATGCGAAGAAAGACAAGATTAACCCAGCTCAACAGATAGACATCGTTCAGAAGCTTTCCTCAATGGGTCTTCCGATTGATGACGACTACCTCTATGAAACATTCTGTGTAGCTAAGCCTGACAACTACAAACAGCTCAAGGAGGAGAAAGAGGCTGCAAAGGCTGCATTCAGAAAGCAGCTTGATTTGCAGGGTAATGATGATGACAAAAAGAAGCAAGACAAAAACACTGATAAAACAGCGTTCAAACAGCATTTGAAAAGTTTTTTCGGACTCGCCCCAGACAAAGGGGCGCACTTCTGATTGATACGCTCTATTATGGTGAGCATTGCTCTTGCTCTGGTCATAGTCATTTCCACAACGAAAGTCCAGTTATCTCATTTAATGTTGTGCAGGCTTTTCTACGGAGAAT
>ERZ772972.998-NODE-998-length-10355-cov-5.637087_pt1 | contig 10355 bp, 3 predicted proteins | sample MGYA00580673_ERZ772972 | MGnify/ENA primary metagenome ERZ772972 (study PRJEB29015, sample SAMEA2738051) | human oral metagenome | biome: human oral; feature: human-associated habitat; material: saliva | place: China | collected 2229 ... | reverse complement strand
ATTTCCATTTCATACCTTACTCACAAATGTCTGCCTTGGAAGAAAAATTGGCTCGAAATCTTCCAATTGGAGGTCAGCCAATTCAAAGTCATGCTGATAATCCGAAACCAAGCAGTTCTGAGAAACCAAGTTCAACCATTAAACCAAACTTTAATCTCAATACGCCGGCACCGAATCGAGGAACTGGAGGAGTCTATACAACAGATGATGGGTATGTCTTTAGTCCGACAGATGTGATTGAAGATACAGGTGACGCTTTTGTTGTACCGCACGGCAATCATTTCCACTACATACCTAAGAGTGATTTGTCAGCAGGAGAATTGGCTGCCGCCCAAGCTTACTGGAATGGGAAACAAGGCTCACATTCTGCTACAAGTTCAAGTAAACCAAGTAGTGACAATCCAAATCCAGCCCAACCAAGTTTGACAGAGACTCCTAATCTGACTGTCACGCCAACTTATCATCAAGACCAAGGGGAAGACATTCCGACACTCTTACGTGAATTGTATGCCAAACCTTTGTCAGAACGTCATGTGGAATCGGATGGCCTAGTATTTGATCCAGCACAAATTATCAAACGTACAGCTAATGGTGTCGCAGTGCCCCACGGAGATCATTATCACTTTATCCCTTATTCACAAATGTCCCCTTTGGAAGAAAAATTGGCTCGTATGATAGCTGTCAAGGGACAAAATGGCAGTGTTGTCTTGCCAAGCGTCACTCCTCTGAAGCCAGCCCCTACTAACAAACCTCTTGCACCAGTGGAAAATAAACAGACTGAACTTGATGTCAACCAGGTTGTTAGAAAAATTGGCGACGGTTATATTATCGAGGATAAGGGCGTTAGTCGTTATGTTCTAGCTAAAGACCTAGCTAAGGATAAGATTGATGCTATTGAAAATCTTTTGTCTAAGAAAACTCAAGAGCCACACGCTCTAGTTGCGAAGAAAGAAAATGTACCACCTAGGGACCAAGAATTTTATGATAAAGCATATAATTTATTGGCCGAGGCTCATAAAGCCTTGTCTGAAAATAAGGGTCGTACTTCTGATTTCCAAGCTTTAGACAAATTAGCAGAACGCTTGAATGATGAATCTTCTAATAAAGGAAAATTGGTAGATGATTTATTGGCATTCCTAGCACCAATTATCCATCCAGAACGTATTGGCAAACCAAATTCTCAGATTGCTTATACAGACGATGAAATTAAATTAGCGAAACTAGCAGGCAAGTACACAACAGAAGATGGTTATATCTTTGATCCCCGTGATATCACCAGTGATGAGGGGGATGCCTATGTAACACCACATATGACCCATAGCCATTGGATTAAGAAAGATAGTTTGTCTGAAGCTGAAAGAGTGGCAGCTCAGGCTTATGCTAAAGAGAAAGGTTTAACGCCTCCTTCAACAGATAATCAGGGTTTAGGAAATACTGAGGTTAAAGGAGTAGAAGCAATCTATAATAAAGTGAAAGCAGCTAAGAAGGTTCCACTTGATCATATTCCTTACAATCTACAACATACTGTTGAAGTTAAAAATGGTAGCTTGATTATACCTCATTACGACCATTACCATAACATTAAATTTGGGTGGTTTGACGAAGGACTTTATGAGGCACCTAAAGGATATAGTTTAGAGGATCTCTTTGCGACTGTAAAATACTATGTAGAACATCCAAACGAACGTCCGTATTCAGATAATGGATGGGGAAACGCAAGTGACCATGTTCGTAAAAATAAAGCAGACAAAGATAGTAAACATGATGAAGAAAAGGAAGAACATCATGAAGTAGATGAGTCAACTCCTCCTGAATCTAATGAAAAGGATAATCACTCAAGTTTGAGCCCTTCAGTAGATAATCTTTATAAACCGAGTACGGATGAAAAAGATAAAGAGGAAGAAGTTAAAGATACAGCAGATGAAGCTGAAGTCCCTCAAGTAGAGACTGAAAAAGTAGAAGCCAAACTTAAAGAAGCAGAAGCTTTACTTGCTAAAGTAACAGATACTAGTCTGAAGGCCAATGCAACAGAAACACTAGCTAGTTTACGAAATAATTTGAACCTCCAAACTATGGATAATAATGGTATCATGGCAGAAGCAGAAAAATTACTTGCGTTGTTAAAAAGAAAGTAATCCTTCATCTGTAAGTAAGGAAAAATCAACTAATGAAAAATGAAAGTCTCGATAAAGAGGCTTTTATTTTTATTATGTGAATATGTAAAATTCTTGACAATCGATATTAAAAAGAGTAAACTATTAACTAGTTAATTAACCGGTTTATTATTTTATAGTGAATCAAATAGAGTTAAGAAAAGAGAAAAGAATGAAAATCAATAAAAAATATGTAGCAGGTTCAGTTGCAGTTCTTGCCCTAAGTATTTGTTCCTACGAACTTGGTCGTTACCAAGCTGGTCAAGTTAAGAAAGATTCTAATCGAGTTGCTTATATAGATGGTGATCAGGCTGGCCAAAAGGCAGAGAATTTGACACCAGATGAAGTTAGTAAGAGAGAGGGAATCAACGCCGAGCAAATCGTCATTAAGATTACTGATCAAGGTTATGTGACCTCTCATGGAGACCATTATCATTACTATAATGGCAAGGTTCCTTATGATGCCATCATCAGTGAAGAACTGCTGATGAAAGATCCGAATTATCAGTTGAAGGATTCAGACATTGTCAATGAAATCAAGGGTGGCTATGTGATTAAGGTAGACGGGAAATACTATGTTTACCTCAAGGATGCCGCCCATGCGGACAATATTCGGACAAAAGAAGAGATTAAACGTCAGAAGCAGGAACACAGTCATAATCATAATACAAGTACAGATAATGCTGTTGCTGTAGCCAGAGCGCAGGGACGCTATACAACGGATGATGGTTATATCTTTAATGCCTCTGATATCATTGAGGACACAGGGGATGCCTATATTGTTCCTCATGGCAATCACTTCCACTATATTCCTAAGAGTGACTTGTCTGCCAGTGAATTAGCTGCTGCCCAAGCCTTCCTATCTGGAAAAGGTGGCCAATTAAGTACCGTTGAATACCGTTCAAGCAGGGGAGAAACAAGATCTAGTGTGAGAACGAGTCAATCTGAGGCTCCTCAAGATTCTGCAACAACTCCTGAGAGTCAAAATGAGGATTTAGCTAATCTCCTTCAAGAATTGTACGCTTTGCCACTTAGCCAACGTCATGTGGAATCTGATGGATTAGTATTTGACCCAGCACAGATTACAAAACGTACTGCAAATGGTGTGGCAGTGCCTCACGGAGATCATTTCCATTTCATCCCTTATTCGCAAATGTCTGCCTTGGAAGAAAAATTGGCTCGAAATCTACCAATTGGAGGTCAGCCAGTTCAAAGTCATTCTGACAATTCGAAACCAAGCAGTACAGATAAAACAAGTTCAACGATTAAACCAAACTTTAATCTCAATACGCAGGCACCAAATCGAGGAACTGGAGGTGCTTATACAACGGATGATGGGTATGTCTTTAGTCCGACAGATGTGATTGAAGATACAGGAGATGCTTTTGTTGTACCGCATGGCAATCATTTCCACTACATACCTAAGAGTGATTTGTCTGCAGGAGAATTGGCTGCCGCCCAAGCTTATTGGAATGGGAAACAGGGCTCACATTCTACTGCAAGTTCAAGTAAACCAAGTAGTGATAATGCTAAACCAGCCCAACCAAGTTTGACAGAGACACCAAATCTGACTGTTACTCCAACTTATCATCAAAATCAAGGGGAAGACATTTCAACACTTTTAAATGAATTGTATGCCAAACCTTTATCAGAACGCCATGTGGAATCTGATGGACTCGTCTTTGATCCGGCACAAATCATCAAACGTACTGCAAATGGTGTCGCAGTGCCTCACGGAGACCATTATCACTTTATCCCTTATTCACAAATGTCTGATTTAGAGCAGAAGATTGCTAGAATAATTCCGTTAAAAGGTCAAAATGGATTAAATCAAATTGGTACAGATATTAAACCTTTAGTATCAAAAGAAGTAGTTCATAAGTTCTTAGGACAACCAATCAAAGCTTACGGAAAAGGTTTAGATGGTAAACCTTATGATACGAGTGATGGATACGTATTTACCAAAGATTCCATCGATTCTGTTGATAAATCAGGTGTTATTGCTAAACACGGAGATCATTTCCATTATATGGGGTATGGTGAATTAGAACAATTCGAATTGGATGAGGTTGCCAAATGGATTCAAGAAACTGGTAAAAATCCAGACGATATCGTTTCTTCAGTTCACTCAGATGAGAAGGAAAGACCAAAGTTTGATTATAAAAAAGTAACTAATAAGATTTCTAGAAATAGTAAAATTGGTTATATAATCAATGAAGGTGGTAAAGATTATTTTTATTCACGTGAAGAACTCGATCTTACTCAAATAGCTTTTTCTGAGCAGGAACTAATGCTTAAAGATAAAGATAATTATCGTTATGATATTGTAGAAACAGAAATTAAACCAAGATTAGCTGTTGATGTATCTAGCTTGCCTATGCATGCAGCCAATACTACATATGATACTGGAACTTCCTTCATTATTCCGCATATCGACCACATTCACGTCGTACCTTATTCTTGGTTAAATAGTGAGCAAATAGCAACTATAAAATATGTAATGCAGCATCCTGATGTGCGTCCTGAAGTTTGGTCAAAACCAGGTCATGATGATGCTGGATCTGTTATTGCTAATGTAACTCCTCTTGAAAAACGTTCTGGAATGAAGAACTGGCAAATTATCCATTCTGCGGAAGAAGTTCAGAAAGCACTTAAAGAAGGCAAGTTTGCAACTCCTGATGGATATATTTTTGATCCTCAGGATGTATTGGCAAAGGGAACCTATATTTGGGCAGATAAATCTTTCAGTATTCCAAAAGCTAGCGGTGATTCATTGAGAAGTATCAATCAGTCTGATTTATCAGATAAAGAGTGGAAACAAGCTCAAGAGTTGATAGCTAAAAGAAATGAAGAAAAAGAAACAACAAATGCTGCTTCTAATTCAAATCTAGTTTCGATAGACAATAAAACAGAAACAAAGAAAGAAGAAGCTGATTCAGGTAAAGTTGATGAAAAACCAAAGGATAGCACACCTCAAAATGAGGCAGATACGCCTATCAATAATCCTTCGGTTGAAAAAGATAAACCTAAAGCAGAAGAAAATAAAGAAGATGATTACGATGATATACCAGATTATGGATTAGATAAGGCCACTTTAAAAGATCATATAAATAAAATATCACAAATTGCTCAAATTGATTCTAAATACCTTATTTTTTCTTCAGAAGGTGTTCAATTTTATAATAAGAATGGGGGTTTAGTAACCTATGATATTAAAACTCTTAAGCAAATTAAACCTTAGAATATTTTGACTAATGATAATCTAGTTGAAAGGATATTGTTCTATTATTTGGATAGAATAATGTCCTTTTATTTATTGATAGTATAGATGAAATTTCTTGTCTAAAAAACTAAGAAAGGAGTTTTAAAGTAATAATTTTATTATCTTTCACTAAAAAACTTGACAGATAAGCTTAAAAGAGGTAGAATGTTTACTAGTTAATTAAATGGTTAAATAACTGGTTTAGAAAAAACTGTTTAACCGAGAAAAAGAAGTTATGAAATAGCTTTAAAACTTATTGAAATGAGGAGTTTATGAAATTTAATAAAAAGTATATAGCAGCTGGATCAGCTGTTATCGTATCCTTGAGTCTTTGCGCCTATGCACTGAACCAGCATCGCTCGCAGGAAAATAAGGATAATAATCGTGTCTCTTATGTGGATGGTGGCCAGTCAAGTCAGAAAACTGAAAACTTGACGCCAAATCAGGTTAGCCAAAAAGAAGGAATTCAGGCTGAGCAAATTGTTATCAAGATTACAGATCAGGGCTATGTGACGTCACACGGTGATCACTATCATTACTACAATGGGAAAGTTCCTTATGATGCCCTCTTTAGTGAAGAACTCTTGATGAAGGATCCAAACTACCAACTTAAGGATGGAGATATTGTCAATGAAGTCAAGGGTGGTTATATCATCAAGGTAGATGGAAAATATTATGTCTACCTAAAAGATGCTTCTCATGCTGATAATGTTCGAACAAAAGATGAAATCAATCGCCAAAAACAAGAACATGGTAAAGACGAGAAAGGACCTAGCGCAGAAGTATCTGTAGCTAAGTTACAAGGACGTTATACTACTGATGATGGTTACGTCTTTAACGCTTCAGATATCATTAAAGATACAGGTGATGGTTATATAGTACCACATGGTGGTCACTATCATTTCATTCCTAAGAGTGACTTGTCGGCAGGTGAATTAGCAGCCGCAAAAGCATATTTATCAGGGAATACTACAGCTCTCAGTCAACCTTTATCAGTGACACCGAATAATGGTGTTACTGTAGCAGATGATGGTTATGTCTTTAACCCTAATGACATTGTCAGAGATACAGGTGATGCTTATATAGTAAGACATGGGGATCACTATCATTATATTCCTAAGTCATCTCTTAACAATTCCCCATCACACTCTAACACGGAAGAGGTAGGAAGTTCTTCTAGTTCTGTATTAAGTAATCCGTTACCACATGTCCACCATGAGGAAGCACATGGTCATGGTTTTGATGCCAATCGAATTATCAGTGAAGATTCAGAAGGTTTTGTCATGACCCATGGCGACCACAATCATTACTTCTTCAAGAAAGATTTGACACCAGAACAAATCAAGGCAGCGCAAGATCATTTGAGAGGTAAAACACCAGTAACACCAAGTCCAGCACATGATGATGACGATGATGATCATGATGAAGATGCACATGGTCATCACCATGAAGAACATGGTCATGGTTTTGATGCCAATCGAGTTATCAGTGAAGATGATCAAGGATTTGTTATGTCCCACGGTGACCACAATCATTATTTCTTCAAGAAAGATTTGACAGCAGAGCAAATCAAGGCGGCGCAAGACCATTTGAAAACACATCATGATGCAGAGCCTGTAAAACCTCTTGCTAAAACGGTAGAGTCTTTCTCAAGAGATGCTAGCGATGAAGAAAAGATTGCTTATATTTCTAAGACCTACGGGGTTCCACTTGAAGCTATTAGAATTTCAAACGGATTCTTTGTATTTGGTAATCCAGATCAAGCCTACGATCCGACTCATATCCATCCCTATGCTGTTCGTAAGGAACATGTTCGGATTCCTCTTCAAACTGGAAATCCAGAACTTGATTTCTTGAATGAACTCTATACTACTGCCTTACGTGATGGTGTGTCTCCTTATAGCTTACAAGTAGAAAATGGTAGTTTTGTGATTCCTCATGGCGACCACAATCACTACATCAAGGTTCAAACTAAGGGCTATGAAGTAGCTTTGAAAAACAAGATTCCAGCCCTCCAATCCAACTATCAACCTGGAGCTTTTGATGAAAAAGCAGTCTTGGCAAAAGTAGATCAACTTCTTTCTGAAAGTAGAACGATTTATCAAGATCAACCTATTAAACAAAGACAGATTGAGTTAGCCTTGGGTCAATTTACGGAGAGTATGAAGAAACTTGCAACCAACTCTACTGCGGGTTATCTTGCAAGACTTGATCTCTTTGATAAGCAATATATCCATATTGATGAAAGTGTCAAACCAGTAGAAACAAGTGCATTAGACAAGAAGTATCAGGCATTAATTGATAAAATTAATACACTAGATACGGATAGCTATGGACTTCCGAAAAAAGACCTTCTAGTTCGTCTTCAAGAAGCTAAGTTGGCTAAAGATGAAGCTGGTTTAGCAGCGATTGAGTCACAACTTCAAGCTCTTCAAGACTTTAATGATCGTACTGGTGATACAACAGTGGAATATATCAAGTACTTCTACGAGCATGTAACTGATGGTCGTTTAAGTGATGAGCTTCGTAATAAAGTTGCTAATTTAACTTTGACTTTATATCAATCACAATCTTTCCGTAAGGCTGTGGACTTGAATAAACTGTTCCCAAGCATTTACCAAATAAAACAAGAAGTAGAAGAGGCTTTGAAAAATCAGCCAACTTCTTCAAAAGTAAATGAAACAGTTTTAGATAAAGAAACAGTTGATAGTCAATCTGCTAAGCAAGCAATTTATGAATTCCTAAAAGAACTCTATCCTGATCTTAAGAAAGAAGAACATGTCAATCATGTTAGCAAAGAGGAAGTTGAAACTATCTTAACCAAAGCAGAGCAATTCTTAGCTCAAGTTAAAGAAGTGGGAATCAGACAATCCTTGTCAGAAGAAGTAGAAAATCTAAAAGTTGCAGCTAGCAAGGCTGATGCAGATTTGGATGAAATCAATGTCCAGGTTAAAGATCTCTTGAAACGTATTGTAGCTACTCTACAAAAAGAGAAAGAGACTGCGCAACAAGATCCACAAATAATTAATCTACATAAACAACTCTATGGATATATCAACTCATTACATAAGTATTTAGAAGATAACAATGGTTCAAATGAAGAATTTGAAAAAGTTGATAAACTATTCGATCAGCTTGATGATGATGTGAAAAATAATGATAAAGAAGCTTTACTTGAATTAGCCAAAACAATAGTAACCTTGACTCAAGAAATCAAGTCAAAATCAAGAGCAAGTGAAGAAGCAACTCCAGCAACAAAACCTGAATCGAATGCTGATAGCACAAGTGCAGAGAATCAACCAATTGCAAGTACAGCAACCGAAGCACCAGTAGCATCTGAATCTAACAGTAATACTGCAAGCGACGAAAGCAAACCAAGCAACACAAGAGATTCTAAACCTGCTGAATCAACTTCTGAAAAGGAAACAACTGAAGCTGTAACAAGTACTGGAAATCAAGAAAATCCAGCTCAATAAAAAGAAAGGCGAAGTAGCAAAGCTACCTCGTCTTTTTAGTCTTTATAAGCTACGATACCAATGATGGTATCAACGGCACGCTCCATGGTCTGAAGGCTGACGTATTCAAAACGTCCATGCATGTTCTCGCCACCTGCAAAGATATTTGGAGTTGGGATTCCCATAAAGGAAATCTTAGAGCCATCTGTTCCACCACGGATTGGTTCGATAATAGGAGTGATACCCAAATCTTCCATAACAGTTTTAGCAATGGTAATTGGAGTCATATCTTTTTCAATGACTTCTTTCATGTTGTAGTACTGGTCTGTCAAGTTTAGCGTGACACGGTCGCTACCAAGTTCTTGATTCATCTTATCAGTGATTGCTTGCATAGCTTTCTTACGAGCTTCAAAGGCATCTTTTTCAAAATCACGAATGATGTAGCTAGCACGCGCTTCCTCAACACTACCTGTCACATCCATAAGATGATAGAAACCTTGGTAACCATCCGTTAACTCAGGACGGTCAGTTTCAGGTAGTTGATTATGGAAATCAATCGCTAGCTGAAGGGCATTGACCATTTGTCCTTTTGCAGTCCCAGGATGGACATTCCGCCCTTGGAAATGAAGTTCAGCAGCTGCTGCTGAGAAAGTCTCGTACTGAAGTTCCCCTAGTGGTCCTCCATCAACAGTGTAGGCAAAGTCAACATCAAAATCTTCTGCATCAAATTTATTAGCACCAACACCGATTTCCTCATCTGGACCAAAACCAACACGAATCTCACAGTGTTTGATTTCAGGGTGAGCAGTTAGATATTCAATAGCAGTCATAATTTCAGCAATCCCTGATTTGTCATCTGCTCCTAGCAAGGTTGTTCCATCGGTTGTGATGAGCGTTTGTCCTGGATATTTCTCCAGACTCTTAAAGTCAGCTGGATCCAGTTTGAAACCAGAATCGCCTAAATCGATAATACCACCATTGTAGTTTTCAATCACTTGGGGATTGACTCCTTCGGCATTAAAATCAGCAGTATCCATGTGGGAGATGAAGCCAATTTTACGTGTTAACGATGGATCATTGGCTGGCAAGGTTCCAATTGCAAAACCATTTGGAAGGTAGTAGACGTTTTGCAGTCCAACACGTTTCATTTCAGGGATAAGAACATTGGTTGCGAAGTCAACCTGACTCTGCGTACTTGGAGTAGTAGTAGAGTGTTCATCAGAGCGCGTGTTGACTTTAACATATGTTAAGAAACGATCCAAGAGATTTGGGTAAGTCATTAAAAACTCCTTTTGAATTTATTTTTTTCCATTGTATCATATAAAGAAGAGAAAAACAAAAGACAAAAGAGTGAGAATGTCGCTATCTTGGCGTTTACTTATTAATGAATTAATGATAAAATATACTTGATAAGAATATCACAAGGAAGTAGTTATGAAAAAAGCAATTTTAATGATGACCTTCGGTTCGCCAGAAGAGATTACC
>ERZ772972.983-NODE-983-length-10458-cov-28.507546_pt1 | contig 10458 bp, 17 predicted proteins | sample MGYA00580673_ERZ772972 | MGnify/ENA primary metagenome ERZ772972 (study PRJEB29015, sample SAMEA2738051) | human oral metagenome | biome: human oral; feature: human-associated habitat; material: saliva | place: China | collected 2229 ... | reverse complement strand
TCGCTCTTGGTGGTGGATCACCAATGGATGCTGCTAAAGTAATGTGGCTCTTCTACGAGCAACCAGAAGTGGACTTCCGTGACCTTGTACAAAAATTCATGGATATCCGTAAACGTGCCTTCAAATTCCCATTGCTTGGTAAGAAGACTAAATTCATCGCTATCCCAACTACATCTGGTACAGGATCTGAAGTAACTCCATTTGCCGTTATCTCTGATAAAGCAAACAACCGTAAATACCCAATCGCTGACTACTCATTGACACCAACTGTGGCAATCGTAGACCCTGCTTTGGTATTGACAGTTCCTGGATTTGTTGCTGCTGATACTGGTATGGACGTATTGACTCACGCGACTGAAGCTTACGTATCACAAATGGCTAGCGACTACACTGATGGTCTTGCTCTTCAAGCCATCAAACTTGTCTTTGAAAACTTGGAAAGCTCAGTGAAGAACGCAGACTTCCATTCACGCGAAAAGATGCACAATGCGTCAACTATCGCAGGTATGGCCTTTGCCAATGCCTTCCTCGGTATTTCTCACTCAATGGCCCACAAGATCGGTGCGCAATTCCACACGATTCACGGACGTACCAATGCGATCTTGCTTCCATACGTTATCCGCTACAACGGTACACGTCCAGCCAAGACAGCGACATGGCCTAAGTACAACTACTACCGTGCAGATGAGAAATATCAAGACATCGCTCGTATGTTAGGACTTCCATGCTCTACACCAGAAGAAGCAGTAGAAGCTTATGCAAAAGCTGTTTACGAACTTGGTGAGCGCGTAGGTATCCAAATGAACTTTAAAGCACAAGGAATCGATGAAAAAGAATGGAAGAAACATTCTCGTGAATTGGCCTTCCTTGCTTACGAAGATCAATGTTCGCCAGCTAACCCACGTCTTCCAATGGTGGATCATATGCAAGAAATCATCGAAGATGCTTACTACGGTTACAAAGAACGTCCAGGACGTCGTAAATAAGGCGCTACTGAACAAATGATGTTTATCAGCTATCCCTCACTCGAAAGAGTGGGGGATTATTTTTTGAAATACTTTTATAAAAAAACCTAATAAATATGTTGCAAGCGCTTACTTTGTATGTTATAATATTCACAAAGTAGAAACTGTAATAAAATGGTTTGATAAAACCAACAAAAAAGGAGTCGCTTATGAAAGCAGCAACATATGTATCCGCAGGAAATCTTCAGTTGATTGATCAACCAAAACCAGTCATCAAGAAACCAACTGATGCAATTGTTCGTTTGGTAAAAACGACCATTTGTGGAACAGACCTCCATATTTTGGGTGGAGATGTTCCAGCTTGTAAAGAAGGAACCATCCTCGGTCACGAAGGAATCGGGATTGTCGAAGAAGTCGGTGATGCGGTCACTAACTTTAAGGTTGGAGATAAGGTTATCATCTCTTGTGTAACGGCTTGTAACACCTGCTACTACTGTAAACGTGGTTTGCCTTCCCACTGTGAAGATGGGGGCTGGATCCTTGGTCACTTGATTAATGGTACCCAAGCAGAGTATGTCCATATCCCTCATGCAGACGGCAGTCTCTATCATGCACCTGCCTCTGTTGATGACGAAGCCCTGGTTATGCTCTCAGATATTCTCCCAACTTCTTATGAAATCGGGGTGCTCCCATCTCACGTGAAACCAGGAGACAACGTTTGTATCGTTGGTGCGGGACCAATTGGTTTGGCAGCTCTCTTAACCGTACAATTCTTCTCTCCAGCTACTATTATCATGGTAGACTTGTCAGAATCTCGTCTGGAAGCTTCTAAGAAGTTTGGTGCTACCCATATCATTTGTTCAAGTGATATTGATGAAATCAAGGCCTTTATCAATGAAGTGACCGATGGTCGTGGTGTTGACATCTCTATGGAATGTGTGGGCTATCCAGCAACCTTTGATGTGTGCCAAAATATTATCTCTGTCGGCGGTCATATTGCCAACGTCGGAGTGCATGGGAAGCCAGTTAGCTTCAATCTTGATGATCTTTGGATTAAGAACATCACGCTCAACACTGGTTTGGTTAATGCCAATACAACTGAGATGCTTCTTAATGTCTTGAAGTCTGGTAAGATTGATGCGACGAAGTTGGTTACACACCACTTTAAACTTTCAGAAGCAGAGAAGGCATATGAAATCTTCAAACATGCTGGTGAAAACAATGCCTTGAAAGTTATTATTGATAACGACCTCAGCTAAGAAGGCTCAATCGTTTGATGCTGAAACAAAAAGGACAGCAACAGTTTCATGTTCCTGTCCTTTTTAACAGATGTAGTAGTTGTTCTTGTCACATCTATTTACTTGCCATTCCTAATAAAACGTACTATAATATGATTGGAAATATAACATAAATAGAAAGGTGTGATTTTATGAAACTGTTCTATTATCATCGTGAGTTCTGGTTAGACTTCCATTTCTGGCTCTTGGTCTTGCTTTTTGTGGCTGTAGCTATGATGACACAGGATCCGCTTTCGGTTGTTAGCCTTGCTTATCTTGCTTTTGTAGGGATTTTGATTCTTCTTCAGGTCTTTCAACCGCAGGTGTCCAATCGCCAGCATCCAGTAGGTAGCTACCATTTCAATTGGGACTTTTATCGTGACACCAGACTGTATATTGATCTCTTTTTATTGGCTGGTCTCTTAGAAGGTCCGTTCACTTCAACGGATATAGTTTATTGGATCTTGCTTGGGGTATTCGTCGGCTCTATTGGCTTTGTGTTTGTCGTAAAGGAAAAACCGATTCAAAAAACGGCCTAGTGCATTGAAAGTTCTAGAAGACATTTATTTGGGATCGCTTTCCTCTTTTACTACTAATAGTCTTGGAAACGCTGGGCACCTTAGGGAGGGTTTCCATTCCTTACCTGATTTTTTAGTTTTCTAATTGTTGGTCCAAGTTTTTGTTCCTCTACTTCCTCAGCAACAATAGCTAGCAGGGACTAATCACTTTAGTTGGATCTCTTGTCGGGATAATAAGTTATATGTTCGGAATCTCTAGTCCTTAGTCCAGTTGGAGTTCCTGAGCTTGTCTATTGCTTTCCTTACCCATCCTATTCTTTGCCTTGATGATGAAGAAGGAAGAGGGAGAATAGAAAAAGGTCTTGCTTCGTTCACACGAAAAAATCCTAGCTTTCTTAAAAGCTGGGATTTTTTGAACTGTTTAAGAGATGATAAAGAAGTGGTTAATGTTTGCCTCGTTTGCGAGCATATTCGTCAAAGGCGCCAGCGAAGGTTCCCATAAGTAGGGGAGTTGCGATCAGTCCAACAGTGAGCCAGACGGATCCACCATCCACATGACTAAGTTCCTGCTCGGACAAGCTTTTAAAACGTATTTCTTCGAGTTTCATGCTTGCTCCTTTCTAGTGCATAATGCCGTTGATGATACTACGGCCAAAATCACGTCCGGAATTGTATAAAATATTCCATGTTTGAACGATGAATTTTGCCGAGTCAAAGACGGAGGCTCCTCCGTCAATGGTCGCAAGTTCAGCTTCCGTTAGGCAAGTATAATGGATGCTTGTATCCATAGCTGTCCTCCTTAATGTAAGATCGTGTAGAGTAAATCAATTGCCTCGTTCAGAATGGTGAAAGTGACCATGAAGGCAATGGCAAATTTAGGAAAGTACCCTTCTACCTGTTTGGGTGCTTTTTTATCAAGAATGCAGTACCCTGTCAAAAGGATGAGGGTGATAAAGGGTAGGGAAATCATGGAAGTGCCTCCTTTTAGGAGAATTTCTTTCGAAGATCTTTGCCGATTGTATAGGATAGAGCGAATAGGGAGACGCAGATTGTTGCTGAAATTACTGCTCCACCACCAACATCAACCAGTTCATCTTCCGTCAAGGTTACAAAGTTTTGTTTAAATTCTGTTGTCATTTAGTTTTCCTTTTTATGTTTTACTTGTTTTAGAGCAGTATCGACTGCCAAATAGATTGTAGCTGCAATGGCTAAATTAATCTGCGGTTGAAATGCAATCAGATGTGCATCGTGTAAAATCGTTAAAGCAATGATGATCGCAAATAGAATGGTGTGTAAATGTTGTTTCATAATCCTTACCCTAAAAGCCAACCTAAGGCTAGACCGGTGATGATGCATCCTCCATAGACGATAAAGGGGGCTACCCCACCATTGACATGAGTTAACTCTTCATCCGTCAGAGTAGTGAATCGGTTGTCAATCAGTTGATTTGTTTGTGTCATAAACTATCTCCTTTTTAATGTATTGTCTGTTATTGCTTTCTTTGGCAACTACTTAAAGCCAAGATTCCAAGTGGAATTAAGATGAAAGGGATGAAACCTCCAGTACATTCTTCTAGTTCAGCGTCGTTTAGTTTTGAAAACTTTTTATCAATAGTTGTCATGATATTTCCTTTCTGTTAGAGCACATTGGCTAGTGTTTTTCCGAGTTCGTAGCCTACTTGATAGATGCCATACATCAAAACGGTTGCTAGGATGGTAGCGAGTATGATGATTGCCATTTTTTTATTTTTCCTTGCTTTCATGATTTCTCCTTACAGGATGATCAGTGATAAGAATAATAATAGAATAAAAAATTGTGTATTCTTTTTCATGTTAGGTATTCCCTTTCCTTATTTATTTGCGGAAGAAGTAATACAAAAACCATGGGATGATAATGGGAGTATAGTACATCTGTGGTCCTCCTTTCTTTTTGTTTGGTCACTTATACTATTCGTATAAAAATCTGGAAATGGGAAAAATTTTTTAAAAGTTTTAGAATGTTTAAACCTCTGAAACTAGTTTCAGAGGGAGGAGATAATAGTTTAAAATATGAAACTATAATCAATTTGATTAGTTAATATTGTAAGCGCTTTAAAAATACTATATAATAACTTTACAAGTACTCGAGTTGACGTAATAAACAAAGGAGATGGAATGTATGTCCAAGATCACGAAAGAAGAATTAATTCAACAGATCAAAGACGGCATTATCGTTTCTTGTCAGGCGCTTCCTCATGAACCTCTCTACACAGAGGCTGGAGGTGTGATTCCTCTCTTAGCTAAAGCAGCTGAGCAAGGAGGAGCGGTTGGAATCCGGGCCAATAGCGTCCGCGATATCAAAGAAATCAAGGAAGTGACAAAGCTTCCGATTATCGGGATTATCAAACGAGATTATCCTCCTGAAGAACCATTCATTACTGCTACGATGAAAGAAGTAGATGAATTGGCTGTATTAGATATCGCAGTGATTGCACTGGATTGTACCAAACGTCCGCGTCATGACGGTCTATCGATTGTCGACTTTATCCACCAAGTGAAGGAGAAATATCCTGACCAACTCTTGATGGCAGATATCAGCACCTTTGAAGAAGGCTTAACAGCTGTCGAAGCAGGGGTTGATTTTGTCGGAACGACCTTATCTGGGTACACCGATTACAGTCCGAAAATAGACGGACCTGACATCGACTTGATTCGCCAACTCTGCCAAGCGGGTGTCGATGTGATTGCTGAAGGTAAGATCCACTATCCTGCACAAGCCAAAGAAATTTACGACCTGGGGGTCAGAGGGGTTGTAGTAGGAGGAGCTATTACGCGACCTAAAGAAATTACAGAACGCTTCGTCGCAGCTTTAAAATAGAAAAAAAGAACAGTAAAAAGAGACAAGGAGGAAGCTAGGAAGAGAGAAGTCATCCAGTAGAAATGAGAATACTTAATGACCACTGTCCTCAGTGAGGATACACTAAGTAAGAGAAATCTTACCGCAAACGTGAGGAGAAATCACATGAAAATGAAAAAAGTACTGTACTCGTTAGTAGCTGGTGCAGCGGTGCTAGCACTTGCAGCTTGTGGATCTGGAGGAGGATCTAAGTCTGAATCTTCAAGCGATAACTCTGGTAAAACAGAAATCACTTGGTGGGCCTTCCCAGTCTTTACTCAAGAGAAAGCTGATGATGGTGTAGGTACCTACGAAAAATCTATTATCGAAGCTTTCGAAAAAGCCAATCCAGATATCAAGGTTAAACTAGAAACCATCGACTTCAAATCTGGTCCTGAAAAGATTACAACAGCTATTGAAGCTGGAACTGCTCCAGATGTGCTCTTTGACGCACCAGGGCGGATCATCCAATATGGTAAAAATGGTAAATTGGCTGATTTGAATGATCTCTTTACAGAAGATTTTGTAAAAGATGTCAACAACGACAATATCATCCAAGCTAGCAAGGCTGGCGACACTGCCTACATGTATCCAATCAGTTCAGCACCATTCTACATGGCCATGAACAAGAAAATGTTGGAAGATGCAGGAGTTCTAGACCTTGTCAAAGAAGGCTGGACAACAGATGACTTCGAAAAAGTCTTGAAAGCTTTGAAAGACAAGGGTTATACACCAGGATCACTCTTCAGTAATGGTCAAGGTGGAGACCAAGGTACTCGTGCCTTTATCGCCAACCTTTACGGTGGTTCTGTAACAGATGAAAAAGTAACCAAGTATACAACGGATGATCCAAAATTTGTCAAAGGTTTAGAAAAAGCTTCTAAATGGATCAATGACGGTTTGATGATGAATGGTTCCCAATTTGATGGTGGAGCAGACATCCAAAACTTTGCCAACGGTCAAACTTCTTACACTATCTTGTGGGCACCTTCACAAAACGGTATCCAAGCTAAATTGTTGGACGCAAGTAAAGTTGAAGTAGTCGAAGTACCATTCCCATCTGATTCAGGCAAACCAAAATTGGAATACCTTGTCAATGGTTTTGCAGTCTTCAACAACAAGGATGAAAAGAAAGTAGCAGCAGCTAAGAAATTTGTTCAATTCATCGCAGATGACAAAGAATGGGGTCCTAAGAACGTTGTTCGTACAGGTGCCTTCCCAGTTCGTAGCTCATTTGGTAAATTGTATGATGACAAACGGATGGAAACCATCAGCACTTGGACTAAATACTACTCACCATACTACAACACAATCGACGGCTTTGCAGAAATGCGTACACTTTGGTTCCCAATGTTGCAATCTGTTTCAAACGGAGATGAAAAAGCAGAAGATGCTTTGAAGACATTCACCGAAAAAGCAAACGAAACGATCAAGAAAAAATAGATCATCTATGAAATTAAAATGATCCTTTCATAGAAATAAGAAAGCATAGGCCCCTCGATTTCTTATCTCCATGTGTAGATTGAAAGAGGGGCCTTTGTGTTTTCATTCTTCCTATTGATTCTTTATTTGAAGCAACATGGAATTGCTTCAAATAAAGAATCAAGTAATCAAAATAGAAAAAGAACATCAGGAGGTGCCTTATTGTGAAGGTAAACAAAATCCGAATGAGGGAGACGCTGGTTTCCTACGCATTCTTAGCACCCATTTTAATCTTCTTTATTGTCTTTGTATTAGCACCAATGATTATGGGCTTTGTCACTAGTTTCTTCAATTACTCTATGACCTCCTTCAAATTTGTTGGTTTTGAAAATTATTCCCGCATGTTTGCGGATAAGGTCTTTATCAAGTCCTTGATCAATACCGTTATCATCGTTATTGGATCCGTTCCAATCGTAGTGTTGTTTTCCTTGTTTGTGGCTTCTCAGACCTATCATCAAAATGCCATTGCGCGTTCCTTCTACCGTTTCGTCTTCTTCCTTCCTGTTGTTACAGGGAGTGTAGCCGTTACAGTAGTATGGAAATGGATCTATGATCCACTATCAGGTATTTTGAACTTTGTATTGAAATCTGGACATGTCATCAACCAAAATATTTCTTGGTTGGGGGACAAACACTGGGCTTTGATGGCCATCATCATTATTTTGTTGACCACCTCTGTTGGTCAACCAATCATCCTCTACATCGCAGCTATGGGAAATATTGATAATTCTCTCGTAGAAGCAGCGCGTGTCGATGGTGCGACAGAACTTCAAGTTTTCTGGAAGATCAAATGGCCAAGCTTGTTGCCAACAACCCTTTATATTGCGATCATTACGACCATTAACTCTTTCCAGTGTTTCGCCTTGATCCAATTGTTGACATCCGGTGGTCCTAACTACTCAACAAGTACCCTTATGTACTACTTATATGAAAAAGCCTTTAAACTCTCTGAATACGGTTATGCCAACACCATGGGTGTCTTCCTTGCGGTGATGATTGCCATTATTAGTTTTGCGCAATTCAAGATCCTCGGAAACGACGTAGAATACTAAAGAAAGGAGCCTCAGATGAAATCAACACAAAAGAAACCCATCACTGCCTTTACAGTGATTTCCACCATCGTTTTGCTCCTTTTGACAGTCTTGTTCATTTTCCCATTTTATTGGATTTTGACGGGGGCCTTTAAGTCTCAACCAGATACCATTATGATTCCACCTCAGTGGTGGCCAAAGACACCAACCATGGAAAATTTCCAACAGTTGATGGTACAAAACCCAGCCCTACAATGGTTGTGGAACAGTGTCTTCATCTCCCTTGCCACCATGCTCTTAGTGTGTATGACCTCTTCCTTGGCAGGATATGTCTTAGCTAAGAAACGCTTCTATGGTCAACGAATTCTCTTTGCTACCTTTATCGCAGCCATGGCCCTTCCGAAGCAAGTTGTCTTGGTTCCATTGGTACGGATCATCAACTTTATGGGAATCCACGACACCCTAGCAGCGGTTATCTTGCCACTGGTTGGATGGCCATTCGGGGTCTTCTTGATGAAGCAGTTTAGTGAAAACATCCCAACAGAACTCTTAGAATCTGCTAAGATCGATGGTTGTGGAGAGTTACGGACTTTCTGGAGCGTTGCCTTCCCGATTGTCAAGCCGGGATTTGCAGCCCTTGCCATCTTCACCTTCATCAACACTTGGAACGACTACTTTATGCAATTGGTTATGTTGACCTCTCGTCAAAACTTGACCATTTCACTAGGGGTTGCGACCATGCAGGCTGAAATGGCTACTAACTATGGCTTGATCATGGCAGGTGCAGCCCTAGCAGCGGTGCCAATCGTTACAGTCTTCCTCGTTTTCCAAAAATCCTTCACCCAAGGGATTACTATGGGAGCGGTCAAAGGATAAGTTGTCCGTTTGGACAAACGATAGTTGTGTACAGATACTTTTTTCTAGGCTGAGAGGTGTAGGGCTCTTGCGAGCTCCACACCTCATCAGTGCCCTTGAAGGGGCTGGGGAAGAAACCGCTTGTTTTCTTTTCTCGTCTTAAGATGTGTCGAAAGGATGAGTGCATGATATTTGATGATTTAAAAAACATCACCTTTTACAAGGGAATCCACCCCAATCTAGATCAGGCCGTTGATTTTCTCTATGAGCATCGGAAGGATTCTTTTGAACTGGGGAGATACGAAATTGATGGGGATAAGGTTTTTCTTCTTGTTCAAGAAAACATCCTCAATAAAGAAGTAAGCGACCGCTTTGAGCATCACAAAAAATATGCCGATTTGCATCTATTGGTAGAAGGGCATGAGTTTTCGAGTTATGGATCTCGTGTGACAGGTGAGGCTATCGCATTTGATGAAGCATCGGACATCGGATTTGTCCATTGTCAGGAGTCTTATCCGCTACATCTGGGTTATCATAATTTTGCGATTTTCTTCCCAGGAGAACCTCACCAGCCTAATGGTTATGCGGGTCAAGAAGATAAGGTTCGAAAACAGTTAGTGAAGATTTTAGTCGATTAAGAGAGTCAGAAAGGAGACGGTATGTCACAAAGAGAAACAGGATTGATCAAAACAGTTTTTAATACAGACAATCTGGTGATGCGAATCAGCGAGAAAATAGCGGACTTAGTCACAGTCAATCTTCTTTTTGTGCTGAGCTGTCTACCGATTGTTACCATCGGAATCGCGAAGATTAGTTTGTATCAAACGGTTTTTGCGATCAAACATCAGCGTCGCCTACCAGTCATTCGGACCTACATCAGCGCCTTTCGCGAAAATTGGAAGTTGGGTCTTCAGCTCGGAGGAATTGAGTTGCTCGTTTCAGGGATCTGTCTCTTTGACTTGTTGCTCTTTTGGAACCAGACAGCTTTGCCGATGCAGGTGTTAAAAGCTGTGTGTCTAGGGCTCTTCATCTTCCTCCTTCTGGTCATGCTAGCGGCCTATCCAATTGCGGCGCGTTACCGCTTGACCTGGGTAGAGTGTCTTCAAAAAGCTCTGATTGTAACCGGTTTGTATTTCCCATGGTTTTTCGTTATGGGGACTTTCTTGTTGCTAGTAGCTATGGTTTTTGTGACTTCTGTCTTAAGCTTTCTACTAGGGCTCATGGTCTTCTTCTTGATTGGTTTTTCTAGCCTGACCTTCCTACAGGTTGGATTGATGGAAAAAATATTTGCTCGTTTTAAAGAATAAAAAAGAAAAAATAGGATTTTGTAAACATTCGTGAAAGGAAAAAAGAATGTCAGATTTAAAAAAATATGAAGGAGTCATCCCAGCTTTTTACGCTTGCTATGATGACCAAGGAGAAATTAGCCCGGAGCGGGTGCGTGCTCTCGTAGAAT
>ERZ772972.979-NODE-979-length-10473-cov-4.237474_pt1 | contig 10473 bp, 8 predicted proteins | sample MGYA00580673_ERZ772972 | MGnify/ENA primary metagenome ERZ772972 (study PRJEB29015, sample SAMEA2738051) | human oral metagenome | biome: human oral; feature: human-associated habitat; material: saliva | place: China | collected 2229 ... | reverse complement strand
AAGCCTATGCGCCAGTGGATGCTGAAAATCACAGCTTATGCAGAACGTTTGCTCAATGACTTGGAGGAGCTGGACTGGCCAGAGTCTATCAAGGATATGCAGCGCAACTGGATTGGTAAGTCAACCGGTGCCAATGTAACCTTCAAGATTAAGGACACAGACAAGGACTTCACCGTCTTTACGACTCGTCCGGACACCCTTTTTGGTGCGACCTATGCTGTTTTGGCTCCAGAGCATGCTCTCGTCGATGCCATCACGAGCGCAGAGCAAGCTCAAGCAGTTGCAGACTACAAACATGCAGCCAGCCTCAAATCCGACCTAGCTCGGACTGATTTGGCTAAGGAGAAGACCGGTGTCTGGACAGGAGCTTATGCCATCAATCCTGTCAATGGCAAGGAAATCCCAATCTGGATTGCCGACTATGTGCTTGCAAGCTACGGAACAGGTGCTATAATGGCCGTTCCTGCCCATGACGAGCGCGACTGGGAGTTTGCTAAGCAGTTTAACTTGGAGATTATTCCTGTTCTAGAGGGTGGAAATGTTGCTGAAGCTGCTTATACAGAAGACGGTCCGCATATTAACTCTGGTTTCCTAGATGGCTTGGACAAGGCTGCCGCTATTGATAAGATGGTTGCTTGGCTGGAAGCGGAAGGTGTCGGAAACGAAAAAGTCACCTATCGCCTGCGCGACTGGCTCTTTAGCCGTCAGCGTTACTGGGGTGAGCCGATTCCAATCATTCATTGGGAAGATGGTACTTCAACATCTGTCCCTGAAAATGAACTGCCACTTGTTCTGCCTGTAACCAAGGATATCCGCCCTTCTGGTACCGGTGAAAGCCCTCTGGCCAATCTGACTGATTGGCTGGAAGTGACTCGGGAAGATGGTGTCAAAGGACGCCGCGAAACCAACACCATGCCTCAATGGGCTGGTTCCAGCTGGTATTACCTGCGTTACATTGACCCGCACAACAATGAGAAATTAGCAGACGAAGAACTGCTCAAGGCTTGGCTGCCAGTCGATATTTACATCGGTGGCGCAGAGCACGCTGTGCTCCACCTCCTCTACGCTCGCTTCTGGCATAAATTCCTCTATGATATCGGAGTAGTTCCGACCAAAGAGCCTTTCCAAAAACTCTTTAACCAAGGGATGATTCTGGGGACTAGCTACCGTGATAGTCGCGGTGCTCTAGTGGCGACAGACAAGGTGGAAAAACGCGATGGTTCTTTCTTCAACATCGAAACTGGAGAAGAGTTGGAGCAGGCGCCTGCTAAGATGTCTAAGTCTCTGAAGAATGTGGTCAATCCAGACGATGTAGTGGAGCAATATGGTGCCGATACACTGCGTGTCTATGAAATGTTCATGGGGCCGCTGGATGCGTCTATCGCTTGGAGCGAGGAAGGGTTAGAAGGCAGCCGCAAGTTCCTGGATCGGGTCTATCGTCTTCTTAACTCTAAGGAGCTGGTCTCTGAAAATAGCGGAGCTTTGGACAAGGTCTACCATGAAACGGTCAAGTCTGTCACAGAGCAGATTGAGGAGCTCAAGTTTAACACGGCCATTGCCCAGCTCATGATTTTTGTCAACGCAGCCAACAAGGAAGAGAAGCTCTATGTCGAATATGCCAAAGGCTTTATCCAATTGCTGGCGCCTTTTGCACCGCACTTGGCTGAAGAACTCTGGCAGGCAGTCGCTCAAACTGGCGAGAGCATTTCCTATGTAACTTGGCCAACTTATGACGAAAGCAAACTGGTCGAAGCAGAGGTCGAAATCGTAGTTCAAATCAAGGGTAAAGTTCGTGCTAAGCTAGTCGTAGCAAAGGACCTGAGCCGTGAGGAACTACAGGAAATCGCTCTGGCAGATGAGAAAATCAAATCCGAAATCGCCGGCAAAGAAATCGTCAAAGTCATTAGCGTGCCAAATAAACTTGTTAATATCGTTGTGAAATAATTAGTTTGCATTGCATTTGCAGGAGATTTCAATCGAGTCCTCATTAGACAACAAAATGCTATTGCTATCAAATACGAAGAAGACCTTGAGAAAATTTTCTCAAGGTCTTTTGTTAGCTCTTTAAATGTTTGCTAAGTCAGTCATGTTGATTTCTGGATTGAGAGAAACTAAATGATAGTGGACATGTGCCTCAGGGTCTGAAATAGGTATCACTACTCGGTCATCCTGAATCTTTTCCCTATCTTGACTGAGATTGGTCCCAAACCGTGGGAGTGTAGAGTTGTGGGCTAATTCTTCAAACTCAAAACGGTTAGACTGGATCAGAAATTTTGAAGCAGGCATTTTTTCTTGAACCAATTCATTCCAAAATCCAATTTGATCCATTAGGAGGAAGTTATAGCCATTGATATCCTCGAAGCTAACAGAGTCTAGACGAGCCAAATCATGTCCAGCCGTGACTGCGATAGCTAGTTCCTCCTGTATATAAGGCAGACAAGTCGTTTGGTTTTGTTTATATGCAAATGGGAGAACAGCTAGATCAATAGCTTTCTCCTCAATAGCTTCCATTACCTTGTGGATAGAGCTGATTTGATGGCTAATTTGTTTGTTAGGGTAGAGGGATGTTAGCTGAGGTAGCAAAGACCAAAGTGGTGCAGGAGCGACAGAAGCAATTGTAATGGTCTTGAGGTTTTGATCAAATTGTTTCACTTCCTTGATTCCCTGCTGACTAGCACTTAAAATTCTGCGGGCAATCTCAACGGTGTATTCTCCTGTTTCATTTAACGAAATACGATTAGCACTGCGGTCAAAAAGAGAAACGCCAAAATCTTCTTCCAAGTGTTGCATGGAACGTGATAAGGAAGGCGTTGAAATGAGGAATTTTTCCGCAACTTTAGAGAGTGTCCCTAATTCTTTAAAAGCGACGAGTTGTTCCAGTTCTTCTAAATTAAGCATAGAATGCTCCTTTTACTTTTCATTTTATGAAATCTAGCTTGCTTTATTAATAGTGTACAAAATTTTCAAGCGGGTGTAAACTAGAAGCATCAAAAGAAAGAAGGAGAGTCAGAATATGTTTTATAAAACTTTAAATAATAAGGTTAAGATGCCGCAATTAGGATTTGGAGTCTATCAAACGCCGGTAGATGAAACCAAGCGGGCAGTCCTTGATGCTATAGAAGTCGGTTATCGTTCCTTTGATACCGCTCAAGCTTATGGAAATGAAGCAGGTGTGGGCGAAGCTATCAAGGAATCGGGTCTTCCGCGTGAAGAATTCTTTATCACCACCAAGATTTGGATTTCTAATGCAGGCTATGAGAAGGCCAAGGCTTCTATCGAAGAATCATTGCAAAAATTGCAAACAGATTATATCGATCTTTTGCTGATTCACCAACCTTTTGGTGATTATTATGGTACTTATAGAGCTATGGAGGAAGCCTATAAGGCTGGTAAGCTCCGTGCTATTGGGGTTTCAAACTTCTCACCAGATCGATTTATTGATTTGCAGCATTTTGTAGAAATCAAGCCAGCTGTAAATCAGATTGAAACGCATATCTTTCAACAGCAAAAAGTGGCCAAGGCCTATTTAGACAAATATAACTGCCAAATCGAATCTTGGGGACCTTTTGCAGAAGGGCGCAATGATTTTTTCAATACACCGACTCTGAAAGAAATTGGAGAAAAATATGAGAAATCTGTTGCTCAAGTAGCACTGCGTTTTCTTCTCCAAAGTGATGTTGTTGTGATTCCTAAGTCTGTTCGCAAAGAACGTATGGAAGAAAACTTCAATGTCTTTGATTTTGAATTGACAGAGGAAGAAATGAAAACTATTCAAGATTTAGATCAAGCAAAATCACTTTTCTTCGACCATCAAGATCCAGAAACAGCAGAATTTTTCATGACAATTGTAGACAAGTAAAGAAAACAAAAGAGAATGAAGGAGAATAGATGCCAAAAACTGAAAAAACACCACTCACATTTTTAATTATTTTAAGTGGCTTTATGGCCTTTACATCTTTATCAACAGATATCTACCTTCCAGCTATGCCAGCTATGCAAAAATCTCTAGGCGGTCGTGTAGAATTGACGGTCACTGGCTTCGTCATTGGTTTTGCTATAGCCCAGCTTATTTGGGGTCCGATTAGTGATCGTATTGGTCGAATTAAGCCGTTAATGATTGGAACCATCTTGTTTATCATCGGTTCTATTGGATGTGCTCTCTCAACTTCGATGCCTATGGTGGTCTTTTGGCGGGTTTTCCAAGCTTTAGGAGCTTGTACGGGTCCTATGATTAGTCGCGCCATGATTCGAGACCGCTACGACAGTCAAAGAGGCGCTCAAATGCTGTCAACCTTGATGATGATTATGGCTGTGGCTCCAATCTTAGGTCCTCTTTTAGGTGGAGTCTTTCTTCGTTTATCTACTTGGAATTTAATCTTTTGGTTTATGGCGCTTGTAGGTGTGATTTTATTCCTTTCTACTCGTTTATTACCAGAAACCTTGCCAGAGTCAGATAGAAGTCAAGCTTCACTTATCCAAAGCTTTCGCAACTATGCTAGGCTTTTAAGAACTAAACGATTCATGATTTATACTATGAGTGTAACCTTCTTTTATGTCGCAGTTTACGCTTTTATCACAGGGTCTTCTGATATTTACATGAACTATTACCATGTGTCAGCAGAGGCCTATTCGCTCTTGTTTGGTGTTAATATCATCGGGGTTTCTCTGATGAGTATGGTCAACCGCCAATTGGTTAGCCGCTTTAGTCTTCCAAAACTTTTGGCTATTTCTACGAGCATTGCCTTTGGATTTACTCTTATCTTAACCTTTATGGGAGTGACTAATGCTTTTGGGCTTTGGGGAATAGTTGTGCCGCTATTTTGTTTCTTTAGTATGAATGGTATTGTCGCCGCTTGTTCGAATACAGCAGCTCTTAATGCGGTTCCTAGTGATATGGCTGGCTCAGCAGCAGCTGTTCTTGGCGCCCTCCAATATGGCAGTGGAGTTATTCCTTCTATTCTCCTTGCTGTTTTTGCGGATAAAACACCTGTAACCATGACTATCATTATTGCAGTCGCTATTTTCTTTTCAGCAGTTATGGGATGGTTGGGGAATAGAAAACGCGTTGAGTCTTTATAGGCAGTTATACTTTAGATAAAGTAACTCAGGTTTATAAAGATATGGACTAATGCAAGTCAATTAAGTTAATGATTGTGACAGATTAAATAAAAGTCTAGTAGAAATGATGTTCTACTAGACTTTTTTGTTAGAACAATTCCCAATTAGGTGTTGAGAATTTCTTGGTCTGTGTCATATAAAAATGAGTAAAATGAATTTCCATTGCTAAGGTCATCAGGGTTGCGATAGCAATGACAATAGTTGAGTTGGCTGAGAAAAGGAGTGAAAAGGTCAATCCGAGAAGAAACATTCCAGCTTGGAGTCCGTAAAATGTCTTGTTATAGCGGAGATAACTCTTGTTGAAGCGACCATTTGACAAGACCGCAGCTTGAAAGAGCCCGATACCAGCATAGAAGAAGCTAGTCGCAAAGAGATGGTGAGCTTCTGGATTAACCAGAAAGCTCATGGAAACAGTGACCATAATTAAGCCGATAAAAATCGGATAGTGGCTATAAATTAGGAAGATTCCTTTATTCTCTCCTTTCTCATCAATGGCATGGTCAAACTGACCGAAATAGTTCATAAAGAGGTTGACCATGATGATAAAGTATAGGATAGAATGAATGGAAAAATGTTCCAGTGTAAAGAAATCTGCTAGACCCATAATCATCTCACCAAAGGTAATAATGACCAGCAGTGAAATGCGTTCGATGAGATGGGGCAGATTGATTTGAAAATGGGAAACTTTTCGAGTCAATAGGACAGGCATGATAAAGGTCAGGAGAATCCCAGTCATGTAGACATGAATCCCAAGATGAATTGGCAAGAGAGCAGCTAGGTAGACCAGGACAGTTCTGAGACCAGTCATCCAAAGAAACCCCTTGATGCTTTTACGATTGGCAGAGCTTATAGATTTTCGAAGATATTCAACCAGATATTGGAAAAATAAGGTCAGGGTCAGTGTACCAATGGTCCAGCAGAAGGTATGGAAATAGGATTGCCAGTCATTAGTGATCATGTTTGATATCAAGAGCAGCATGGCCATATTGACGAACATGACGACCATATTGAAAAGAGAATTCTTTCCGTAACGATTCGTGTAGACGGTCTGAATCATCCAACAATTGACCAGAACCAGAAGTGTCATGAGAAAACCAAAGATAGCATCTAATGATAAGACTCCGTGGTGAAGGTGATGAATGAGGGCAGTTGTTTTGGAAATCGCGTAGACAAAGACGAGGTCATAAAAAAGCTCGCTAAATTCCACCCGTTTGTGTTTGATAAGATTTGTCATTGTAAGACCTTTCGCGGTAATTTCTAACAATTTATTATAACAGAAAATGGGTATCAAGAGATACAAGTAAACTAGCAAAACTAAAAAAGTGGCCTAAACCACTTTTATTTTCTTTTGATTAGAAATTTTGATGGCAAGCAGATTGACTGGGGATTTTTTGCAATAGCTGCTTTAAAAGCAAGTGTGCCAAGTTGGTAAGAATAGTTGTCAATGCTGGGGATATTGAGCAGTTTCCCAGACAACTGACTGGTTTGACTGACAATGAGTGGCGGTTCTATACCAGCTTTTTTATAGAATTCTAGTAGTCCGACTGCTAAGTCATCGCTATTGGAAACAATGCAGTCTAAACCTTTCTGCATACACAGCTTTTCAAAAATCCATCCTGCATCCTCATATCTCATTAATCCCCCAAAAGTTACATACTCCACGCCCTTGAAAATTTCCTCAAAGACTGATAGGGTTTCACGAAAAGTGGGGCTGATTGGACTGTTTCGAGAGAATAACAAAGCTACTTTCTGGGGGTTATGCTTCTGGATCCATTTAAAGAGAGCTTGATATCCAGGTTTTTGATCCACTGAGATAGAAATTAACTCAGGTAAGTCTGTTTCTTCCAGACAGACAATGGAGCCATATTTTCGGTAGCTAGCGATGGTCTGTATATCAATAGCCCGAGAAGTAAAGATTAGTGCATCAAAAGCATTGCTCCGTAGCTGTTCCAGATAGGATTTCTCAGCTTCTATGCTGTAGTCTGATGGCAAAAATAGGAGCTGGTAATGACTCTCTAGGGCTGCGTCTAGCAACCCCTTTATCAATTCAGTAAAGTAGGTATGCCGAACATGAGGCACTACAACACCGATTTTTCGAGTATGGCCGGCACTTAAGTCTCTAGCAATCTGACTAGGGCTATAATCTAGTTCTTTTATAATAGCTGAAATTGTTTCGGCAGCTTCTTGTGAGACATAACCTGATTTGTTGATGTAGCGAGAAACAGTTGAGATGGAATAGCCAGATTGTTTGGCGATGTCACGTATGGAAACCATAGTACCCCCTTTCTTTATACACTATACCAAATGATAGGAGTTGTTGGCAAGATTGGACTTATAGGAGAAAGTGATGGATACCATAGCCAACACCGTCTTCATCGTTAGTTTTGGTAATGAGACTGACTTTGTCTTTGATTGCTTGACTAGCATTTTCCATTGCAATACTCAGTCCAACCCGTTCAAACATAGGGAGATCATTGTGACCATCGCCGAAGGCGACTAGTTCTTTTTTATGTAGCTTTTCTTCTTTGATTATATAGTCAATTCCAACTGATTTTTTAGCTTTTTTGTGTGTAATTTCTAGATAAAAATCACCAGCTTGCTGTATAGAAACATTTGGAAGATTTAATTCTTCGAGTTTAGCTTTTAATGCTCTCATTTCGTTTCCATCAAAAGTGATGAGCATAATTTTAAAAATACTTGTTTGAACTTTTAGGTATTGCTCCTCCCCGATAATAGTTGCCTCTAGTCTGGTCAATTGTTGCTCATAGTCGATTCCATTGTCCATTTTATAGGTATACCAGTTTTCTAAGTCGTAGTAAGATTGACTTAAGTGAGGAAAATGCTGGTTGATAAAGTTGACTAAATAAGTAGAATCATTTCTTTCTAAAGCTTGCTGATGCAGGATCTTGATTTGATTTTGCTTGTAGGTATAAATCAATCCACCATTGAAACCAATCTGGGGGCCAGTCAGTTCTAATTTATCAATGGCTTCTTTCATCTCCATAGGTGCTCGTGCGGAAACCAGGGTGAAAGGAAGATTGGCCTGAGAAATAAGTTTAGCATTACTGTCAGTCAGTCTGCCTTGGCTATTCAATAGCGTTCCATCCATATCGCAAAAAATACGTTTGATTGTCATATTATGAACCTCCGTTTGGTGTTTTTCTAAAGTATATCCTGTGGAACGCGTTCCATGTCAATGATTTTTTTAAAAATTTTACAAGATATTGCAATTCGAGTATTTGACCGGTTAAAAATGATATAGTAGAAGAAATACGCTCGCTTTTGTCGTAAATTGTCATTCCGTTGTCAGAATCTGTCGTTTACTTGTCGCTTCCTGTATCGTATAATAGTCTCATCAATCAAATGAAACAAAAGAGGAAATCAACATGTCAAACAAAAAAGTTATCTTAGTCACAGGCGCTTCATCAGGTATCGGCTACCAAACTGCTGAACAACTTGCTAAAGAAGGTCATATTGTCTATGGAGCTGCCCGCCGTGTGGATGCCATGAAACCACTTGAAATCTTTGGCGTGACACCAGTTCGTTTGGATATTACAGATGAAGTTAGCATTAAAGAAGCTCTTAATCTCATCATCAAGAAAGAAAATCGTATCGATGTCTTAGTCAATAATGCTGGTTACGGTTCATATGGTGCCGTTGAAGATGTAACGATTGAAGAAGCCAAGATGCAGTTTGAAGTGAATATCTTTGGTCTAGCTCGCTTGACCCAGCTCGTTCTTCCTTATATGCGTAAGCAAAATTCAGGTCGCATTATTAATGTGGGTTCAATGGGTGGTCGTTTGACATCCTACTTTGGTGCTTGGTATCATGCGACCAAATATGCTCTTGAAGCTTTTTCAGATGGTCTTCGTATGGAAGTGGCTGATTATGGCATTGATGTCTCTATCATCGAACCAGGCGGTATTAAAACGGACTGGGGCTTCATCGCTGCTGACAAATTGGCTGAATCAGCTAAAGGTGGTGCTTATGAAGCAGCAGCCACTAAGGCAGCAGAAGGGATGCGGAAGCAATACTCCGGTAATATGATGTCAAATCCAAAAGTGATTTCAAACGCTATTTCAAAAGCAGTTAACAGCCGTCGTCCTAAAACACGCTATTTAGTTGGTATGGGAGCTAAACCTTTGGTATTCTTGCATGCTATCTTGCCAGATCGTTGGTTTGATGCCCTCATGAAGCGGGCTTCTTAAGAGAAAATGGAGAAACCCTATGCGTCTGAATCTCAGTCAGCAATATATTGACAATTTAAAACAAATCGGGCTAGACTTGAATATGATTCTGGAACTGGCCAATCTTCCAGATACCACCTGGAAGGAAGAGATGAATCTCTCAACTCTGGATTACTACCATCTTTTGACGGCTTTTGATAAGGTGGCCACTGATGAGCAGATCATTGCCATGAGCCGTATCAAGGATATCCAAATGTTCATGCCGCCTTTCTTTGCGGCACTTTCGTCAAAAAATGGTCTCGCAGCGATTGAACATTTTGCTAAATACAAGAAAATCACAGGTCCCATTGTTGTTAGCATCGAAACCTTTGATGACCTTGTCCGTGTTAGCTACCGCTATGATTATCCAGGTCTTGACTTGCCCCGTTTCGCCATTCTCAATGAACAACTATTATTGGTCGATTTGATTCGGACAGGGACTGGAGAAAATATCATCCCTGTACACGTTGGTACTCCATATGTCTATGAAGAAGCTAGCCTGAAGGTACTTAGCTGTCATGTGGAAGAAATGGAGGGCAATGAAGTTGTCTTTAAAAAGTCGGATTTAGAGAAACCATTCCTGACAGCCAATAATGTCATGTTGGATTACCTAGAACCTCAGCTCAAAGAGCGCTTGGCAGAAGCCGTGACCAGTGAAAGTTTCACAGGAATTGTCCAGCAAAAACTCTATCAAGCTATTCCAAGTGGGGCATTTAGTATCGAGGATATCGCAGCGACTCTCGGTATTAGTAGCCGAACCTTGCAACGAAATCTGACGGCAGAAGGGACCAAGTTTAACCAGGAATTGCAAAATGTGCAGAAGATTCTAGCCTTTGGTTACTTCAAAAATCCTGACATGACAACGGATGATGTAGCCTATTTGCTTGGTTATTCGGAAGTATCTTCCTTCTCACGATCCTTTAAAAAGTGGACAGGAAAGACCATTTCGGAGTATAGAGAGGAAGTTCAAAAACATTTTTAGAAATAAGACATGTGCATTATAAACATCAGATACGAATCTGGTGTTTTATTTTTTTAAAGAATTTAACCCTTTCTCTTGACAAGTGAGTAATTACTCACTATAATAGCTTCTGTGATTTAAAAAGTGAGTATTAACTCACCAAGGAGG
>ERZ772972.978-NODE-978-length-10474-cov-8.211729_pt1 | contig 10474 bp, 9 predicted proteins | sample MGYA00580673_ERZ772972 | MGnify/ENA primary metagenome ERZ772972 (study PRJEB29015, sample SAMEA2738051) | human oral metagenome | biome: human oral; feature: human-associated habitat; material: saliva | place: China | collected 2229 ... | reverse complement strand
CATGCGCGTACCCGGATACCCCATGCTGACCGCAATCGGCGGCAACATCCCCCGAGCGTCCAGCGACTGGTACGACACCGAATGCGCTCCCAGCAAGAAGGGTTCATGGCGCCTCACACCAGCCCACTCGTCCCAAGGTTTCTACTCGGATGCCAACATTCGCCACCTCGTCAACTTTGCAGCAGCACGCGATATCCGCATCGTCCCCGAAATTTCCATCCCCTCCCACGCTGGAGCCGCAATCCGCGCGTATCCTCACCTGGGAAACCCCGCCCTCGTCCATGAGGCTGCCCACCGAGACAACCAGACGCTCTGGCCCAGCACAGCCTCTCTCAGCTTCGTCGAAGCCGCATTCCATCACACCTGTTCCCTCTTCCCCTCCCCAACCATCCACATCGGGGGAGCAACGACCGACAGGACACCATGGGAATCCGACTCCTCCCTGATGCGCGCAGGACTCACCTCCGGCGCAGCGATCGAGCGGCTTTTTATCGACCGAGCGCTACACACCCTCCACTTTCACGGCAGGCGCGCGGCCGCCTGGGATACCCTCACGACGACATATCCGACACCTCCGCCGGGAACAATTCTCCTCGCGCGCCGTCCCGGGGACACCGGACGCCGGGCCGCAGAGTCTTCAGGAGCGCCGTGGGTCCTGGCGGACGCGAATATCCTCACCCTCAGCCACCCGGGGCGCACCAACAGCCCTCTCGAACTGGCCCACACCCTATACGACCGCCTGAGCCACGCGTTGCACGGAGAGCGACTGAAAGGAGTCGAGGCCGTGGCATGGTCCTCGGCCATCACCACCCCAGACCTCCTCTTCTACCATCTCCTCCCCAGGCTCCTCGTCGTCGCGGAAGCAGCGTGGCACGGGGAAGACTCCCTCTCCTGGGAGAAGCTGGCACCTCTCATCGAGCACGAGATGGCATACCTGCGACACACAGTCCCCTACTGGAATCCACAGCGGCCATAGTGAAGGGCCGCGCACCCAAGTCGAATGCGCGGCCCCGTGCCCCCTAGCGGGGCGGAATTCGGAGCAGGCATGAACCCGCCCCACTAGGACTATGAAGGTGCTACGACCAGGCTTTCAGGCGCCCAGCGAGAGCACGCGCCGCAGCGTCCAAACGCTCAGCTTCCTGGACATCGTCACTCTTGACCGCGCGCCAGTAGGAGACCTTCGTCCGCAAGAACTCGCGACGCAGCTCAAGAATCTGCATCTCTTCCCGCAAGCGCTCATCCTGCTGCTCCAGCAGGGTGATGAACTCGCAAATATCACGCTCGCCGCCAAGGCCCGAGCGAACATACTCCCGCATATCAGCAATCGACATGCCCGACGCCGACAGGCACGACACCCACGTCAACAGCTCAAGGTCGTCTTCCTGATAGATACGGTGACCGCTCGAAGGGTCACGTGCGATCGCGGGAATGACGCTCACGTCCTCGTAGTAACGCAGGGTGGACGCGGGTAGCCCAACAAGCGCCGCTATCTCCTTAATGGAGTACGTGCGCCCGGAGCGAGTCCCTACCATGACTTCACCCTAAAAGACCTCAAGTCCTTGAAGTCAAGCGGAAGTGCGGGACGTGCATCACGCGCTGCGACCTGCACAAAGACGCAATGCCTCATTCATCGCCACACAGGGCCGAGGATCGATACAAAACGCCGCATTGCACCTGCACTAGAGAAGCTCTGCACGCCTCTGAAAAGCCCAGATCGGACAGGTCTCCTCACGCATATGAACATCGACACGGTCGAGGAGTTCACAACCGCCATTGAGATAGAAACGCGCATTCTTTTCCGTCGAGGTCACAAAACCGTACGCGCGCCCACCACGCTTAGCGACGTAATCCGGCAGGACCTGTGCGACCAGCCAGCGCCCCACGCCGCGGCCACGCATGCTCGCATCGACGGAGAGCACCTCGAGATACCAGTCGAAATCGCCCTTATCGATGGCGATCTGATCAGATCGGTCGGTCACGTCGAGGAAATCGGCCACGAGGCGCGGGGAGGCGTAGCGGAAGAGCTCATAGCCCCCACTGACGAAGCTACGCACCACACCAACCTTGCGATCATGCATCAGCGCCGTTGCGACAACTCGCCCCTCATGCTCCACGACAAGCGCGTGACGCACCCACTGATAGGAGGACGCCAGCATCCGATTGATCGCGGCCAGACATTGCGGGTAACGGTCCGGCTGGTAGAGGTAGGGCTTCAGCATGATGTGCAGCGGATAGTCAAGGAACCCATCGGTGATAATACGCGTCATTTCGGGAATATCATCGCGCGTAGCAGGTCGACACTTCACGGGCCACCCCCTTCATCAACATGGACGTGTGAGCAATTTACTATCAAAAACCTAACTGCAGGTAGACACCTGACATCCTAAAGGATAGACAGTGATCTAGCCTTGTCAACGAGGCGCATTTTTCTTTGTCACTCAGCGGTCTTTCATTTGACGATTGGTCAGGCAATCTCGTGCGCACTCCCCCTCGTTGCTTTGTATCCACGAACGGACGATAATCGAGTGGTTCATATCAGGAGGACTGCATGCGACTCTTTCGCGCCCTGTGTGCCATGCTCGGGGCACTGCTCATCGTGTCGACGCTACCGTCGGGCGCATACGCTGCCGACGGACCGACACTGTCAGAGGCGTTCGTCCTCACGAAGGACGGCCAGCTCGTCGACACATTGACGATCGTCGATCCATCGCGGACGATGAGCGAGTCGGCGTGCCAGCCCTACGCCGGCAAGTCGACGGACCAGCACGTTGAGTTCGTGACGCGCGACGACGCAACCGTGTGCCATATGCAGCTCATGTATACGGATGCGGTGAGTGAATCCGAGTTCGCCCTCCATGACTCGGGCGAATTCGTCATGACCGCTCACGCCGAGCGCACACTCACTGAGTCGCGCAAGTTGTTCCACCCGGACCTGACCCTTGCATCCCTGTCGCTGACCGTCGAGGGCGAGGTCAAGTCCTCCACCGCAGGCGCTACTACATCGGCAACAACCTACGAGGGGCGCACGTTCTCCGTTATTTCGTGGACAGACCCCGTCCCTCAGATGATCGCCGTGCGGGGGTATCTGAGCCCTGGCGGAGACCGCAGTGCTGCAGCAACGACGAATGCGTTGAAAGATCCGTGGGGCGCAACCCCGGTACCCGGCTCAACCTCGGCAGACCCGAGCGCAGCACCGACGACTGACGAAGCCGCGCCCAAGTCTGCAGATCCGCCGTTCGCTCTTCTCATCGGCATCATTGTTGGCATCATCCTTCTCGTCATCGGCATTGTGGTCGTCGCCTACGTCATGCGAGCCAAGCGCGGGAAGGCAGCGTCATCCGGTACGGGCAGCACCGCTCCGGCCTCTCACGTGCGCCGTCCTTCTCCTCCTCTCGGGAACGAGGACGCGGCTCCTTACGCCCCCACAGCGCCCACTGCGACCGCCCCCACGGCCGCTCCTGTTTCAGCTGTTCCTTCCACGCCGGCTGCCACCGAACGTCCTACGGCATCGCTGAATCCTCCGCCGCCAACGCCGCGCGATACCGGTTTCACGTGGGACCACAAGTCGCGCCCGCGCCCCGCCGCGGCTCCCGCAGCTGCGACTCCGGAGGCTCCCAAGAGGCGACGTTCACGCAAGGACCACAGGCCTGCGGTCTTCCCTGAGCGTCCCGCCCAGCCAATGGGCGGCCAGCCGATGCCTGCCGTCGGGATGGCCAACGGCCCTCTCCAGGCTCCGACGACGGACGTCCCTCAGCGCAGCGCAGCCCCGGTCACGCGCTCTGCCTCTCCGCAGGTTCCTCCCGTCGCCCCTGCCCCGGCCACCATTCCGACGCCCACAAATGCGCCCCCACCGGCAGTGTCGGCACAGCCCGGTCCAGCACCGGCCCCTATGCCGGCACCTCAGCGAGAGACTCCCGCCGAATCCTCCTCCGATTCCTCGCTTCGTCGTCGTTCGCACCAAGCCGTGGAGGCGCAGCCTGCAGCTGACGCTCAGCCTGTGTTCCCGAGCAGGCGTTCGCAGCGTCAGACTGTTCGCGACACTCAGGTTCCTCAGCCTGCTGCGGTCCCCGAAGAAGCACCTGCGGCTCAGCAGGCGCCGGCTCCCACGCCCGTTCCTTCTGCTCCGCCCGTGCCGCCGCCGCCCGCGAGCGCCATCGATGCTCCCGAAACCACGCTGATCCCGAAGGTGCATCAGGCCGCGTTGCCGACGCCCGAACCGGTCGCCGAACCCGAGCCGATCGTCGAGCCCGAGCCCGTCGCGGTGGTTGAACCCGAGCCCATCGTGGAACCCGAACCCATCGCAGTGGTCGAGCCCGAACCGATCGTCGAGCCCGAGCCCGTCGCGGTGGTTGAACCCGAGCCCGTCGCGGTGGTCGAGCCCGTCGCGGTGGTTGAACCCGAGCCCATCGCGGCGGTCGAGCCCGAGCCCATCGTGGAACCCGAGCCCGTCGCGGTGGTTGAGCCCGAACCGATCGTCGAACCCGAGCCGATCGTCGAACCCGAGCCCATCGCGGTGGTTGAACCCGAGCCCATCGTGGCGGTCGAACCCGAGCCCATCGTCGAACCCGAGCCCATCGCGGCGGTCGAGCCCGAGCCCATCGTGGAACCCGAACCCGTCGCGGTGGTCGAGCCCGAGCCCATCGTGGAACCCGAGCCCGTCGCGGTGGTCGAGCCCGAGCCGATCGTCGAACCCGAGCCGGTCGTGGAACCTGCCCCGGCCTCGTCGATGTCGTTCATTGATGACGCGGAGATGCCGACCGCCCAAATTCGTCGTGTCCGTCGAGTAAGGCCCGCGGAATGGGAGACGCCCGAACCGGCAGCGCCGGTGGGCCAGCCCGAGCCCGCCCCTCAGGTGTCCGCTCCCCCGATGATGACGACTCCGTTCGAGCAGAGTGCGCCCGCCATGCCCTCGGTCGTCGAGCAGCCGCAGGCACCCGCATCCCCGCAGATGCCCGCGCCCATCCAGACGCCGGCTGCTCCGGCCCCCTTCCAGGAGGACTGGAACGCGGAAATCTCCCAGAAGAAGGAAGCCCCGCGCGAGCAGGAAGCCGACAAGAAGCGCCGCAGACTGTGGGGCTGGGGCAAGCGCCGCAAGAAGGGCAACGAGGCTGCCGTCTCGCCCGAGCCTGAGGTCGATGAGCCGATCGAGTCCTCGCACGCGCCGATGATTTCGGTCGACGCGCAGGACGAGGATGACTGGAACGACTGGCAGAACTGGAACTCGCGCAGCTAAGCGAGCGCCGGGGCGGCCTTACAGGCGGCTCTCGGCTTTAGCAAGCTCGACGTACTGCGCGAGCTCCTCGTCCAGATCGTCCGGATCGTCTGCCCCGTCGGCGGGCGCCTCGGCCTCCGCGTCCGCTTCCTCATGCCCGTAGCGTTCCAACAGGAGGCGCTCTCGGTAGAGGTTGTCTGCGGTCACTCCGATGGTGCGGATAAGGGACGCGTTGAGGGCCATGCCGACGATGATGCCGATAATCGGCAGGATCTGCGCCATCTTCATGCCGACGAGACGCGCCCCGAGGGCCGCGAACAAGGAGTTCACAGACGCGGTCAGCGCGTTGTTCCCAACGCTCTCCATCGATCCGCGTTTGGTGAGCTTGCGCACCACCTTGTTGAACATACGCATCGAGGTCTCCTTCTCGACGGCATGGTCATCAAGCGAGCTTCGCGGGGCGATCGCCTGGGATAAAACCATCGCGGAGAAGAGCTTTTCCGCTGGGTCCTTCGTGTCATACCCGTAGTAGGCAGCCGTGTGTGACACGAGGCGCGCAGAGGAGGCCAGGAACGTCGCGATATCAAGCCCGATCGCCGCTGCAATCACGCCGATACCAGGTGCCTAAGCGATGCCTAGACCGAGGATGGCCGCGACCGCCCCTCCCGTCGCGAATACGCTGCTCACCGCTCCTTCCGTCGCGGTAACGACGGCATATCCCACCTTCAGGTGGGGCCTGACCAATTGGATCTCTGCCAGGTCCAGGTTTCGGATGTCCTCGAGACACTCCACGTCGTTGCCGGCCCTGCGATGCGCCTTCACAATTCGTTCGCGTCGGACCGAGGATTCGGCGGCTGATGTCGCCTTCTCGACGAGCCCCAGGACAGCCGATGAGATCCAGCCTGCAATCGCAGCCCCGCCGGGGATTTTGCCCGCGAGACCAACCACTTTTTTCACAGGGGTAAGCACGTACGAGCGGATGCGCTGTGTGATAACTCGAGGGCTGCGCGGGTTGACCTGGGCGGCCTTCCATTCCTGGATCGCATCCCACTGCGCGCGATCGTCGTCGGTCATGCGCTGACGAATATCGTCGCGTGTGCTGTTGTCTTCCTCCGGCTGATCCGTCATACCTCAAGCCTACCCGACCGAGATAAAGCGACCCACAGCCTCGAGCGAGCGGGACGGCCGCTCTCCTACGGGCGGCTCTCGGCCTCGGCGATCTCCACGTAGCGCGCGATGTCAGCGCTCAGCTCCTGGGGGTCGGCAGGCCTCGCCAGGTCTGTCGAGGCACCGCCGGCGGTCTCCACGCGGCCGTAGCGTTCCGTAAGGAAGCGCTCGCGGTACAGGTGATCGGCGGTCTCGCCGATGGTGCGCATCAGGGCGGCGTTCAGCCCGGCACTCACGACGACGCCCGCGACCGGGACGATCTGCGCGAGCTTTCGGGATGCCAGGCGTACGCCCATCGCGCTGAAGAGGGAGTTCATCGCGCTCACGACCACGTTTCCGCCGAGGCCGTCGAGCGAACCACGCCGGGCGAGGTCACGCATCACCTTGTTGAAGGCCAGCATCGTCGTCTGCTTTTCGACGACGAAATCGCGACCGCTGCCCGCCGGATCGATCGCCTGCGAGAGCACCATCGTGGAGAAGAGCCTCTCCGTGGGGTCCTCCGAGTCGTAGCCGTAGTAAGCGGCCGTGTGTGCGACGAGGCGCGTCGCGGCCGCCAGGAAGGTCGTGATATCGACGGCGATCGCCGAGGCCGTGACCCCCACTCCCGGGGCTGAGGCCACGCCCATGCCGAGCACCGCGGCAACGGAGCCTCCGGAGGCAAACACGCCGCTCACCGCTCCCTCGGCAGCCGCAGTCGTCGAGTAGGCCAGGCTCAGGCGGGGTTTGACGGCGAGGACGTCGTCGAGCGCCAGCGAACGGATGTCCTGCAGAGTCCGCACGTCAAAGCCCGCGGAACGGTAGGCCTTGAGGATGCGCTTGCGGCGCACCGAGGCCTCGGACGCGGATGCTGCCAGCTCGACGAGGCCGAGGGCAGCAGAGGACACGGTTCGGGTGAGCGCCTCACCGCCGGGCACCTTGCGCGCGATGGACACCGCCTTGCCCAGAGGCGCGAGGGCCGCCGAGCGGACGCGCTGCGAGATAACTCGGGGGCGGATCGGGCGCATCTGCGTGTCCTTCCACCGCTGGATTTCGTCCCAGTGGGCGGCATCGGACTCGCTCATGCGCGCACGCAGATCGTCAAACATGCTCTCCCCGTTTCTCTCGCTGGAGCTAACTCACCAACACTACACAGTGAGGGCCTTGAGCGGGGCTGTGGCACGTCCGCGTCCCCTGTTATGCTTGTGATCTGGTAGTCAGATTCGGCCTCGACACGAAGGAGCTTCCGTGGAATCGCGTGAGTCGCTCATCAACCAGATCGCTCTTCTCCACGAGGAGAAGGAACACCAGAAGATCATCGCGCTCATCGAGGGACAGCCCCCGGCCGCGATGGACTACGAGCTGACAAGCCTGCTGGCGCGCGCCTACATCAACTACGCCCAGCCGTACATGGATTCCTTCCGGGAACACATCAAGCACGCGGTGGAGCTGCTGCGCAGCGTTGAGGCCGAGGGCATGGCGGACCCCCAGTGGTACTACCGCATCGGCACGGCCCTGTACTGGCAGGACGAGGAAGAAAGCGCCATGACCTACCTGGAGCAGTGCCTCGCGATGGACCCGACCCACGAGGACGCTCCGCAGGTCATCGAGGAGTGCAAGAGCGCCCTCGAGCGTCGCACAGTCGTGCGTCCCCTCGATATGCGTGCGCTCGTCGACTTCTTCGAGCGCAACGACTACAGGTACGAGGTTGAGGACAATCGCCTGCGCACGGGCTTCACGAACGGCTACTACGTGTTCTCCGTGATCGACGATGGCGCGGACCTGAGCATGTGGGGCGGCATCCGAGAGGATGTGTCGATGGAGCTGCGCCCGCGTCTCATCCAGGCGTGCAACGACTGGAACGCGGCCACCAAGTGGCCCAAGGTCTACGTGGCGACGCTGGACGACGGCACGCAGCGCGTGTGCGCCGAGCAGTTCGTGTCGTCTCGCTACGGCATGACTGACGCGCAGGTGTCGATCAACATCGACCGTTTCATCTCCGCGTCCGAGGCCTTCTTCAAAGAGCAGATCGAGCGCATCCCCGCACTGGGTGGCGCGAGCGAGTAACGCTCGCACAGATACGTTCCCCGGCCTCGTCTTTTCTGACGAGGCCGGGGTTCGTTATACGGTCGGCGCGCTACGCGCTGCGGCGGGGTACGTAGACGCTGAGGCCGCCATCGCTCACCGTGCCGGTGAGCATTCCGTCGTCCGCGACGCGCACGGACGGGTGGCCGCCGATGATGCACTCCCATTCCTGGCCCGCGTGACACTGGCCCACGTAGAGGGTCTTCTCGGCGCCCATTCGGTCGGAGAGGATGACGGCGCAGCCGGAGCCGGGGATCTCATCCTTGCCTTCGCGGGCGAAGCCGACCACGTCGGGATCGTCGAAGGCATTGTGCTGCGGGCCGACGGCCGCGCGGGCGCGAATCGACATGAGGATCGGCAGCTCACGCACAGCGGGCAGGTCGTCGGACTCGGGAGACCCCAGGAGGTCACCCCAGAACACGCAGGGAACCCCGGCCTCGTTGAAGAGGATGAGGGCGTAGGCGGCCGCCTTGAACCAGGGGGCGACCGTGGAAGCCAGGGACTGGCCTGGCTGGGTGTCGTGGTTTTCGACGAACGTGACAGACTTGTCGGGGCGGGAGGCCGTCAGCGTGTTCTCCCACAGGCGAGCAAGGTCCACGTTGCCGTCCGACACCGAGGCCTGGTGGAGGTGGTAGTGCAGGGGGACGTCGAAGAGCATGACGTTGGGGACTCGCGCCAGGTAGTCCTCGAGTTCGCGCACATCGCCGCTCCAGTACTCGCCGACGGCGGGCAGGCGGCGCCCCGTCGAGGCGCGCAGGTCCTCGAGCCAGCGGGCGTAGAAGTCGGAGCCCACGTGCTTGACGGCATCCAGTCGCAGCCCATCCACTCCGGTGGTCTCGACGTACCACTTGCCCCAGCGGTCCAGCTCCTCGCTGACGCGGGGGTCGGTGACGTGCACGTCGCAGCCCATCAGGTAGTCGAAGTTGCCGAACTCGGTGTCGACGGATTCGTTCCACTGTTTGCCTTCGAAGAGCCACAGGCCGCTGCGCTTCGTGGCCTCGTCCCAGTCGATGCCGTGGAAGCAGGTCCAGTCCCACGTGAAGTCCGAGTACGCGCCCGCGCGCCCCGGGAACGTGAAGCGCGTCCACGCCTCGATCGTCTCGGGTTCCCCGAGCACCTCATGGCGGTTCTGGGGGTTGATCGGGGTGGCGCGAACGGTCTCAGACGCGTCGGCGCCCATGCGGTGGTTGAGGACGATGTCGGCGCACACGGCGATGCCCGCCGCGTGCAGAGCCTCGATGGCTGCCAGGTACTCGTCCTTCGTGCCGTACTTCGTGGGCACGGAGCCCCTCTGGTCAAACTCGCCCAGGTCGTACAGGTCGTAGACGCCGTAGCCGACGTCGTTGATGCCCTTGTGCCCCTTGTAGGCGGGCGGCAGCCAGATCGCTGTCACGCCCAGGTCCGCGATCTCCTGCGCGTGCTCGGCGAGGTAGTGCCAGTGGCTGGCGTCCGAGGCCATGTCCCAGGCGAAGGCCTGCAGGATCAGGGGGCCCGCCTCCGTCATGGACGAGGCCAGGGCTGGGTCAGTTGTCTCATTCACCCGCATATCGTGGCAGGTTTCCCCTCCCCCGGGCGCGCGAGGAGGGCAAACAGTGGCGGGGTATACACAGTAACGAGGCCGGGGCTGAGCGCCACGGGTGAGCGCGGCCCGGCCCGGGCCTCGTCGGTGATGTCGTTACTTGCGGCGCCCCAGACGCCCCTTGACGCCGGATAGGCTGGAGGCGGCGCTCGAGGCGCCGTCGGCGATGCCCGAGGCCGCGCTCTTGGCGCCGACCATCAAGACCTTCGCTTTGCCGCGCAGGCCCTTCTTGATAGTCGTCGCCGTTCCGGGTGTCTGCCCCTGCGAGGCCGCACCCAGACGATGCTGGTCCCACTCCTCGACGCTGACGCCGGGAGGCGGGATCTCGCGCAGGTGTTCCTTGAGGAGGGCGGATTGGGACTGGAGGGCCATGAAGGTGAGGCCGCTCGACACGAATCCGCCGATGACGGGGACGATCTTCGAGAATCCCTTGGCGGCGGTGCTCTTCGTGATGT
>ERZ772972.976-NODE-976-length-10480-cov-4.214293_pt1 | contig 10480 bp, 9 predicted proteins | sample MGYA00580673_ERZ772972 | MGnify/ENA primary metagenome ERZ772972 (study PRJEB29015, sample SAMEA2738051) | human oral metagenome | biome: human oral; feature: human-associated habitat; material: saliva | place: China | collected 2229 ... | reverse complement strand
CAGAACTCTATAATATGTTTGATATCTTTGTCTTGCCAAGTACCAATCCAGATCCATTACCAACAGTCGTCCTAGAAGCCATGGCTTGTGGCAAACCTGTAGTGGGTTATCGTCATGGCGGTGTCTGTGAAATGGTCAAGGAAGGTGAAAACGGCCTTCTCGCCACACCGAATCAGCCTGGAGATTTGTCTAAGGCTATTCAAGAATTGGCTGACAATACCGAGAAGAGAGAGCAATTTGGTAAGGCCTCTGTCCAACGCCAAAAAGCACTCTTCTCCTTACAAAGTTATATTCGGAATTTCTCAGAGCTATATAAGAAATATTAAGATGAATACTGAAAAAATTAAGAATAAATTAAAACCTATCGTTTATCCCATTATTAATTTTATTCCTAGACGAAGACTCAAGAATAAAAATTTTACAATCATTTGTGACAATTGTTGGGCAGGAAAAGTGTATCAAGAATTAGGTTTACCTTATCAAACACCATTTATAGGGATGTTTGTCTTTTCACCTGATTACATCAAGATGCTTAAGAATTTAAAACACTATTTGAGTGGAAATATCCCTTTGACATTTGTTAAGGAATCAAAATATATCAAAGACTTTGATAATGCCTATCCTCTAGCACTTCTTGATGATATTGAACTTCATTTCCTGCATTATGCAAACGAGGAAGAAGCTTCTCAAAAATGGAACCGTCGTTTGGAAAGAATTCATTGGGATAATTTATATTTCAAGTTTAATGATAATGATGCTTGTACTTATGAGTTGATGAAAGAGTTTGAAGAACTTCCGTACAAGGGTAAAGTTATTTTCTCTTCTAAGAATTATAGTGATTTACCATCTTTGATCCATTTTAAATCGGCAGAGAAGCAAGGTCATGTTGGAATTGATTTGAAAACTTATCACCGTTATTTTAATGCTGTCAATTGGTTGAATAGAGGTGGAGAGGATTTAACTAAATGAAAAAAATAAGACTTATTATTCCTTATTTTGGGAAATTACCAAAGTTCTTTCCATATTTTTTATTGACTGCTCAGCGTAATGATAAGATTAATTTTTTGATTTTTACGGATCAAAAAGTTGACCAATTTGAACTTTTGAACGCTGAGAATATTGAATTTAAGACTCTTTCATTTGAGGATTTTAGGGAGAAAGTACAGTCTAAATTTGATTTTGAAATTTCTCTCAAAACTCCGTATAAATTATGTGACTATAAGGTCGCTTATGGATTTATATTTGAGGAAGAATTAAAAGAATACGATTATTGGGGATTTTGTGATACAGATGTCTTACTTGGTGATATCTATCAATTCTTGGAAGAGCATAACTTTTTTACAGATGATTATGCTCGATACGGTCTTTTAGGTCATCTCCAAATATTTAAAAATTCAGAAGAAGTTAATCGTATATTCATGTCTGGGCAAGGTTTAAACTATCGACTGGATTATCACAATGTCTTTACTAGTGGGCAAAATTTTATTTTTGATGAGGCAGAAGGTATTCAAAAATTGTTTGAAAAATCAGGTTTTAATCAATTGCAACTGACATGTTATCATGACATTGATATTCGTTATTTTTCATTTAAAAGATATAATGAGAAAGAGGCGCAACGTTATTATTATTGGTCAGAAAAGAATGGTCTTGAAAGTATTGAAATTAAAGACAAAAAGCTAGTCGTCGAACATCCATTATATGCACATTTTCAAAAAAGAACGATTGAATGTCCAGAGTTTAAGAAATGTGACTCTTTTTATGTTGTTCCTAATAAACTTGTTATTGGAGAAAAAATTTCTATACAAGAGATTGATGAAGTAACAAAGAATAAATTCTATTTGGAATATATTAAATCAACATTTTTAAAGAAATTTAAGAGAGAGAAATGGACATTAGATTTTATTCGTCATAAATTAAGGATGCGAAAATGAAAAAAGATGTATTATTAACAGTAGTTATACCTGTCTATAATGTTGAAAAATATTTGAAACGTTGCATTGAGAGTATCCTTATTCAAGAGTGGAAGAACTATAATATCCTACTTGTTGATGATGGAAGTACTGATAATTCTCCTAAAATTTGTGATGACTATGTTAAATCGTATGATTTTATCTCAGTTATTCATAAGGAGAATGGTGGGCTCTCTGAAGCTCGTAACACTGGCGTTTGTAGTGCTAACGGAGAATATGTTTATTTTCCTGATTCAGATGATTGGATTGAGCCAGGCACTTTTATAGAATTAGCTGAAGCAATAGAATCTCAGAAGTTTGATATTATTTCTTTTAATCGTGAGTTTGTGAAGGGTGAAGAAGATCCTATAGTTTCAGATCCATTAGTAACTCAAGTGTTTGAAGGTAAAGATGCTTTTGTCAAAATGCTCAAGCATAGTTATATCACAGGTTTTGCCAACGACAAAATATATAAAAAGTCTCTATTTATTGATAATAATATTTCTTTTCCAAAAGGAAAATATTATGAAGACTTGGGAACGAATTACAAGCTTTTTCTTTCAGCTGAGAATGTCTTTGCTACAAATCAAAAGTACTATCACTACCTAATTGATAATCCTGATTCTATTACTCAATCATGGAATGAGAAGAAATTTAGGGACATGTTTGAATTCTATAAAGAAGTTTTCTATTCAGATTTTGTTCGTTCGCAATTAAATGAAGAAGAGTTACAACTTTTACAGCGTTATTATGTAAGTGGATTGATTCATATATTAGCTAGTTTGTATAAATCCAAGTTATATAAACAATATATAGACATTACTGATGAAGTTAAACAAGAATTACTTAAAAATAGAGTTTCTCTTTCTCAAATGAAAGACCAACCAAATAAGTTAAAATATGTACTATTTAGACTTAAATTGCTAAAACTAGCCTTCAGTATACAAAACGTTTTTTGATGTTATTTTAAGAAATCATTCTGAGATTTTTAGGCAAATGAATGTTGGACTATTTTATTTAATAAAGAAAAGTAACATAATATTTTTGGTCTGGATTCTTTTTTGTTGTATCGGAACGATGTACTTTTAACTAAAAATTTTATATAGCTAGACTTGTAGACAATTATTTTATAGGTAATTTAACATGGAAGAAAAAATTGATTTTGTTGTACTTTGGGTTGATGGAAATGATCCAGAATTCATTAGAGAAAAAAACAAATATACGCCTAATAGTGAGCAGATTGATAGTGATGGTGATAATCTGCATCGTTATCGTGATTACGGAACATTCAATTATTGGTTTAGGATGGTAGAGAAGCATGCACCGTGGGTAAATAATATTTATCTTATAACTAACGGTCAAAAACCGGAATGGTTAGATGTAAATCATCCTAAGTTGAAATGGGTTAAGCATAGTGACTTCATACCTGAGGAATATTTACCAACATTTAATTCTGCTTCAATTGAGTTGAATTTACATCGAATTGAAGATTTATCAGAGAATTTCGTTTTTTTTAATGATGACATGTATTTGATTCAAGACGTTAAACCTAACGACTTCTTTGTCAACGGGCAACCAAAGTTATTGGCTGTTTATGAAGCCTTGGTTCCGTGGTCATCTTTTTCAAAAGTTTATTTTAATAATGTAGAAGTATTATATAGGCATTTTCCAAATAAAAAAGCCTTGAAAAAGTCGCCGTTTAAGTTTTTTAATTATAAATATGGTCATTTGATTTTAAAAAATCTCTTATTATTTCCATGGGGGATAACAGGGTACTACAATCATCATACACCAGTTCCAATAAAAAAGAGTACTCTAACTCATCTATGGGATGTAGAAGAAGACATTTTTGTTCAAACATCTAAACACAAATTTAGAGACTATAATACGGATATTAATCATTATCTATTGTGTTATTGGCAAATTGAAAGTAATGAGTTTCTACCATCTAGTAAGACTTTTGGAAGATCAATTTCAATTACTGCTGTTAATGAGCTTCCTAAATTATTATCGAAAAAAAAGACAAAATTGCTTTGTGTTAATGATGATATGGCGATGACAGAAAATGACTTGGAGAAGTTTTCGAAGATATTGTCTAATCGTTATCCTGACAAGTCTCGATTTGAATTGTAATTCAACGTATTAGTTATTGGAGTAAATAGATGAAAACTAAAGTTTTACAAATGGGCGCAGACAATTTCGGAGCAGGAGGTAGATCTGTAATAGCCTATAACTTGACTCGTCCCTTAACAGACGACTTTCAAGTTGACTTCTTGGCTATTGGAAAATTGAAGAACCCTAGTTTTCATCGAATCATTGAAGAAAACGGGGGATATGTTCAACATGTCAAGGAAGCATCAAGTAAAATAAAAAGGCTAAGAAGTATCTACTCTATTTTAAAAAAAGAAAAGTATGATATTGTTCATATTAACGCAGATGATGCTATCGAGGGGGTGTTTAATATCATTCTGTCAAAGCTTTCAGGTGCTAAAATAGTGCTTCATGCTCACAATACTTCATCTAGTCGTGGTGAGGGATTTATTGGCAGATTAAAAATGTTATCGGCAAAAAAGATAGTTAATTTTCTTGTTGATTATAAGTTGGCCTGCTCACTTGAAGCAGCGGATTATTTGTATGGCGATACTGATTTGTCTGATGTGGCGATTATAAAAAATGGTATTATAATCAATGATTTTTTATATAATGAAGAGTTAAGGCAAAACGTGCGAGAAAACCTAAATATTCCAATGGAGGCTATCGTTTTAGGTACTGTCGGAAGGTTGTCATATCAAAAAAATCCTGAGTTTATGGTTAGCCTAATACAAACTCTTTTTTCTAAGGCACCTAATTTTTATTTTATATGGATTGGTGACGGTGAGGAACGAGCTAGTATAGAAAAGAAGCTAGATGAAGAAATAAAATCAGGAAGGGTTTTATTACTTGGAAAACAGGAACAGCCAGCACAATATTTACAAGCAATGGATGTTTTTTTGTTACCTTCTCTTTATGAAGGGTTTGGAATCGTGAATATTGAAGCACAAGCATCTGGACTGCCTTGTGTGGTGAGTTCTGCTGTTCCAGAGTCAGCATCGGTTAATTCAAACTTTTATAGATTATTATTATCTGATGGTGTTGAAAAGTGGTCAGATTTTATTACCTCTTTGAGCTTTGAACGTCTTCCATATGGCTCTGCAGAGAAAATAAAAGAAGCTGGATTTGATATAGAGGATAGCGCTAGAAAGTTACGAACAATCTATCAGAAACTGGCGAAGTAATACAAAGGAGATTCTATGTACTCATTAATTATTACTGATTACAAATCAATGAGTGATACAGTAGATTATATAAAAAATTTTATTGATATATATGTAGGGAATGATGTCCATTATATTATCGTAGACAACAGTGCGGAAGAATTAGGAAAACAATTCTTACAAGATTCTAAAGTTGAATTCATTTCCTCTACTTTTAATGGGAAAAAAGTCTATTCTTTTGAAATATCACAAAGGACTATTTATATAATTGATTCCAATGAAAATGGTGGATACTCTAAAGGCAATAATTTAGGTGCTAAATTTGCAATTCAGAACTTTGATACACCCTATCTAGTTTTTTCAAACAATGATTTAGAGTTTCCTAATGGCTTACAGTTGGAAGAATGTAAAACTATCATTGAAACGAGTGATAATCCAGTAGGTATAGTTGGTCCTAAAATTCTCACTCCTCAAGGAGATATTCAAAGCCCTCGTAAGCGGATGAATTTTGTAGAAGAAATGATACTTCAGGATTACAATAGACAGTGGTTTGATAGTAAGATACATAAATGGATAGATATTGACTATACTGCTCCTGAGGGTGAGACTGGATGGGTTAGTGGTAGCTTTATGTTTGTTTCTAGAAAAGCTTTTGAAGCAGTATCAGGATTTGATGAAAATATTTTTCTTTATTGTGAAGAAATGATTTTAAGTGAAAGAATGAGGAATAAGGGATATATGACTTACTTCTATCCTGAATGGACAATTTATCATTATCATAGAGGAGCTCATAATCCTGAGTCAGAGAAGATTGGTCGCGTATCAAAAAAATACTATTATAGAGAATATAGAGGAGCCTCTGAACTTTCTTTAAAAATATCTGATATGTCCTACTTTTTATGTAAAAAGATATATCGATTGAAAAAAATATTGGATGGTACATATTTCAAGGAGAAAAAACATTGAAATTTAATAAATATCTTTTACTATTTTTACTATTTTTTTTAATTGAATTCAGAGGCTTTTATCTAGTAAGTTGGCCAAGTTTACTAGGAGGAGCTGCCAGTAACAAGACAGGTCTTGCAATTTATTCGATTATATTATTTTTGTTCTACCTTGTTTATAATAAAGGAAAGTTTAAACTAAATATTTTTGGAAATTATATCCTAATTTTATTTATAATTTTGTTTTTAAATTCACTAGTTTCGATGTTTTTGTGGGGCTATTCATTTACACAAGTATTGTGGGAGATTCTTCCTTTTACAATTTTACTTCTATATTTTCCTCTTTGTGAGATATTTCAAAATGACAATAATTATGAGCTCTTTATTAAAATTGGTCAAATAACTATTTCGATAGTATCAATATTGTTTATTTTTCAAGTATATAGCTATCATGGCCTATCGACAGTGTTTTTGAAAATTGAAAATATTATTCCTATAAGTTATATTTATAACTTGACTGCACCATTACGTATTTATAGTGTTTTTGAAGGACTTGTCCGAGTATTTGTTATATTAGTTGCAGGGAAAATTATTGCAAATAATTTCAAAAAGTCATCTTTGGATATTATTAGTTTATTGTTAATGTTAGTTGCTATTCTTTATGTCGATCAGTCGAGATATTATTTAGTTACAGTACTAATAGCTATTTTATCAATGTACTTTGTATACAATAGACGTAGATTAACTGTGTCCTCATTTTTATGGACTCTTATTTTGGGGACAGCAGGTCTTTTCATTATTCTAAATAGATTTGGTTCAATATCTAATAGTATTTCGGATAATACAGGTTCCTCATTTGCTCGAACAGGCGCTGTAGAATATTATTTTGAGAAAATATTCACTTACCCACTTGGTTTAGGTTTGCCTACTCCAGAAAAGGGAACTTCATTGTACTATTTTATTAAAGGTCCTGATGGCTATTTTAATTATGATGATATCGGGATATTTGGAACATTAGCTTCCTTAGGTTTTCCGGGATTTATTTGGTACATCAATTTAACAGTAAGATTAGTTGTGATGTGGATAAAGAAACTTAGTTCCAATGTTTTAGCAGTAGGTTTATTAATTAGTTTCTTAATGAGTCTTTCAATCATGTCATATCTTGACAGATCACGGATTATTGCGTTAATGTTGACACTAGTTGTAATCGATAAAGAATTTAGAAAATTAGACAGAGATGGGGAGTTAGTAGATGGCTAAAAAGATGGGAGTAAACGCTGCTTTAAATTTATTTAAAACTGCACTTTCAATTATATTCCCTTTAATCACGTATCCCTATATTAGTAGAATCTTAGGAGTAGAAAATTTAGGAAAAATTAATTATACAGCCTCTATTGTTGGTTACTTTTCTTTAGTTGCAGCTCTTGGAATTTCTACTTATGCTATTAGGGAAGGAGGTCGTATTAGATCTGACTCTAAGAAATTAAGTCATCTAGGTAATCAAATTTTTACTATAAATATTTTATCGACAATAGTATCCTATCTGTTGTTAGTACTAGTTGTATACTTGTTTATTCCGAATAGAGAATATCAAACTCTGATTTTTATTCAAAGTTTGACAATTGTTTTTACAACGTTAGGAGTGGACTGGATAAACGTTCTTTTTGAGGATTTTCTTTATATTACGATTAGAAGCATTATTATACAACTCTTATTATTGATATTGATGTTTGTTTTTGTCAAAACGGCTAGCGATTTATATCTATATACGTTTATCTCAGTAATTGGTTCAGGGATATCTTGTATTTTAAATTTAATCTATTGTAGAAAGTATTTGAAACTCTCTCTTGTTTGGAGACTTGATTTAGTAAAGCATTTTAAACCAATTATCGTCTTATTTGCTGGTGGTCTAGTGATTAGTATCTATGCTAATTCTGATATGCTAATATTAGAATGGTTCAAAGGAGCATATTATGTTGGATTATATGCTATTGCGGCTAGAGTGTACACGATATTAAAAAATTTATTGGCTTCCATCTATTCCGTTACAATACCTAGGTTGTCGCATTTGTTTGGTGAACAGAAAATTGACGAATTTAAAAAAAGTTATACCCAAATACTTTCAGTTGTCACTCTAATCTTAATTCCAATGAGTGCAGGTCTTATTATCCTATCGAGGGAGATTATTTTATTTTTAGGTGGAGTAAAATTTATTGATGCCACTTTAACATTACAATTATTAGCGATAAGTTTAATTGGAGCCATATTTGGTGGTATATTAACGTATGGGCTTAATATACCTATCGGACGTGAAACTGTAAACTTAACGGGAGCTCTATATGGAATTGTTGTAAATATCGGTATTAGTCTTCTTTTAATTCCAGTATTTTATCAGAATGGTGCTGCAGTAGCAACGATTGCATCAGAATTTTTTATTGTTTTATATAACTTTCTGGTCGTAAGAGAAAGTGGAAAGTACATTAATTTTGTAATATGGAGACAGAACTTAGTTCAAGCTTTGATAGGTTTCTTCTCTATAATAGTCATTGGTTCTGGATTTAAATTATTCGTAACTAATTCACTTCTTTTAATATTTATAATTACTTTAGTAAGCTTTATCGTCTATTTATTAGAGTTGAAACTTTTAAAAAATCCATTGTTAGATCATATTTTAGATGTGGTTAAACATAAATTTAGGAGGAGTTAGTTTGAAGATTGTAATTCCAAGAATTATTCATAACAAAGAGCAACTGACCTGGGATTGGTCCGGAACAATAACTAATATTAAAAAATACTTAGGGAAATACGAGATTGTTGAGGAACAGAATATTTTCTATACTTTTAGAATGTATGTACACAAAGTGCTTGTTCGTTTAGGTATTAGAAAATCTGATATGAACATGACGTATATAAAATATGCTGAAAATCAAGTTCGTCTTTCTCCAAAGGATGTTTGTCTTACATTTGATGAGTTTCCTTTATCTTTTCCTGATAATCCAGTTTATATCTATCAAGACTTGAATCTTCATTATTTGATAGAGAGTTCTCAAAACAATCGTCAATCGTTCAAATATAGTGGTTTTCAAAACGTCCCGGCTGATATTCTAGGTAGACGAATGAGAAAACAGGAAATATTTTATAATCAAGCTACTGGAATATTTACTATGAGTAAATGGTTTTCAGATTACTTGATAGATCAACAAGGGCTTCCAGTTGAAAAAGTTCATTATGTGGGGGCAGGAACAAATATGAATAATCTATTTCTTGACCATTCTCATAAGGAACGCAATAAGTTTTTATTTATTGGTAAAGATTTTTTTCGTAAAGGAGGAGATCTTGTTTATAATGCTTTTGTCTATTTGCAAAATAATCTCATGCCGGAGGCAGAGTTGTATGTTATAGGTCCTTCAGATGTTCCGATGGAATTTAACAATCCGAATGTTTATTTTTTAGGTAATCTACCAGCTGATAAGGTGCAATATTATTATAATCTTTGCGATGTATTTGTTTTACCTTCCCGATTTGAGGCATTTGGAATTGTATTTGTTGAAGCTCTTTGCTATGGTTTACCATGTATCGGTCGTGATTTAATGGAAATGCCAAACCTAATTCAAAATAATGAAACTGGATTATTATTACCTACTGAAGAGGAAAATCCACAGGTTTTAGCTGACATAATGTATAATTTGATAAAAGATGAAAACTTTTTTAAAAATGTTCAGACTAAACGAGATTATTATAAAGCAGAATATTCGTGGGACACGGTTGCCAAAAGAATGATTTCAATTATGAAGCAAGATAGGAACAACAATCTATAAGTGAAAAATTAAAATATATTCTAGTTTAACGGTCTATTCCTACTAACAGTAATCTTGAAAGAAATTTTAAAAATACAAGTTATACGTATAGTAACTTCTCCTAATTCTGACATGGTGAAAAGATTATTTAAAACCTAATTTAAAAGATTAGACGAAGCTAAATTCAGCTTATTGAATAAAATTAATTTGGTCTAGATATTTTCTTGTTAGTCTTATTCATTTTTGCCGAACCTTGTAAGTTGTTTGCAACTACCAGAATACACAAAGAACAGAATCTCTTAGCATCATTGAACAGAACCATATCTGCATAAATTTCAGATATAACTAGCGGTGCAGAAAGTGGATCTTTGAAAATAAGAATTCTTTGGAGAGCTAGTTCACTAGCTGGTGAAGAATTGTTTTTCAATTTTTCGTACAGATTACAATATTGTTATGGTGGGTTTGAATTACTTTGTTGGTCGTGTTTTATGAATAGAGAGGCTTGTATCGAAATTCAAGATAGTCCCTCATTTTTC
>ERZ772972.973-NODE-973-length-10496-cov-18.858826_pt1 | contig 10496 bp, 8 predicted proteins | sample MGYA00580673_ERZ772972 | MGnify/ENA primary metagenome ERZ772972 (study PRJEB29015, sample SAMEA2738051) | human oral metagenome | biome: human oral; feature: human-associated habitat; material: saliva | place: China | collected 2229 ... | reverse complement strand
CTCATTTAAGCGAGCGGGAAAACGAACTACTCTATCTCGTTGCAGAAGGCTTCAATAATAAAGAAATCGCCGAGAAAATGTATCTCAGTGAAGGAACGGTAAGAAACTACTTATCAGCCCTACTCGAAAAGTTAGAGTTACGAGATCGTACCCAACTGGCAGTTTATTACTATAAAGAACTATAAAAAATAAGAACCTCACATGAGGTTCTTATTTTTTATAGCGATTCGCTTATGAATAGTTATTTCCAAACTTTTCCAAAAACCAGTAAATTTTGTGTACAAAAAAAGCCCCGAATCATCGGGGCTTTAAATCATTAAAAGTTAACTAAGCGTTGTGCCATATCTAATTCATAAGCACGAACTTCACGTGGTAAGAAGCGACGAATTTCGTCTTCGTTGTACCCTACTTGGAATCTCTTTTCGTCCAACATAATTGGGCGACGTAGTAATCCTGGGTTGTTTTGGATTAATGAGAATAATTGATTTAATGGAACTTCATCTAAGTCGATTTTTAACTCTTGGAATGCTTTTGAACGAGTTGAGATAATCTCTTCTGTTCCGTCTTCTGTCATTCGAAGGATGTTTTTAATTTCGTCAATTGTTAATGGTTCTGAAAAAATGTTTCTTTCTGTGTACGAGATGTTATGTTCTTCTAACCATGCACGAGCTTTACGGCAAGATGTACAGCTAGGTGATGTATATAATGTAACCATACGTCGATGTCCTCCTCTTCTAATGTCTTCGGTCCAATCTACGTGTATTATTATATATGATATATAAAAAAAAATCTATATGATTTTTTGATATTTTTTAGTTTTGCACAAACTTTTTTCACTTTTGATGAAAATTTTAATGTTTCATAACATTTTCACTCGCTTTCATTTCGTAATTATTTCCACAGCAGAAAAACTCTGAATTCACAAATGGTGAAAATAACTGAAACTATTTTTTCATGAAAATCCTTTTAAAATAGGGTATAATAAAACTAACAAGTTTAAGGAGCACTTATATGTCTAAAAAAAGAATTTTCTCAGGCGTTCAGCCTTCAGCCATCCCAACCATTGGGAACTATATTGGAGCGATGAAAAACTTCGTTGCCCTGCAAGATGAGTACGATTGTACTTACTGTATCGTAAACCAACACGCGATTACCGTTCCGCAAGATCCAAAGAAATTAAAAGAGCAAACACGTTCACTTGCAGCACTTTACCTTGCGATTGGTCTTGACCCTGAAAAGTCAACCATCTTCGTACAATCAGAAGTTCCTGCACATGCTCAAGCCGCATGGATTGTTCAATGTAATGTCGGCGTTGGTGAGTTAGAACGTATGACACAATATAAAGATAAATCTCAAAAACAACAATCTGTTTCTGCTGGTTTATTAACATACCCTCCTCTAATGGTAGCCGATATCGTTTTATATAACGCTGAAGTGGTTCCTGTTGGAGAAGACCAAAAACAACATATGGAATTAACACGTGACTTCGTTGAACGCTTCAACAGTCGCTACGGAAATGGCAACCAACTACTTGTAATGCCAGAACCATTTATTCCAAAAGCTGGCGCACGTGTCATGAGCTTACAAACGCCAACGAAGAAAATGAGTAAATCAGACGCCAACGTAAAAGAATACATCAGCATGCTTGACGAGCCTTCTGTAATTCGTAAGAAAATCAAGAGCGCTGTGACAGATTCAAGCGGTGTGATTGAATTCGACCCAGCTGAAAAACCTGGCGTATCCAACCTATTAACAATCTTCTCTGCTTTCTCTGGAGAAAGTATTGACTCCCTCGTGAACCGCTTCAAAGGTGTTGGTTATGGCCAATTCAAAGAAGAATTAGCCGATGCGATTATCGCAGTGATGGAACCAATTCAAGAACGTTATTATGAGTTACTAAAATCTGACAAGCTAGATGAGATTCTTGATGAAGGTGCTAAGAAAGCGAACTATGTGGCGAATAAGACACTTCGCAAGATGGAAAAAGCGGTAGGCTTAGTGAGATAAACCAAGAAAGGTTACCTGCTTACTTTCTAAAATAAAATCAAAAGAGTCCTCTCGGACGTTATTATAATGACTTAAAAGGCTACACCGGGTTGAGCCACGGTCTCAACCCTACCGAGCTTCAAACAGATTCTAGAAGAATTCTCTTCAAGAATCTGTAATTCACATCGGTTGTGACCGCCATTAATGTCATTATAAAGTCCGAGGGACTCTTTTTTCTTTATGTATAAGCAAACTTTTCTTAATTTATCTCACACCGCAAAAAGAGAAAGGCTATTTCCACACTAACTCCACCTAATTCACATTCAATGTGATTCCCCACTATTCTTTCAATAAACTGATGTTTTTTTGATAATCAACAAGCTTTGCCATTCAGTGAATCACTCAAAATAGTTTATCTCACACCGCTGAATGGAAAGTGGAACAAAATAAAAAACGCTAGGACAATCCTAGCATTTTCTATCGTTTACTATTCTATAACGAGCAGGCCGGCACCAATGATACCATTATCCCCCTTAATGGTTGATGCTTGGATATGCTCCAGAATATGTTTTTGTTCGTGATGAAGGAGTTCTGCTAACTCTTCTTTCACGAGTTCTATAAAGTCTGGGTTGTAGTTTGAAACACTACCTCCGAACACAATAGTTTTTGGATCTAGTAAGCAGACCATTCCATGAAGAACACTTGCTAATCCCATAGCTGTTTCTTCGATGATACGGCAAGCTGCTTCCTCACCATTGCGCCATTTATCAAAGATGTCTTTCGTTGTCAATGTCTCGTCTTCATAGATTTCACGACCTGTACGCTCGATTCCGACACCCGAACAAGCCACTTCTAACGAATCGAGACATTCAAAGTAAGGCACTTTGACAAACCCAATTTCGCCTGAGAAACCTTCCCCGCGTAAGATTGTATTGTTGACGATGTTGGTGGCTGCGATTCCTGTTGATACCGTTACGTATCCAAACATATCTGTAGGTTTTAGATTGAGTAATCGATATTCCGCATAAGCAGCTACTTTAACATCATTATCGATTTTCACCGGTATGTCTCCGTACGTTTCCTTCAATCTTTCTACAATTGGAAAATTAGCCCAAGGTATATTATTTTGGAAAATCGCTACCCCGTTTTCCACATCTACCTTCCCTGGTAATCCAACACCAATCCCATACGTATCTTGAATGCGTAAATCATTATCATTGAGTACTTTATCCACCAGTTGGACCACACCTTGATATAAACTTTCGGCACTCGCTGTTTGGCTTGGGCTTTGTGAACGACTAACGATCTCCCCATTTTCGTTAATCAACGCAACCGCGACCTTCGTCCCCCCAATATCAATACCAACCGCGACTTTCATCAAAATCCCTCCGTTCATTATGATTTCGCTTTCATAATTAGTTTACACCGAAATTTCTTTTCTGGCTTTCCCTTTCTTGTTCTATACTATAACTATTTTGCTGTCTTTCATTCAGATTGAAAAATGATACCTGTTTTGATAGCCGTTTTTAAAACATCTTTTTTTAACTCTTCTCTCTTATTTAGCAAAAATTGGCTTATTCAATAAATTAAGGATAAGAAACAGCGCTTGTTTTAGAGAATTTATTGATGAAATCACATTGAAAAATGATAACCGAAGATAGCCGTTATAGTGGAATGAGTGATGGGGAATAGCATCGAATGTGAATTAGAGGGAGTTGCGAATTCTTTCGCTACTCCCTCTTTGAAGCTTCGAAGACCGAGAGACCTTAGGCTCGAGGCGGTGCCCCATCACAAAATCCACTATGTCCAAACGGCTATCAATCAGGTTATCATTTTTCAAACCACCTCATTAAATAGTTACTCTATATAAAACAAGCGCTGTTTCTTATCCCTTCAACCTACGGTTGAAAACCATCAATTTTTACACAAAAAAGGAGGGAAAGCAAATCTGCTTCCCCTCCCTAATTCCTAGGAATTATTTGTTTTTCAAGTTGTAGAACGCTGATAGACCTTGGTAAACAGCTAAGTCACCTAATTGATCTTCAATACGTAATAATTGGTTGTATTTAGCAATACGGTCTGTACGGCTTAATGAACCAGTCTTGATTTGTCCAGCGTTTGTTGCAACTGCGATGTCAGCAATTGTAGCATCTTCAGTTTCACCAGAACGGTGTGAAACAACTGCAGTGTAACCAGCTTTTTGAGCCATTTCGATTGCGTTGAATGTTTCAGTTAAAGTACCGATTTGGTTAACTTTGATTAAGATTGAGTTTGCAATACCTTGTTCGATACCACGAGATAAGATTTCAGTGTTTGTTACGAATAAGTCGTCACCAACTAATTGAACTTTACCGCCTAAGCGTTCAGTTAATAATTTCCATCCATCCCAGTCGTTTTCGTCACAGCCGTCTTCGATTGTGATGATTGGGTATTTTTCAACTAATTCTGCTAAGTATTCAACTTGTTCAGCTGGAGTACGTTTAGCACCTTTTTCACCTTCGAAGATTGTGTAGTCATATACGCCATCTTTGAAGAATTCAGATGAAGCACAGTCAAATCCTAAGTAAACATCTTTACCAGGTTCTAGACCTACTTTTTTGATTGCTGCTAAGATTGTTTCTACAGCATCTTCAGTTCCTTCGAATGTAGGAGCGAAACCACCTTCGTCACCAACTGCAGTTACTAAACCACGGTCGTGTAAGATAGCTTTCAATGCGTGGAATACTTCAGCACCCCAACGTAAAGCTTCTTTGAATGATGGAGCACCAACTGGTAAGATCATGAACTCTTGGAATGCGATTGGAGCATCTGAGTGAGATCCACCGTTAACGATGTTCATCATTGGTGTTGGTAATACTTTAGTGTTGAATCCGCCTAAGTATTGGTATAAAGGTTGATCTAAGTAGTCAGCAGCTGCGCGTGCTACAGCGATAGATACGCCTAAGATTGCGTTAGCTCCTAATTTACCTTTGTTTGGAGTACCATCTAATTCGATCATTAATTTGTCGATCGCCATTTGCTCACGAACATCATAACCTAAGATAGCTTCAGCGATAATGTTGTTTACATTGTCAACTGCTTTTTGAACTCCTTTTCCTAAGTAACGAGATTTGTCGCCGTCACGTAATTCAACTGCTTCGTATTCACCAGTTGAAGCTCCTGAAGGAACCATACCGCGTCCGAACGCTCCGCTTTCTGTGTAAACTTCAACTTCGATAGTTGGGTTTCCACGTGAGTCTAGTACTTCTCTTGCTAATACATCTGTAATAAATGGCATGATTTATTAACTCCTTTAATATTTATTTTGTACGTTATTATTTTAATCGAAAATCATCAGACTTTCAACCTTTGATAAGGTTTTCTTTATTTTTCGATCAATGTTTCCCCAGTCATTTCTGCTGGTTTTTCAACATTTAGTAAATCAAGCATTGTTGGAGCAACGTCTGCTAAACGTCCACCTTCACGTAATGTGATTCCTTTCTTCGTCACAATCACAGGTACTGGCACTGTTGTATGTGCAGTATGTGGTGTTCCTTCAGGGGTAATCATTGTTTCTGAGTTACCGTGGTCAGCAAAGATAATTGCGCTACCGCCTTTTTCAAGGATAGCATCTACTACTTTACCTAAGTTTTCGTCCACTGCTTCAATCGCTTTGATTGTTGGTTCTAACATTCCTGAGTGTCCAACCATATCTGGGTTTGCGAAGTTTAAGATAATCGCATCATTTTCATCATTGATGATTGAGTTGTATAATGCGTCTCCTACTTCGTAAGCACTCATTTCTGGTTTCAAGTCGTAAGTTGCAACCTTTGGAGAAGGAATTAAAATACGGTTTTCGCCAGGGAATTCTTCGTTACGTCCACCATTCATGAAGAATGTTACGTGTGGATATTTTTCAGTTTCGGCAATACGTAATTGTGCAAGACCTGCTTTAGATAACACTTCACCAAGAACGTTTGTCATTGGGATTGGTGGGAATGCAACTTCTGCATCCACGCTTGGGTTATATAAAGTCATTGTCACAAATTTAACGTTTGTAGCGCGCTCTCCACGATCAAAGTTTGTCCACTCTTTATCAGTGAACGCATTTGATAATTGGATTGCACGGTCAGGACGGAAGTTGAAGAAGATGATTGCATCGTTGTTTTCAACTTTTGCCACTGGTTTGCCATCTTTAACGATTACAGATGGAATGATAAATTCGTCTGTAACGTCTTTAGCATAGCTATCTTCGATAACAGCTTGTGCGCTTTCGAATTGTGGACCTTCGCTATGAGCGATTGCATCATAAGCTAATTTCACACGTTCCCAACGTTTGTCACGGTCCATTGCATAGTAACGACCTGAAACTGTTGCGATTTCTCCAACGCCTACTTCAGCTAATTTATCTTCTAATGTTTTGATATAAGAAGGACCAGCTTTAGGATCTACGTCACGTCCATCCATGAATGCATGAATGTACACTTTGTCGATTCCTTTTTCTTTAGCTGTTTCCACTAATGCTAATAAATGGTTGATGTGGCTGTGTACCCCACCATCAGATAATAATCCGAATAAGTGTAATGCAGAGCCGTTTTCCAAAACATGTTTAAATGCACCATTTAACGCTGGGTTTGTTTCGAATTCGCCTTCTTCAATTGCTTTGTCAATACGAGTTAAGCTTTGGTAAACGATACGTCCAGCACCGATGTTTGTATGACCTACTTCTGAGTTCCCCATTTGGCCATCTGGTAGACCTACATCTAATCCAGAAGCTTTTAATGTTGTATGAGGGAATTCGTTATAATAACGATCAAAATTTGGTTTTTTTGCTTGTGCAACGGCATTACCTTCAACGTCTGGTCTCCATCCGAAACCATCTAAGATAATGATTGCAACTGGTGATTTTGCCATTATTTTACTGCCTCCAATAATGCTAAGAATGAATCTGGTTGTAAGCTTGCTCCACCTACAAGAGCTCCGTCAACGTCTGGACAAGCCATGTATTCAGCAATGTTTTCTGGTTTTACAGATCCACCGTATTGTACGCGAACTTTGTCAGCAACTTCTTGACCGAAGTCAGCTGCTACAACGTCACGAACAACTTTACACATTTTTTGAGCGTCATCTTGAGATGCTGATTTACCAGTTCCGATAGCCCAGATTGGTTCATAAGCAATGACTAATGATGATACTTGTTCGTTTGATAATCCTTTTAACGCTGCAGAAACTTGTCCACCAACGAATTCAGAAGCTTTTCCTGCTTCGTAAGTTTCTAAAGTTTCACCACAGCAGATAATTGGTGTTAAGCCATTTTTGAAAATAGCATGTGCTTTTTTGTTGATGTCTTCATCTGTTTCGTGGAAGTATTCACGACGTTCAGAGTGACCGATCACAACATAGTGCACGCCCATTTCAGCTAATACTTTAGGTGAAGTTTCACCAGTGAAAGCACCAGCATCTTCGAAGTAGCAGTTTTCAGCAGCTACTTTTAATTCTGATCCTTTCGCATATTCTAATAAAGTGACTAAGTCAACTGCAGGAGCAGCAATAGCACTTTCTACGCGTTCGCCTGAAGGTAATTTACCAACAACAGCTTCCACAAAAGCTTGAGTTTCTTTTGGGTTTTTGTTCATTTTCCAGTTTCCGGCAATAATTGGTTTACGCATATACACAACATCTCCTTTTAAATGTTTAAAATTATTTATCACTGATAGCAGCAACACCTGGTAGTTCTTTACCTTCTAGATATTCTAGAGAAGCTCCACCACCTGTTGAAATGTGAGTGAATTTGTCAGCGTATCCTAGTGAGATTGCAGCAGCTGCTGAGTCCCCACCACCGATGATTGTAGTTGCGCCTTCAAGGTTAGCAATAGCTTCACATACACCGATTGTTCCTTTAGCAAAGTTTGGTAATTCGAATACACCCATTGGTCCATTCCATACAACTGTTTTTGCATCTTTTAAGTAGCTTGCAAATAATTCAACTGTCTTAGGTCCGATATCTAAACCTTCTTGGTCTGCTGGGATAGAATCTGAATCAACGATTGTTGCAACTGCATCGTTAGAGAATTCTTTAGCAACAACGTTATCGATTGGTAATACTAATTTGTCGCCAGCTTTTTCCATAATTTCTTTCGCTAATTCAACGCGGTCTAATTCTAATAATGAAAGACCTACTTCACGTCCCATTGCTTTGAAGAATGTGTAAGCCATTCCTCCACCGATAAGAACTTTATCAGCTTTGTCTAATAAGCTGTTGATAACACCGATCTTGTCTGAAACTTTCGCTCCACCTAAGATTGCCACGAATGGACGTTCTGGGTTATCTACTGCACCACCGATGAACTTGATTTCTTTTTCCATCAAGAATCCAGCAGCTGATTCTAATTGGCTAGCAATACCAACGTTTGAAGCATGCGCACGGTGAGCTGTACCGAATGCATCGTTAACGAATAAGTCTCCTAAAGAAGCCCAATATTTACCTAATTCAGGGTCGTTTTTAGATTCTTTCTTGCCATCTAAATCTTCGAAACGAGTATTTTCGAATAATAAAACATCGCCATCTTTAAGTGCATTAATAGCAGCTTCTAACTTTTCTCCACGAGTTTCTGGAACGAAAGTCACTGGTTTTTCTAATAACTCAGATAAGCGTTCTGCAACTGGACGTAAGCTCAATTTAGCTTTGTCTTCTTCAGATTTCACTTTACCTAAGTGAGAGAATAAGATCACTTTAGCGTTGTGATCGATTAAGTATTTGATTGTTGGCAATGCTTGAACGATACGGTTATCGTCTGTAATCACGCCATCTTTCAAAGGAACGTTAAAGTCCACACGAACTAAAACTTTCTTTCCTTCAACTTGTAAGTCTGTAACGATTTTTTTAGCCATAAAATAGCCTCCTACATTTTTATTTGGAGCGAGTGCATTACTCACATTATGAAAACAGGGCGAGGAAGCGAATGCTTCCATCGCCCTGAGAAAATAGATACGATTAGCTAAATCTATAGTTTAAATTATAGTTTTGCGAAGTATTGTAAAGTACGAACTAATTGTGCAGTGTATGACATTTCGTTATCGTACCAAGCAACAGTTTTAACTAATTGTTTGTCGCCTACAGTCATTACTTTAGTTTGAGTTGCATCGAATAATGAACCGTAAGTGATACCTACGATATCAGAAGAAACGATTGGATCTTCAGTGTATCCGTATGATTCGTTAGCTACTTCTTTCATAGCTGCATTGATTTCTTCAGCAGTAACTGGTTTTTCTAAAACTGTTACTAATTCAGTTAATGAACCTGTTGGAACAGGAACACGTTGTGCAGCTCCGTCTAATTTTCCGTTTAATTCTGGGATTACTAATCCGATAGCTTTAGCAGCACCTGTTGTGTTAGGAACGATGTTAACTGCTGCAGCACGAGCACGACGTAAGTCACCTTTAGCGTGAGGTGCGTCTAATGTGTTTTGGTCACCAGTGTAACCGTGGATTGTTGTCATTAAACCTTCAACAATACCGAATTTGTCGTTTAATGCTTTAGCCATTGGAGCTAAGCAGTTTGTAGTACATGAAGCACCAGAGATAACAGTTTCTTTACCTGTTAAAATGTTGTGGTTTGTGTTGAATACAACTGTAGGAACGTCATTTCCACCAGGTGCAGAAATAACAACGCGTTTAGCGCCACCTTTTAAGTGTAATTCAGCTTTTTCTTTAGAAGTGAAGAAACCAGTACATTCTAAAACGATATCAACGCCTAGTTCACCCCATGGTAATTCTTCAGGATTACGGTTAGCAAGTACTTTAACTTCTTTACCGTTAACGCGGAAAGCTCCATCTAACACTTCAACTTCACCGTTGAAACGTCCTTGAGTTGAATCATATTTTAACAAGTGAGCTAATTGCTTAGCGTCTGTTAAGTCATTGATTGCAACAACTTCTAATCCTTCCACATCTTGAATACGACGGAATGCTAAACGACCGATACGTCCGAAACCGTTAATACCAACTTTAACTGTCATATAGTTTTTCCTCCTAGGAATTTTTTATTTTTATTTTTTGCGGGTTTCCCCGTTCAAAACCAACTCTGATGTCTCCTTGTCAATCACAAACCAAGTGCGATCCACTGGAGCTAATTTGGCATATGCTTTTAAAGCAGGTGCCTTCTCTGCGCCTTCCACAACGGCAATCGAATGTGGAATCGTAGATAAATCACTAAGATGCAGCCCTACTCGTGGGATTTTTAATACCACATTTCCTTCTGCATCGAAGAAACAACCGAACGCTTCGCCAATTGCTTTCTTCTCTTTTAACGTAGCCATTTGTTCTTTGGTAAGGCCACGTCTCTCTCCCATTATAATAGCACTTCCAACGCTATATAACAAACACTCCGCCTTTTTCATGAGACCTATCGTCTTTGCGACTGAAGGTTCTTGCATTAGCGGTGCATAAGTCGCCTGTTGGACATGTTCTGGAACGAATAACGCTTCATGATGAGCGCCAATTCCAGTCGCCATTTTCTCACTGACATTATT
>ERZ772972.970-NODE-970-length-10512-cov-46.218227_pt1 | contig 10512 bp, 8 predicted proteins | sample MGYA00580673_ERZ772972 | MGnify/ENA primary metagenome ERZ772972 (study PRJEB29015, sample SAMEA2738051) | human oral metagenome | biome: human oral; feature: human-associated habitat; material: saliva | place: China | collected 2229 ... | reverse complement strand
TTCCTTGAGGTGGAGACCCCGATTCTGCATACGGTGCACGGTGGCGCGAGCGCGCGTCCGTTCCGCACGTATATCAACGCCTATGGTGAGGATTTGACGCTGCGTATTGCGCCGGAGCTGTACCTGAAGCGTCTGGTGGTGGGCGGTAGCGGTCCGGTGTATGAGCTGGGTCGTGATTTCCGTAATGAGGGTGCTGATGCGACCCATAATCCGGAGTTTACGGTGCTTGAGGCGTATCGTCCGTATGCGGATTATGTGCAGATGCGAGAGTTGACGGAGCGCCTGATTAAGGATGCCGCGCAGGCGGTGTTTGGTTCGGTGTCTTTGCCGCTGGGGCATAAGGCGTCGAGTGAGCGCACGGTGTCTGATGTATCGGGTCCGTGGCGTGTGGTGTCTGTGTGTGATGCCCTGTCGGAGGCGCTGGGTCGCCGCGTGGATGTGCAGACGGATTTTGAGGAGCTGCTGGCTCTGGCGCAGCAGCACGGTGTGCGTGTCCATGAGGGTATGGGCCCGGGGGCCATCGTTGAGGAGCTGTATGGTGAGCTGGTTGAGGCGCATACGGTGGAGCCGACGTTCTATACGGATTTCCCTGCGGAGACGAGTCCGCTTGCGGCACCGCATCGTAGTGTTCCGGGTTTGGCGGAGCGTTGGGATTTGGTGATTAACGGCATGGAGATGGGCTGTGCGTATTCCGAGTTGGCGGATCCGCTGGTGCAGCGTGAGCGTCTGACGGAGCAGTCGTTGAAGGCGGCTTCGGGCGACCTGGAGGCGATGGAGGTGGATGAGGATTTCCTGTACGCCTTGGAGACGGGCATGCCGCCGACGGGTGGTTTGGGTCTGGGTGTGGACCGTTTGGTGATGCTGTTGACTCAGACGCAGATTCGTGGGGTGTTGTCGTTCCCGTTCGTGAAGCCTGAGCGTTCATAACTCAACCCGATACCCCCGCTATTCGCTATGCCCGGTGCGAGGTTTTGTGCCTTGTGCCGGGCTTCTCGCGCCCCGCCCCGCTAGTGTTGGTGGAACCCGTACGGGATCTTATATTTACTCTGCCCGTATATTAAGTATTCGTTACATTTTGCGTTGCGCCCCTTTTTAAGTTGCCTAGCGGGGGTTGCACCCGACACAATGGGGTGACTAATCATACGGAGCATATACCCCTCCGTTACGCGGCATGAGTCCGCATCACCCAGCAATGTAGCCCCCACCTCGTCCGCCTTCCGGGTTTGAGAGTGAGGGCTTTTTGCTTTCAAGATTGGAGTACCGAGTGGATTTTCTTTTGAATATCATCGGGGACATTAATACGCATACTGCAGGGCTGACTTCCTCCGTGGATGCCGTGCAGAACTGGATGTGGAGTAATTTCCTCTACTACGCTCTGATTGCGGCTGGTCTGTACATTACGATTCGTACTCGCGGCGTGCAGTGGCGTTCCATTAAGGAAATGATTCGTGTCCTGGGTGACCCGGTTGCTCGTGAGGCTGACGGTAAGAAGAGTATTTCTTCGTTCCGTGCGTTTACTGTTTCGGCGGCTTCTCGTGTGGGTACCGGTACTGTTGCGGGTGTTGCTTTGGCTATTGCTATGGGCGGCCCGGGTGCTGTGTTCTGGATGTGGGTTATTGCTGCTGTTGGTGCGGCTTCTGCTTTCGCGGAGTCCCTTCTGGGTCAGCTGTACAAGGAGCGCGGTAAGGATTCTTACATTGGTGGTCCGGCGTACTACATGAAGCGCGGTCTGAATGCTCCGTGGATGGGTTATATCTTCGTGGCGTTCATTGTGGTCACTTATGCGTTTGTGTTTGTGGCGGTTCAGACGAATGCTGTGGTGGATGCTGCGGCGAACTCGTTCAACATTGATGTTTCGGGTACTAACTCGATGGGCTTCCGCATCACTATTGGTCTGATTATGGTGGCGCTGACTGCGGCTATTATTTTCGGTGGTATTCGCGCGATTTCTTCGGTGACTGAGTGGCTGGTGCCGATTATGGCGGTGCTGTATCTGCTGCTGGGTCTGCTGGTTGTTCTGCTGAACATCTCTGAGGTTCCGAATATGCTGCTGATGATTTTCCAGGGTGTTTTCGGTATTAAGGAGTTTGTGACCGGTGGCGCGATGGGCGCCGTGATTTGGGGTATGAAGCGTGGCCTGCTGACTAACGAGGCGGGTATGGGTACTGCTCCGAATGCTGGCGCGACCGCTACTATTTCTCACCCTGCTAAGCAGGGTTACGTGCAGACTCTGGGTGTTTACTTTGACACGATGATGGCGTGTACTGTGACCGCGTTTATTGTTCTGCTGTCGAACCCGACCTATGGTGATCGTTCGCGTGGTGCGTCGCTGACTCAGTCGGCTTTGGCTATGCAGCTGGGCGACTGGGCGGTTCACTTCCTGACTATCGCTATTTTCATGTTTGCGTTCTCGACTGTGATTGGTAACTACTACTACGGCGAGTCGAACATGCGTTTCGTGACTGAGCGTAAGCTGCCGATGAATATTTTCCGTGCACTGGTTCTGGTGTTCGTGTTCTTCGGCGCGATTTCTTCGCTGGATCTGGTGTGGACTACCGCGGATATGTTGAATGCCGGCATGGTGATTGTGAACTTGACGGCGGTTCTGTTGATGACTCCGCAGGTTGTTGCGGTGTTGAAGAACTATGAGGCTCAGCGTAAGGCTGGTTTGGAGCCGATTTTCAAGGCTTCGGATATGCCTGAGTTGAAGAATCTTGCGGCGTGGGATGGCACCGATGAGGTGACTACCCGTGAGTTCTGGGCTGAGTATGATGCGAAGACTGCTGAGCGTCGTGCTGCGAAGAAGGCTAAGAAGGTTAGCCGCTAGTTTGTGAGCCTTGTATAGGCTTTCTTGTATAGGCTTTGTGGAGGGTCCGTCCTGCTGTGTGCGGGGCGGGCCCTTTTACGTACCGGGGGTGCCTGTGAGGGGGTTCCTGCAGTCTGTATGTTCTTGCAGGGTCTGTATGCTTAGGGAGGATGTTAGGAGGGCTCATGGATTGGAATGCTGTACTGGAGCTGGTGGTCACGGTTGTGTTTCTGGCTGGTATTGCGTTGGCGCTACTGTGCTTGGTGACGATTCATCGGAATCCGTATTTTTCTGAGGTACAGAAGTTGAAGTGGCTTCTGCTGGTGTTGTGCCTGCCGTATGTGGGTCCGGTGACGTGGTTGTTGCGTGCGCGTTTGGAACGTATTGACCGGGAACAGGCTGAGCACGAGCGTACGGCGCGGGGTTCCGCGGCTACTCACGATGCAGATGCTCCCGGTGCGGCTGCCTCCGGCGGAGTGTCCGATAGTACCTCGGAGGCTTTTCCTGAACCCTCCACCACTCACAAGTAACGAAGGTCACACTCTCTCAATTGGACAGCACCGCATGCAGTCCGTATAGTTTTATGTGTTGCCTGCGGTGATACACCGTAAGACACATGCGCGAGTGGCGGAATAGGCAGACGCGCACGGTTCAGGTCCGTGTGCCCGTGAGGGCGTGGGGGTTCAACTCCCCCCTCGCGCACCAACGATCCCCGGTTCGAAAGAACCGGGGATTTTTTCATATCCATAACCAATTCCCCGCTAAATGACGGGGTTCCAGAGCGATGGCTAGTGCATCACCTAAAATAGAATCGGGTGTGTTCTTTCACAGGGCACACAGCAAACGCACAGACACGCTCGTTAAACTGAGCCTTTCGGATAAAGACCGTTTGCGCGGTCTGTTGCTCGGAATGGTCGTTGAGAAGGAGGCGGCATGAAGTTTTTCGACAAGCTGGGCAAGCTGGAGCAAGGCATCGGTCGCACTGTCGGCCTTTCCAAGGGCTTCGGCACCTTTGCGAAGGCGGATGTTGCTAACCGCGTCCGCATCATGATGGATGACGAGTCCTATGTGGACGGCAGCGGCCGCACTATGGCTCCTAATGTCTATACTCTCCGTTTCGCACCGGTTGATTTCCCTCGCGTACGCGAGTGGGGCAACCCGTTCGCTGTTGAGCTGTGCGATTTGGCGATTTCGCACGCCCGCGCGCAGGGTTACACCCTGATCGGTGCGGTTCGCGTGACGTTCAACGTTCTTGATTCTCTCTCTGAGGGCGAGTTTGAGGTTGTTGCGACCTTCGAGCCGTTCTCTGTGCCGGAGGCTCCGGCGTCCCCGTCGTCTCTGCGTGGTGCCACCAACTATGCGCCGGTGCGTCCGCCGCGTGAGTCTTCTTTGCCGACCCGCATTACGAAGCCTGCAGCTCAGCCGGCTCCGCCCGCCCAGCCCGCGCAGCCTGTTCAACCTGCGCCTCAGCAGGCTCCGGCACCTCGCCTGAACATGCCCGTACCGTCCCCTGCGACGGGCGCTCCCCGTTTCTTCTTGGAGATTGAGGGTCGCATGCACCCGGTGGATCGTCTGCCGTTTGTGTTGGGCCGCGGTTCTGATGCTGATTTTCGTCTGGATGATAAGGGCGTTTCTCGCCGTCACCTGCAGCTTTCGATGCAGGGTGGTGCGGTGGTCGCCTCCGATATGGGTTCTACTAATGGCACGCTGATTAATGGGGTGCCTTTGCGTGCGCCCGTGGTGCTGGCGAACGGTTCGTTGCTTCGCATGGGTAATACCCGCATCATTTTCCATAGTTCGACCGGAGGTGCCCGTTAATGGCGTCCGAACTGACTGTTACTATCCTTCGTTACGCTTTTCTGGCGCTCATCTGGTTCTTTGTTTTCCTGGTGGTTTCGGCTGCTCGCCGTGACCTTGGTTTGGGTAAGAACTATCGTGCGGCGCCGGTCGATGCTGTTCCGGAGGCTACCCATATTGCGCCTCCGCCGACTCGTCCTTCGCAGCTTGTGATTACTGCGGGTGCGCAGGCTGGTGCCATGATGCAGCTGGGTGATCACCCGATTACTATTGGTCGCGCTAATGACATTGAGGTGTCTCTGCAGGATGATTACGCCTCGGGTCGTCATGCGCGCCTGTTCCCTCAGGGTTCCCGTTGGTTCCTGGAGGATTTGAATTCTACTAATGGTACGTTCGTCAATGGCGAGCGTCTGACTCGTGCGACCCCGATTGAGCCCGGTGATGATTTCCGCGTTGGCGGTACCACCATGCAGTTGAGGGGCTAGTGTATGAAGATTGCTTTTCGTTTTGAGGCCCGCTCTGATACGGGTCTGAAACGCTCGAAGAATGATGACTCCGGCTACGGTGGTCGTTTCCTTGCTGTCGTTGCTGACGGCATGGGCGGTCACGTGGGCGGCGATGTCGCGTCGGCTACGACGGTTCTGAATCTGACTCCGCTTGATCACCCCGATTTTGAGGATGGTGCCGGCGGTGTCTATCTGGCTGATGAGATTCAGAGTGCGAACCTGATTATTAATGAGCTGGCGGCGAATGATCCGCAGTTGGCGGGTATGGGTACGACCTGTACTGCCCTGCTGATTGATGGTGATTGCATTGAGTTCGCCCATATTGGCGACTCGCGTGCGTATCGTCTGCGTCCGGGCGCTGATGGCGAGTTTGAGCAGATTTCTACTGACCACACGTTTGTGCAGCGTCTGCTCAATGAGGGTCGTATTACCCCGCAGGAGGCGGAGAACCACCCGCATAAGAACGTGATTATGCGTGTTCTGGGTGATGTTGACGCCTCCCCCGAGCTGGAGTTGAAGACTCTGGACGCTGTTCCCGGCGAGCGCTGGGTGCTCTCTTCGGACGGTTTGGATGCTGTGGTGTCCCTGGCGGAGATTGAGCAGGTGATGCGTTCTACCGATGACCTGTCTGAAATTGCTGACACTCTGATTGCGATGACGTTGGAGCGTGGCGCGCCGGATAACGTGACGGTTGTGTCCCTACAGGTGATTGACCGTGAGGTTCTGCCGGTGGATGAGCCGGTGGGTCCTTCGAGCCTGCCTGAGTCTGCTCTGCCTGATTCGATTGTGGCGGAGCAGGAGGTCAGCACGAATACTCAGAAGCTTCCCGAGGTTGCTGCCACGGCTGAGGCTGCTGAGGCTCTTTTGGGTGCGCACCATGATGAGGACTCTGAGGAGTCTCGTCGGTCGTTGCGCCGTTTCCGTCGTGCTCGTGACTTCTCTGGAACCCTGTTGCATAGCGGTTCTGGGGCGGTGCGTCACCATATCGGTACGTACGATAACGCCGTGGATGCAGCTCTTACGAACGCTGCGATTTTGCGTAGCGAGTTGGGTTCCCGCCCGCATCAGCTGGTTGGTGCCGCTTCGGTGGCTACCGAGACCGGCATGATTCCGGCGGTGACTTCGCGTACCCTGGAGCACCGTGCGACGGTGGCTCAGCGTGTGCCGTTGAAGGTTGAGTCTGATGAGGCGGCTCTGCCGGCTGAGTTGGAGGAGCTGATTGCTGAGGATGCTGCGGAGCGTTCGCGTCCGCAGTCGTGGTCGATCCGCCTGTTCGTTACTTTGCTGATTGCCGCTGTTTTGACGCTGGTTGCGTGGACCGGTCTGCGCTATGTGGAGCGTAGCTACTATGTGGGTGAGAGTGACGGCACGGTTGCGGTGTACAACGGTATTCCGCATGCGTTGGGTCCGATTCGCCTTTCTCACGTGGTGGAGAATACTGATATTCAGACGAGTGAGCTGAATGATCATACTCGTTCCCTGCTGCGTAATGCGATTACGGCGAAGGACCTGGATGATGCGCACCAGATTGTGACTCGTTTGAAGACTCAGGCGGATCAGACGCGTGAGAAGGCGGAGCAGGCTGCTGCTTCCGCTTCGGCTTCCGCCTCTGCGTCTGTATCGCCGTCTGCTTCTGCGGTTCCGAGCACCAATCCGGCTTCCGCAACTCCTGTAGCGCCTGAGCAGGCTTCTGAACAGGCTTCCGCACCTGCGGCAGAGGGCGGTGAGAACAATGGCTAAGTTCTCGTTCCGTCGTGAGTCGGATGCGCCTCGTGCACGCCGTTTTACGGAGCTTTTCCTGCTGGTTTTGGCGGTGGGTATCAGCTCCTTCGGTATGTACCTGATTGATCCGGAGCACGCTTTTGATACGTCGAAGAGCCAGTGGTTGCCGTGCACGGTGGTGCTGGGTGCCGGTGCTCTTCTGATTCACTTGGTCATGCAGTTCCGCGCCCGTTACGCTGATCCATTTATTCTGCCGCTGGTGGTGGCTCTGAACGGTATTGGTTTGACCATGATTTATCGTCTGGATCCGCAGATTGCGGCTCCGGTGGGTGATGGTCAGCTGATGTGGACCGGCGTGTCTATGGTGCTGTGCGCGATTATCGTGTTTGTGCTCAGGGATTACCGTCTGCTGCGTAAGGTCACGTACACCTCCCTGGTGCTGTCGATGATTCTGCTCATCATGCCGCTGGTTCCGGGTCTGGGTATGGAGCTCAACGGTGCTCGTATTTGGATTCATATCGGTAACCGCACGTTCCAGCCGGGTGAGGTCGCGAAGATTACTTTGGCGATTTTCTTCGCCGGCTACTTGGCGACGCACCGTGACCTGATTCTGGTGGCTGGCCGCCGCATCGGTCCTATCAATCTGCCGCGTCTGCGTGATTTGGCGCCGGTGTTTTTGGCGTGGATTGTGAGCCTGGGTGTTCTGGTGTTCCAGAAGGACCTTGGTTCGGCAATCATGTTCTTTGGTCTGTTCATGGCGATGCTGTACCTTTCGACCGGTCGTATTTCGTGGCTGGTGGTTGCGGGTGTCGGCATAGCTGTGGGTGGCTATTTTGCGTACCACTATGTCTCGCACGTGCACGCCCGTATTTATGCGTGGGTGCATGCTTTTGAACCGGAGGTGTACCAGGCGTCTCCTGGTGGTTCGGGTCAGATTCTGCAGGGCGTTTTCGGTCTGGCTTACGGCGGTCTTTTTGGCCGCGGTTGGGGTCAGGGCCGCGCAAACCTCGTCCCGTACGCTAACTCGGATATGATCATTTCCTCCTTGGGTGAGGAGCTGGGCCTGGTGGGTCTGGGTGCCATCCTGATGATGTTCATGCTCCTGGTTTCGCGCGGTTACCGTGCGGCGTTGGGTACTCGTGATGGTTTCGGCAAGCTGCTGGCTGCCGGCCTGTCTACAGTGATGGTTCTGCAGCTGTTCGTGGTGATTGGCGGCGTGACTCGCCTGATTCCGCTGACTGGTCTGACGACTCCTTTCATGTCTGCCGGTGGCTCCTCGTTGGTGGCTAACTGGATTATTGTGGCGCTGTGGTTATCTATTTCTCATAGTGCCCGCGCACCTCACCTGGTGGCTGGTTATGATGCTCCGCAGGGTATTGACCATGCGGACACTAGCTACGAGCCGGAGGGTGCTACTAGCGTTCTGGCGCGTATTACGGCTAAGGATTCTGGAGGTGAGAAGAATGGATAGGGCTATTCGCCGCATGTGGATGTCTGCCGCGTGCGTGTTTGTCCTGCTGATGGGTACCCTCAGCTATATTCAGTTCTTCGATTCGAAGACGCTGATGAATAATCAGTGGAATTCTCGAGCGCTCTACGACAATTACGGTTCGGCACGTGGTTCGATTGTGGTTGATGGTACGGAGATTGCTTCGTCGGTGAAGTCTGATGATGAGTACAACTACCAGCGTGTGTATAACCACCCGCTTAAGTATGCGGCTCTGACCGGTTATTTCTCCACGATTTATGGCGCGACCGGTTTGGAAGCTGCTATGGATAAGGAGCTTGCCGGCACGAGCGATAGCCAGTTCTACGACCGTGTGGCGCAGCTGTTCAGTGGTTCTTCTGCGCAGGGCGCTAGCGTGGAGCTGACGATTAATTCGAAGCTTCAGGATATTGCCTATAACGCGTTGCAGGGCCGTAAGGGTGCTGTGGTGGCGTTGAACCCGAAGACTGGTGAGATTCTGGCGATGGCTTCTTCGCCGTCCTATGATCCGAATCTTCTGTCGTCTCATACGAGCTCTTCGGTGTTGGCAAATTACCAGGCTCTGACTTCTGATGAGGACAGCCCCCTGTTTAACCGTGCGATTGCGGGTAACACCTATTCGCCGGGTTCGACCTTCAAGATTATTGATGCGGTGGCGGCGCTGGAGTCCGGCAAGTACAACGCATCTTCGGTCATTGCGAACCCCGCGCAGTTGCCGCTGCCGGGCACGAACATCAGCCTGCCGAACTATACGGGCGGTCAGTGTTCGACCCGCACTCAGGTGACGATTGAGTGGGCTTTGGCTCAGTCCTGTAATACGCCGTTTGCGCAGATTGCGATGGATTTGGGTCAGGAGCGTATCGCGAAGACCGCTGAGAATTTTGGTTACGGCCAGGATTTGAAGATTCCGTTGACGGTTTCTAAGTCGTCTTTCCCGTCGAATCTGACGCAGAGCCAGCTGGCTCAGTCGGCGATTGGTCAGTACGACGTGAAGACCACTCCGCTGCAGGTGGCGATGACTTCTGCGGCGATTGCAAATGGCGGCGTGCAGATGAAGCCGAACCTGATTCGTTCGGTGAAGACCAGCAACCTGAGCACTTTGCAGGAGTTCTCTCCTGAGAAGCTGCGTACGTCCACTAGCCCTGAAATTGCTAACCAGGTGAAGCAGTGGATGGTGAACGCGGTTGATAATGGTATTGCACGCAATGCTGGTGTCTCCGGTGTGAAGGTGGCGGGTAAGACCGGTACCGCGGAGACCACGGCAGGTTTGAATAATTCTTGGTTTACCGGTTTCGCTCCGGCTGATGATCCTCAGATTGCGATTGCTGTGGTTTATGAGGATATTGATGTGGCGACCGGTGCCCAGTTGGCAACCAGTACTAGTAAGCAACTCTTTGAGGCGGTGTTGAACAAGTGAGGCCTGCGGCTGATATCACTTTGGGCGGGCGCTACACCCTGACCGAACGTATCGCGATTGGCGGTATGGGTGAGGTGTGGAAAGCTCGCGACAAGGTGCTTGGGCGCACCGTTGCGGTCAAGATCCTCAAGGAGGAGTACACCGGTGACCCGGGCTTCTTGGAGCGTTTCCGCGCTGAAGCCCGCAATACGGCGCTGTTGAACCACCCCGGCGTAGCGAATGTTTTCGACTACGGCGAGGAGGACAACTCCGCGTACCTGGTCATGGAGCTGGTGCCGGGCAATCCGCTCTCTAGCATCATTGAGCACGAGACTACCCTGCCTCCGGACCGTGTTCTGAACTTCATTGCTCAGACTGCTCGCGCGTTGGCTGCGGCTCATTCGCAGGGTCTGGTGCATCGTGACGTGAAGCCGGGTAACCTTATCATCACCCCGGATGATCGCGTGAAGGTGACTGATTTCGGTATTGCTCGTTTGGCTAATCAGGTGCCGTTGACGGCTACCGGCCAGGTGATGGGTACCGCCCAGTATTTGGCGCCGGAGCAGGCAACCGGTCAGGCGGCTACCGCGTCTTCGGATATGTACTCGTTGGGCATCATTGGTTATGAGTGCCTGGTGGGTCGTCGTCCGTTTACGGGTGAGTCGCAGATTGCGATTGCTTTGGCTCAGGTGAATGATCCGCCGCCGCCGCTTCCGGAAACTATTCCGGCTGCTACTCGCGCGCTGATTATGTGCTTGTTGGCTAAGGACCCGGCTCAGCGTCCTAAGGATGCGACCGC
>ERZ772972.969-NODE-969-length-10521-cov-4.924231_pt1 | contig 10521 bp, 9 predicted proteins | sample MGYA00580673_ERZ772972 | MGnify/ENA primary metagenome ERZ772972 (study PRJEB29015, sample SAMEA2738051) | human oral metagenome | biome: human oral; feature: human-associated habitat; material: saliva | place: China | collected 2229 ... | reverse complement strand
TGTACCACCTGTATCAATCATATCATCGACAAGGATACAATCACGATCTGCGACATCCCCGATAATATGCATAACTTGTGATACGTTTGCGCGTGGACGTCGTTTGTCGATAATTGCCATTTCGGTATCGTTTAATAATTTCGCTACCGCGCGAGCACGAACTACACCGCCAATATCTGGAGAAACAACGATAGGGTTTACGAGATCGGTTTTCTTCAAGATATCATCAAGTAAAACCGGTGAACCGAATACGTTATCAACTGGCACATCAAAGAAACCTTGGATTTGTTCTGCGTGTAAGTCACAGGTTAATACGCGGTCAATCCCTACAGTTGAAAGTAAGTCAGCAACGACTTTTGCAGTGATTGGAACACGAGCAGAACGTACACGACGATCTTGACGAGCATAACCGAAATAAGGAACAACGGCAGTAATACGACCAGCTGATGCACGACGTAAAGCATCAATCATTACAATCAATTCCATCAGGTTGTCATTCGTTGGCGCACAGGTAGATTGGATAATAAACACGTCTGCACCACGCACATTTTCATTAATTTGCACTTGGATTTCACCGTCGCTAAAGCGTCCAACGGTGGCATCGCCTAATGAAATGTAAAGACGTTCAGAAATCTTTTTCGCTAGCTCAGGCGTAGCATTTCCAGCAAAGAGTTTAATGTCTGGCATTTTATATAACCTCAGGTTGAGTGTAGATAAATTGGTTGGTCGAGAGTTGTTTCAACATGGTATGTAATGGTGAAACGTTTAATCCTTTAGCAACAAAGCCGAAAAATTCCTTCGGTTTTTGTTGGAAAACAGCTTGTGCTGATTTTTCATCATCAAATTCAGCAAAAACACAAGCCCCTGTCCCTGTTAATCTGGCTGGACCATATTGTAACAACCATAGTAGGGCTTTTTCAACTTCTGGATATTGAGTTCGCACAACTTTTTCGCAATCGTTTGCAAACGGTTGATTCAAAAGTTCGGCAAGGGATCTTTTTTCTGTATTGCGTGGCAAATCGGGATCGTTAAAAACCACTGCAGTAGAAATCGCAGTTTCAGGTTTTAGTACCACATAATATTTTTCTTGTGGTTCGCAGTATTGAATTTTTTCACCCACACCTTCTGCAAAAGCGGCTTGGCCATGAACGAAGATAGGCACATCAGCCCCGAGTTTTAGCCCAAGTTCGGCAAGTTCATCAATGGATAAATGGGTTTGCCATAAATAGTTTAAAGCAAGCAGTGTCGTTGCGGCATTGGATGAGCCGCCGCCAATCCCACCGCCCATCGGCAAAATTTTATCTAAATGAATTGTGGCACCGAGTGTACAGCCTGTTTTTTCTTGTAGGAGTGTCGCTGCACGATAGATTAAGTTTTGTTCTAGAGGTAAGCCTGGAATGTCAGGGGTGATGCGAATTTGTTTATCTTGGCGAATATCAATGGTGAGCCAATCGCCGAAATCAAGAAATTGGAAAAGGGTTTGTAATTCGTGGTAGCCGTTTGGCAGTTTACCGTTTATATAGAGAAATAAATTGAGTTTTGCGGGGCTTGGAAAGCGGTTAGGCTTTCCAAGAGAAGTTGAAAGTGCGGTTGAAAAGTGATGTGTTTTCATTAGAACGCCCATTCATCCACACGAATTTTTAGGGTTTGTGATGTACTTTTATTCTTTAACAGAATATTTTCAGGCATCGAATTATCCGGATGATAGCTTAGGTAATCGGCTGTCCAAATCGAACCATCAAGCGGGTAGCTAAATTCGGATAAAAGATGATTAGTTCCAACTTGATAATCCGCGTTATCAGCTGGTTGACCTTTTAACCAATAAGCTAAATGCTCTAATGGCACATCCATTCCGATGATTTCACGTAACAATAATTTGGCATTTTTATCAGATTGCTGATTGCCTTTATTATCTGAAATTGTCATGCCATTAGGATGCATTTCCATAGTTAGCGTCGTTTTGCTGATCAGAGAATAAAGTTTTAACTTATAGGCTTTCGGGTTTTGATATTGCCATTCAAAGCGACTAGAAAAACGCTCTTGTGGACTGATGTAACCAATTTGCCCTTTTGTGCTATAAGATTGAATTTGTTTGATTTTTTTGAGGTGCTGTTGCCACGTAATATCGTTCTTATCGATATGTTGAACATCTGTTGGGCGCTCTGCATCAAGGGTACAAGCGGATAAGATCACACTTGCAAATACAGGTGCGAGAAGAGATTTTAATAATTTCATAACAAAATATTTACTAAAAAATTGCACATATTGTAAGGGGTAGTTTACTTTTAGTAAAGTGTGATTAAGCATTTAAGCGAGTTTTCTCAGCTTTCACCGAGGCAATTCTTCGACGGGTTAATTCATCTCGAATACCTTGCTTTTCAAAACCATCCGCAATCACTTGTTGTACATCAACAGCTAGAGCGGCTTGATAAAGTGTTTTGAGATAATCAATTTGGGGATATTCTTTATTTTCAAAACCTGTTCGTCCACGAGTATCAGATAAACATACTAATAAAAACTCCTCAAAGCGCTGAGGTTTACGCCAAACATCAAAAGTATTAAAGAGTTTCACTACTGTTTCTGGGCGAAGTTCTAATGCTTTGTGTGCATGCGTGTGATATTCGCAAGTTAATTCGCCTAATTCTTGAAGATAATTAGGGACTCTAAGGCGTTTGCATAATGAACGAGTCGGTTTAATCCCCGCTTTTTCATGTCCATGATGACTAGGCCACATTTCTTTTGGGGTAAGGGCTTTTCCAAGATCATGACAAATCGCAGCAAAACGGACCGCACTTTTATTCAAATTGGTATTTTCAGTGAGTTTAACGGCTTGCTGCAATACGAGCATGGTATGAACAAAGCTATCAATTTCAGGATGATATTTGGCTGGGTTCGGTACACCATCTAAGACCGCAATTTCAGGGAAGAGCACTTTGAGCGCGCCAACTTGATGCAGTGTTTCAAAATAAATTTCAGGATGCGGTTCGTTTAATGCTTTTTCTGTTTCCATCCAAACACGCTCAGCCGTTAGGTGGGTGAGTTCACCTTGTTCAGTAAGTTCAGCCATTAATTTAAGGGTTTCTTCGGCAATAGAGAAACCTAAATGATGAAAGCGAGCAGCAAAGCGTGCAACACGTAATACACGAAGTGGGTCTTCAGCAAAAGCGGGGGAAATATGACGTAAAATACGTTGGCGGATATCTTCTACGCCATGATAAGGATCGTGCAGTTTGCCATCTTTGTCTTGGGCAATGGCATTAATGGTGAGATCTCGACGAATTAAATCTTGTTCAAGCGTAATATCATCTGAAAAATCACAAATAAATCCAGTGTAGCCTTTGCCTGATTTTCGTTCTGTACGGGCAAGTGCGTATTCTTCATGGCTTTCAGGATTGAGAAAAACAGGGAAGTCTTTGCCAACTTGTTGGTAACCTTGAGCCAGCAACATTTCTGGTGTGGCTCCCACGACAACCCAGTCACGATCTTTTACTGGTAAACCTAAAAGTTGATCGCGTACAGCACCGCCGACAAGATAAATGTCCATTTTACTCTCCCATCAATATATAAAGAAAAGGTAGGCAAGAGCCTACCTCAATGATGAATCATTACCAGCTATCACGACGTTTACGTCTTGGTAAAATGTGAGGTAATACTAAGCCGATTAATAAACCTACGCCTAATACTGAGCCGCCATAAATAAACCATTGGATCGCAATTTCGCGTTTATTCGCATCAAGCATGGCTTCTAAATCACGATTTTTATTTTTCGTCATTTCTAATTCACGTTTTAGTTGTGAATTTTGTTCAAGCAATTCGCTGCTTTGTTGTTCCGCTTGTTTACTACGACGTTGAATTTCGTTTGTACGTTGCTGCCAATCTGAATCGACGCGACTCAGTTTCAGAGTTAGTTCTTGAACCTGCGCTTTCAATCTTGGATTTTCTTCACGGCTACTTGGCGTAGAACTCAGTTCCGAGGTTAAAATCCATGCCTCGCGATTTTTATTATCACGAATTAGGGTATATTTTCCTTCTTGTCCTAAGACTGTTACCGCTTCGCCAGATTGGATTGCACCCGCGATCTTAAACTGATCGCCTGCACCTTTGCGTAAATAGGTGTTCAGATTTTCTGTCACATATTGCGTTTCAGCTTGCACAGTTCCAATGGTTGAGCCCAATAAAATACAAGAAAATAAAAGTTTACTCACTTTTGACATAATACTTCCTAGATTCGTGAAGGAAGTGCGGTCAGAAAATACAATGAAAAATAACCGCACTTTTAATAATTATACTAATGGAAAATCGCGCGAAGAACGTAGAAAATTATAATCGCGAAGAATGCACCCGCTGGCAACGTCACAACCCATGAACTAATGATGTTACGGATAACCGTTAAGTTAAGTGCCGCAATACCACGCGCGAAACCGATACCTAAGATTGCCCCCACTAGGGTTTGTGTAGTTGAGATAGGTAAACCAGTACCAGATGCCACTACAACGGTCATCGCTGTTGCAAATTGTGCGGCAAAACCACGGCTAGGGGTTAAATCGGTAATACCTGATCCTACAGTTGCCATCACTTTTTGCCCCATCGCAATCAGACCAACTGCGATACCTAATGCACCTAAAGGTAAAATCCACCAAGCTAATTTCCCACCGCTAAGGATTTGTCCCCCATTTTCCACGATCGATACCACAGAAGAAAGCGGACCAATTGCGTTGGCTACATCATTAGAACCATGCGCGAATGCCATTGCACAAGCAGTTAAAAGCATTAAGATACTAAAAATCTTTTCGACTGAACCGAATGCGCCTTTTGCTGCTTTTTCAGTGAATCTTTTGCTGCGGAAGTAGAAGTGGCAAAAAATCATTCCAATGACACTGATTAGCAATGAAATACCGAGGGTTTCATTTGTTGAAAGATTTAAACCAACGTGTTTTAAACCTTTTGCCATCGTCACGATACAAAGCACAAATACAGTAATAGCCATGTAGTAAGGACCATATTTTTGTGCATTTTTCAGTGGGTTCTCAGTATCAAATATGAGTTTTTGGATACTCGCAAAGATGGTATAGGCTAAAAGTCCCGCAATCACTGGTGTGATAAACCAGCTACCAACAATTCCACCGATTGTAGACCAGTCAACAGAACCAGGACCAATTGTAATACAAGCAAAACCAATTAAAGCACCGATGATGGTATGAGTACCAGAAACTGGCCAACCCATTTTAGTGGCAATAAATAACCAAGCACCTGAGGCAAAGAGCGTTGAAAGCATCCCTAATGCTAAGAGATCTGGAAATTCGATAAATTGAGTAGGATCGATAACACCACTTTTAATGGTTTCTGTTACTTCACCGCCGGCTAAATAAGCCCCTGCAGATTCAAAAATTAAAGCAATAATAATCGCTTGTTTTGCTGTAATGGTTCCCGAACCTACGGAAGTCCCCATTGAGTTTGATACGTCGTTGGCACCAATACCAAATGCCATAAAAAAGCCGAATACCGCGGTAATTAAGACTAACCACGAGCCGTATGCATTAATAATTTCCATAGTGAATTTCCTATGTTGTAGTTAATGTCGTCAAAATTAAGAGCGAGCTAGCATTAATTCAATACGAGAACCAACACGTTGTGCCTGATCGGCTAATACGCCCACCCACTCGATGACTTTATACAAGAACATCACATCAATTGGGTTATAACGACTTTCAATACCTAGCAACATTTTACGTAATTGAATTTGCATTTGATCCGTATCATCTTCGATAGAATCTAATTCTTGGATCATGGTATTCACTAATTTAAGTTCACGGCCTTTAAAACCGGTTTCAAGTAATTGATCCATTTCTTCAATCACACGATGTGCTTGATGAATAGAGTCTAAACTACGTTCAACATATTTTAAGAAACTTTCTTGCATTTCTTCTGGAATGCCGAATTGGCGACCAATCATACGACCTGAAATATCTTTAGCAAAGTTAGCTAATTTGTCTAATTGGGTAACTAATTCCAATAAATCAGTACGATCGATAGGTAAAAATAAACCACGAGGCAATTTCAAACGAATTTCACGTTTTAAACCGTCTGCTTCACGTTCACCTTGAGAAATGTCTAAACGTACTTTTTCTGCTTCATCCCATTGTTTTAAATAGGTATGTTGAAAGAATGGAATTAATAAATCGCAACATTCTGTAACTTTTTTAGAATGTTTTTGCAGAGGTTTTAGAGGAGACTGGGCAAATAATCCGAGAATATTATTCATTGCCATAGGTGTTTTACTCCATAACAAGGGTTAAAATTTCCGTTGCATATTACCTGATTTTATAAGGAAATACACGAAAAAGATCTTGATTTGTATAAAATTATCTGTATATTTAAACAGTTAAAATTGATAAGGAAAAATAAAATGAGTAATGAAGTTGAATTAAAGCTTGCAGTCACCCCTGACGCCTTCGATATCCTAAAAACACACCTCGATCAATTCAATATCTTAGAGCAAAATACGATCTTTCTAGGAAATACTTATTTCGATTATCCCGATCATTTTTTGGCGAAACAAAAAATGGGATTGCGTGTCCGTCGGGAAAATAATGATTTCACACTTACCTTAAAAACTGACGGAAAAGTGGTTGGCGGATTGCATAGTCGTCCAGAATATAATTTATCTATACCTGATGATTCAGTACCTACATCGGCACAATTAACATCATTGTATCCATTTGAACATTTGCCTTCCTCTACATTACAGCCGATTTTCTCAACAGATTTTAACCGCACTTTTTGGTTGATTGCATTTGGTGCATCAAAAATTGAAGTGGCTTTTGATCAAGGGAAGATTCAATCAGGGGAGAAAACACAGCCTATCTGCGAAATTGAATTTGAATTAAAAGAAGGGCTTGTTTCAGATCTTTTCTATTTTGTCTCACTTTTACCTTTTGAACAGGATGTGTATTTTAGTTCGGCAAGTAAAGCGAAACGAGGCTATCAACTAGGCAGTAAACAACTTCTGATTGATTGGTTAAATAAATGGCGGGATTTCTTAAAAGAAGAACGTGAGGGAAGTGCGGTTGATTCTCGCGAGCAATTAAGTGCAGTCATGAAAATGGAACAGCAATTGATTGAGGAAACGCTTTCATTCCCAACGGATGTGTTTGCTTTCGATTTTATGAAAACCGTTGAACGTGTCGGCGCATTTTTCAATCTTTATCATTATTATGATGACAACAAAGCCTTGTTTGAAAAACTGGAAGAAAATCGATCAGCTGAGTTATTAGCAAGTAATCAATTTTTCCTTAATGAAATAAAAGGCTTGATTACCTTTCATAGCGAAACAAAAGATAATGTTCAAACTATTGAGAGGTTAAAAGCGTTATTAAAGAGCCGTGCGTATTTTGAAAGAATGCTTGGCTTAATGATGTTGATGGCGTAAAACGGGTTCTCGAAAGGATAATAAAAATGGCAAAAGCTCCTAAAACCGCTTACGTATGTAATGATTGTGGCGCTGAATTTTCGCGCTGGCAAGGGCAGTGTTCTGCCTGTAAAGCCTGGAATACCATTAGTGAAGTGCGGTTAATTTCAGCCTCAAATTCCACAAAAAATGATCGTTTTAGTGGTTATGCAGGAGAAACCCGTGCAAAAATCCAAACACTTTCTGAAATTAGCTTACAAGAAACACCGCGTTTCACCAGTGGATTTAAAGAATTAGATCGCGTGTTAGGCGGCGGGATCGTGCCGGGGAGTGCCATTTTAATTGGTGGGCATCCTGGTGCGGGGAAAAGTACCTTGTTACTTCAAGTGATGTGCGGATTAGCGAAAAATATGACCGCACTTTATGTGACGGGGGAAGAGTCACTTCAACAAGTGGCAATGCGAGCTAATCGCTTAAATCTGCCGACAGATAAATTAAATATGTTATCTGAAACCTCAGTTGAGCAAATTTGTAATTTGGCGGATCAATTAAAACCGCAAATTATCGTGGTGGATTCGATTCAGGTTATGCATCTTTCGGATATTCAATCTTCTCCAGGAAGCGTGGCACAAGTGCGTGAATGTGCCTCTTTCCTGACTCGTTATGCGAAAACCCGACAGGTCGCTATCATTATGGTTGGGCATGTCACCAAAGACGGCACTCTTGCCGGTCCGAAAGTATTGGAACATGCCATTGACTGTTCGTTATTGCTGGAAGGAGAGGCTGATTCTCGTTTCCGTACGTTACGTAGTCATAAAAACCGTTTTGGCGCAGTGAATGAGCTAGGGGTATTTGGTATGACAGAGCAAGGCCTGCGCGAGGTGAAAAATCCATCGGCAATTTTCTTAAGCCGTGGTGATGAACAAACGCCTGGTAGCTCTGTAATGGTTCTTTGGGAAGGAACGCGTCCGCTTTTGGTGGAAATTCAAGCGTTGGTGGATCATTCCATGCTCGCTAACCCGCGTCGTGTGGCAGTAGGACTAGAACAAAATCGTTTAGCCTTATTGCTTGCGGTATTACATCGTCATGGTGGACTACAAATGTCGGATCAAGATGTTTTTGTGAATGTCGTTGGTGGGGTAAAAGTCGGAGAAACCGGGGCGGATCTTGCGTTATTGCTTGCATTAATTTCGAGTTTCCGTAATCGTCCATTGCCACAAGATTTAGTTGTCTTTGGTGAAGTCGGGTTAGCAGGTGAAATTCGACCGGTAACCAGCGGTCAAGAACGTATTAGTGAAGCCGCAAAACATGGTTTTAAACGCGCGATTGTCCCTTTTGCCAATAAGCCGAAAAGTGCGGTTGAGAATATGGAAGTTTTTACGGTGAAAAAACTCGCTGATGCACTTGCCATTTTGGATAATTTCTAAAAAAACGTTGTCCTATTGTTGTCTGATTACTGAAAGTTTTTGATAAATTAGATAGAATATGCGCCGTACATAAGGAAAGGTTATGGAAAAGAAATTAAATAAAGCGTTGGATAGCATTGATATCAAAATCTTAAATGAATTACAACGCAACGGTAAAATCTCTAATATCGATTTATCAAAGAAAGTGGGGTTATCGCCAACACCTTGTTTAGAAAGGGTAAAACGCCTAGAAAAACAAGGTGTGATTATGGGCTATCGTGCATTATTAAATCCTGAATTGCTGGATGCGCCTTTATTAGTGATCGTTGAGATTACGCTCGTGCGTGGTAAACCGGATGTTTTCGAAGAGTTTAATGCGGCGATTCAAGCGCTTGATGAAATTCTCGAATGTCATTTGGTATCAGGTGATTTCGATTATTTACTCAAAACACGTGTAGCAGATATGGCGGCATATCGAAAATTATTAGGTACCACATTATTGCGCTTACCAGGTGTGAATGACACCCGAACTTATGTTGTAATGGAAGAAGTGAAACAAACTAATTATCTCGTACTAAAATAAAAATGATTAAACGAATTACAAAACGATTTACACCGAAACAATATTTAGCAGAATTATTACTCGGATTGACCGCACTTTTAGGTTTATATTTAATCGTGGCATGGTCAAGCTATACGCCATTAGATAACTCTTGGTCTACAGCAAGTTTTCAAACTGAAACCATCAATAAAGCCGGTGCTTTTGGTGCTTGGTTAATTGATGCGTTTTTTGTTTTTCTCGGCTATGTAGGTCATCTCATTCCGTTTGTCATTTTCATCGTACCGATTTATTTACTGAAAACCAAAGCGGTGCATTCTCTCTCTGTAACCCGTATTGCATTACGTTCCTTTGGTTTTATTGCCCTCATCGTTGGCTTAACTATGATGGCAACATTGTTGCTTTCAAATACGAACTACTATTTAGCTGGTGGCGTGTTTGGTGGCAGCTTAGTGGTGAATTTATATCCTACACTCGGTAAGTTTGGCTGTATTTTAGTGGGCTTTATCTGTGCAGTTGTAGGCTTTATTTTCTGTTCCGGTGCATCATTAATTCGTTTAATTGTGAAATTCTATCATTGGCTGACAATGAAAAATCAGCCGGCAGAAGAGGAGCATGCAGAACATACTTCTGTAGATGATCTTGAACAAATTGTGATTGAGGCACCTCAACAACTGGCTTTCTCTGATTCTCAATTGGAAACTGAATCTACAGAAAATGAGAAAGAGGACGAGCCTGGAAATGCCTTTGTTAAGCCTGAGCAACTAATTAATATCAGTGGGCTATCCTCACCGAGTGCTTCAGAGCCTGCAGATGTTGAAAAATTAGAAGATAAGTTTAAAGGCTTCACGGTTGAATCTGACAATTTACCGAATGTGTCTATTTCTGCCTCTTCTTCAGTTGAATTACCAACAAAAGAAGATTTTTCAGCAACATGGAAAAACTCACAAGTGAATTCTCAAAGTGCGGATGATTCAGATGATATTTTTGAAGAAAATGTCATACCCAAAGTGTCACTAAAAACACCTGAAAATACGACCGCACTTTATCCAACTTATGATGAACCTTTAGAATCAGAAAATGATGGTTTAGAAGATGAATTAGCACGTCAGTTTGCCGCACAAGAGCAAGCGCGTTTGCAAGAAATG